>ERZ1022724.71-NODE-71-length-26097-cov-17.836840_pt1 | contig 26097 bp, 27 predicted proteins | sample MGYA00521091_ERZ1022724 | MGnify/ENA primary metagenome ERZ1022724 (study PRJEB33162, sample SAMN09537610) | freshwater metagenome | isolation source: freshwater | place: Canada:Alberta | collected 2017-07 | study: EMG produced TPA metagenomics assembly of the... | reverse complement strand
ATCCATTCGACCGCATGGTGATTTTTCCCTAGCGTGCCCCCCAGTGCCCCCCAGTGACCCAAGCGCCCCGCCCAAACCGATTACGCAAGAATTCACCATGAGGTGGCTTCTTCGTGCGCCGTGGGACTATGTCATGATGGCTCTCGGCCTGTCTTTCTGGGGATTTTTCGGGGGGCTCTTCACCCTGGTCGCCGGCCCGCTGCACTTGATTCTACCCCGAAAAAACGGCGAACGCCTGGGCCGATGGTTGATCCACCAACTCTTCAGGAAATTCGTAATCTACCTGCGGCTTTCCGACTTGGTAAAGGCAGACCTGCGCGCCCTTGATCCGCTGAAGGACATCAAGCGCCCATTCATCGCCGCGCCTAACCACACCTCCCTGTGGGACGTGGTGTTCATCATCGCCCGGCTTCCCTACGCCGTGTGCATCATCAAAAAACAAATCATGAACAACCCGGTGCTCGGTGGCGCTGCGCGCCTTGCTGGATACATCGCCAACGACCGGGTGACCCACATGATCCGCGATGCGGAGGAATCCTTGGCGGAAAGAGGTCAGCTGCTGCTCTTCCCGGAAGGCACCCGGACCCAGCCCGACGCAAACTGGATCAATCCGCTCAAGGGTGGCTGCGCCATCATTGCCATCCGCGCGCAAGTGCCCGTTTATCCGATTTTCATCCGCAGTGACACCCGCTTTTTACAAAAAGGCTGGCCACTTTGGCGACGCCCGGTTTTCCCGATTCACATGCGGTTTGAGCTGGGTGAACCCTTGGTCGCGCGGCCTGGAGAAAGCCCGCAAGCGTTCAGCGCCCGCCTGGCCGCCGTCTTCGAAAAAGAACTGTCAAAGCCAGATCCCCTGCGGCGTCAGGTCAGAGCGGTTCCGCCACCCTGACAATCTCCGGACCTTCCCCCGGCCAACCGATTTTCGCCACCTCGACCACAGCCCGCCCCAAGGAAGGAACCGCCAGGCCTTCGCGGGCCAACTGCACGCCGTCCCGCGGATGGTGTCCACCCGTCAGGATTCTTTCCGCGAGCCGGAAGCAAACCCATGCCCGCCAAGCCCGGATTTCCCGGCGTGGTCCGGACATGCGCGAGGCCAGGTGTTGAAAATGCCTGACCGGATTGCCGAGGAATCCGCAGTCGCCCGCAGCGGCCATTTCCAAAATCCAAACGAGGGCCGCGTAGGGCGGAGGATGCCCTTCCAGCACACCCTCATCCACCGTGAGATCCGCCATCCATGCCTTGTTGAGCTGGAGAATCGCCTGCGCCGGCTTGCCTCCCTGCCATTGCGACTGGGCGTAGCGCAGGGCGTCCAGATAGAACGCCGCCCCCTTCTCACCACCATGTCGGCGCGTGATGGAAAAATCCTCATGGCCACACGCCTCGGGCAGGTGTGGACAGGCCGGATTTACCAACGGAATCTCACCTGCCGTGGCCACACAAGGGATGAAGCGGGTTTGAAAGAACCAGCCACCGCCAGCAAGAGTCTGACGGTGGATCGAAAGGGCGGTGGTGAATCAATGCTCGCGGCAGAACTGCTCGAAGCGGGTGAGTCCCTCATTGAGGATGTCGAGCGTGGTGCAGTAGCTCAGGCGGATCCCCTCGTCGTAGCCGAAGGCGATGCCGGGAATGGCGGCCACCTTGTAGCGGGAGAGCAGCTTGTCGCAGAGATTCATCGACTTCAGGCCTGTATTGCCGGTGTAGATGAAGAAGTAGAACGCGCCTTGGGGCTCGACCACGCGGATGTTGTTGATCGCCTTGAGGCGGGCGAACATGAACTGGCGCTTCACATCGTATTCGCCGCGGAGATCCTCGATGAAGGATTGGTCGCCTTGGAGGGCGGCAAGTGCGCCGTATTGCGAGAAGGTATTGGCGTTGGAGGTGGTGTGGTTCTGGATCTTTTCAATCGCTTCCGCAAAATGCTTGGGCGCGCCCGTGTAGCCGAGACGCCAGCCGGTCATGGAATAGGCCTTGGAAAAGCCGTTCACAGTGATGGTGAGATCGTAGAGTTCCTGGCTCAGCGAGGCGATGGAGACATGCTTGGCCTCGCCATAGACGAGCTTCTCGTAGATCTCGTCTGAAAGGATGACGATGTCTTCACCGAGGGCGATTTCACCCAAGGCGAGCAGCTCAGCCTCGGTGTAAACCGCGCCCGTTGGATTTCCCGGAGTGTTGATGATGACCATCTTGGTGGCGGGCGTCATCGCCTCCTCGAACTGCTCGGGAGTCATTTTCCAGCCGGTGGATTCCTTGGTCTCGACGATGACAGGGACCCCGCCTGCGAGCCGGACCATTTCCGGGTAGGAAACCCAGTAGGGCGACGGGATGATGACCTCGTCCCCTTCTTCGATCACGGCGAGAATGGCATTGTAGCAGGCCATTTTCGCGCCGCCGGTCACGCAGATCTGCGATGCCGGGTAGTCGATGTTGTTGTCGGTCTTGAACTTGGTGGCCAGAGCTGCGCGGAGCTCGGGGATCCCGCCTGCGGGGGTGTATTTCGTTTTTCCAGCCTGGAGCGCCTCAATGGCGGCATCCTTGATGAATTGAGGGGTATCGACTTCCGGCTCGCCACCGGCAAGCGCGTAAACTTCCTCGCCCTTGGCGATCATGGCCTTCGTCTGGGCGGTGACAGCAAGCGTGAGGGAGGGGGATACTTTGGCGATACGGGATGAAATGCTTTCCATGGGAACGTGCGATTGAGGATTGATCCGCCGGACTGGGCGGAGCAACAGAGTTTGCGCAGCCCCAGTGCGGGCGGGGTGGCGTTTGTGAGGCTTCTGGCATGGGGTGGCAAGCGAAATGGTGTGGATTTCCGAAGCGGATTCCGGGTCGCCTGCGGTACCCGTCAGAGTTTTTCTTTTCAACGGCGTGGGAATCCGCAAGCTTGCCTGCCTTTCCCAGACCATGTCCGACACCCGTAAACCATTCCCCTTCCCCGAGTTTGAGCCAAAATGGCAAGCACGCTGGGAGTCCGAAAAGACATTCCGCACCGCCGGCCCGGGCGATGCCGACTTCGACCCCGGCAAGCCGAAATACTACGTGCTCGACATGTTCCCCTACCCGAGCGGCTCCGGTCTCCACGTCGGCCATCCCGAGGGCTATACCGCCACCGACATCGTCGGGCGCTACAAGCGGATGATGGGCTTCAACGTCTTGCACCCCATGGGCTATGACTCGTTTGGCTTGCCTGCGGAACAATACGCGATCAAGACCGGCCAACACCCCGCGATCACCACTGCGGCGAACATCGAAAACTTCCGCCGCCAGCTGAAATCCCTCGGCTTCGGCTACGACTGGGACCGGGAAATCGCCACCACCGACCCCGAATATGTGCGTTGGACGCAGTGGATTTTTCTCCAGATCTACGGATCCTACTTTTGTGAGGTCGAAAACAAGGCCAAGCCCGTCACCGAGCTTGAGGCCAAGGGCTGGACCCGCGAGCAGATTGACGAGGTCAGGCTTGCCTTCGTCGCGGACACCCCGGTCTGGTGGTCGCCCGATCTGGGCACCGTGCTCGCCAACGAGGAAGTCGAGGAATGGAAAAGCAAGGGCCACATCGTCGAACGGCGCCCGCTGCGCCAGTGGATGTTGCGGATCACCAAGTATTCCCAGCGCTTGATCGATGAGCTTGATACGCTTGATTGGCCGGAGGGCATCAAGCTGCTCCAGAAAAACTGGATCGGCCGGAGCGAGGGCGCGTCCGTCCAATTTGAGATTGCGGATTTCGATACGGAAATCGAGGTCTTCACCACCCGTCCGGACACCCTTTTCGGTGCGACTTACATGGTCCTTGCGCCGGAGCATCCGCTGGTTGCCCGGATCACCACTGCGGATCAAACGTCTGCGGTCGAAGCCTATCAGAAAGCCTGTGCCTCCAAATCCGACCTGGATCGTGGCGATCTCAACAAGGACAAGTCCGGCGTTTTCACCGGAGCATTCGCCATCAATCCGGTGAACGACGAGCAGATCCCCATCTGGATCGCCGACTATGTCATGATGGGCTACGGCACCGGCGCGATCATGGCCGTCCCGGCGCATGATGAGCGCGACTGGGAGTTCGCCAAACGCTTCGCCTTGCCCATCAAAATGGTTGTCGCGCTGGATTCTAACCAACCTTTGGACGCGCTCGATGAAGCCACACCCGGTCATGGCACCGCCATGAACTCCGGATTCCTCGACGGCCTGCCCACTGCGGAGGCCAAGGCAAAAATGATCGATTGGTTGGAATCCCGGTCCAAGGGCACGCGCCGCATCCAGTTCAAGCTTCGTGACTGGCTTTTCTCCCGCCAGCGTTACTGGGGGGAGCCATTCCCGATCACTTGGAAAGACGGTCAGCACCATGCCATTCCCGAGAGCGAGCTGCCACTTCTGGCACCGCCGCTCGATGACTACAAACCCAGCGGCACCCCCGAACCCATTCTAACCAAGGCGGCCGATTGGGTGCGACTGCCCGACGGATCGACCCGCGAAACCAATACCATGCCACAGTGGGCCGGCTCGTGCTGGTATTACCTCCGCTACTGCGACCCCACCAACAACGGCCGCTTGATCTCGCAGGAGGCCGAGGACTACTGGAGCGATGAAAAGCCCGGCATGGTCGATCTCTACGTGGGAGGTACGGAGCACGCAGTACTACATCTCCTTTACGCCCGCTTCTGGCACAAGGTGCTCTACGACCTTGGCCACGTCAGAACCCCCGAGCCTTTTCAGAAACTCGTCAACCAAGGACTGATCCTCGGCGAGGACGGCGTGAAAATGTCCAAATCCCGCGGTAATGTCGTGAACCCTGACGACGTCGTTTCCGAATACGGAGCCGACTCCCTCAGACTCTATGAAATGTTCATGGGGCCGCTGGAGCAGGTCAAGCCGTGGCAGATGAAGGGGGTGGAGGGTGTCTCGCGCTTTCTCGCCCGCGTCTGGCGCGTGGCGTTCGAAGAAGACACGGTTTCCAGCAAAATCCAGGACGTGCCATGCACGGATCCGGCGCTTCTGCGCACGGTCCACGAGACTCTCAAGAAAGTCGGCGAGGACATCGAAAAGCTCAGCTTCAACACCGCGATCTCGCAAATGATGATTTGCACCAACGCCTTCACCCAGGCGGAAGTCGTGCCACTCAAGGAGTTCATCCAGCTGCTGACCGTGCTCAACCCCTTCGCGCCTCATCTCACGGAGGAAATTCACGCCCGTCTCGGCGGCAAGACCATGCTTTCCGAAGCCACCTGGCCGCGCTACGACGAAGCTGCACTTGTGAGAAATGAAATCGAGCTGGTCGTACAGGTGAATGGCAAGCTTCGTGACCGCTTGATGGTCTCCAAGGACATCGACGAGGAGGCAGCCAAAGCCGCCGCTTTTGCCAGCGCCAAGGTGATGGAACATCTGGAGGGGAAAACCATCCGCAAAATCGTCTTCATTCCAGGCAAGATTTTCAACATCGTCGCGAACTAAGCGCCTGATCAGGCCGCCCTACCCCGGTGGACTCATGATTCGCCCATCCAAAGGTTGAGGATTTCCACGGCGGCGGCCTGATCGATGATGGACTTCTGCTGCCTGGCATTGCGGCCGACCTCGCGAAGCTTGGCGGCGGCCGTAGAGGTGGTCAGCGTTTCATCGACGAACACCAGCGGCAGCGTGGGAATCCGGGCGTGGAGCTTGGCGGCGAAGGACCGGACCTTGTCGGCGGAGGCGCCTTCCGTCCCGTCCATCCGCAGCGGAAGACCCACGACGAGGGTCCGGATCCGACGTGCCTCCGCGAGCGTGGCAAGGCGCTCGATGGCATCGGTCCTCGCTTGGTCGATGGTCTCCACCGGGTGGGCGAGGATTCCGAAGTCGTCCGTGGCCGCCACACCGATCCGGGCGTCGCCATGATCGATACCAAGCGCTGGATGCGGAGAGTGATGGGGATCTGGCGTCACGGAAAAATCTCAACGGGATTCACAGCAACTCCGGGGGCAGAATGTCCGTGAGCTTTTTAATGGCGTCGGCCTGGTGGCGATTGGCGATCAGCAGCGAGTCGCCGGTTTGCACGATGATGAGATCATCCACGCCGAGCAGGGCGATGCGGGTGCCGGGGCGGGCGTTGAAGATGATGTTGTTCTGGCAGTCGATCTCGGAGATGGGTTCGTTGGTGCGGTTTCCCGAGCCGCTGTTTTCGAGATACTTGGCGATGGAGACCCAGGAGCCGACATCATCCCAGTCGAAGGTGGCCTCGATGTTGAGCACTCGCTCGGCATGTTCCAGCAAGGCGTAGTCGATGGAGATCGGGGTGAGCAGGGGGAACTGAGCCGCCACGGTGGCGGGGATGTCGCGGGAATGGCAGAGTTCTGAAATGAAACCGGCGAGCTCCGGCGCATGGGCACCGAGTTGCTGGATGACGACGGGCAGGGACCAGACAAACATTCCGGCATTCCAGGAAAAGGTGCCTTGAGCGAGGAATTGCGCGGCAAGCTCGGAGTCGGGCTTCTCACGGAAACGCTTTACTTCGACGGGAAGATTTTCACCCACGAGGCCGGGGATTTCCGCTCGCTCACCGCGCTCGATGTAGCCGTAGGACGGGCATGGCCAGGTCGGGCGGATGCCGATGGTGACCAGCCCGTTCGACTTCTCGGCGGTGGCGAGCGCATCGCGCATCACGCTCTGGTAGGCAGTGAGGTCTTGGATGAGTTGATCGGATGGCAGGACCATCATCACGGCCTGCGGGTTCCGCGCGGCGATGATACCGATGCCCAAGGCCACGGCCGGAGCGGTGTCACGCCGGGCGGGTTCGGCAACGATGTTTCCCGCCGGCAGCATGGATGCGATGGCGCGGACGGCGTCCTCCTGAAGGGAGTTGGTGAGGATGATGATGTTTTCCGGGGGAACGAGCCCCTTGAGCCTCTGGATCGTTTGCTCGAGCAGCGTTCCCGAGCCAAAAAGATCGAGCAGTTGTTTTGGCCTGGAATTGCGGCTGAGAGGCCAGAAGCGGGTGCCCGATCCTCCGGCAAGAATGAGAGCGTAGGTGTTTTCAAGGGTTGGCATCGCGGGGGATACTTGCGGATCAGGGAGGAATCGGAAAGCTGGAATCGAGAAGATTTTCATTTCCGGGGTTGTCGTCGGCCACGGAAGGAAATACGGTTTCCCCATGCCTGACGAGTATCCTGAAGCCGCAACGACCTGGGTTGAAAACAGCACGATGGTAGCACCCGCCCTGCTTGGAGCGGCTGCGGGCTTGCTGTTGGGCGACTTGATGCACCGGGGTGCACGCCGCGGGGTCGGAATCGGGTTGGGGGCGCTGGGCATCGCCGCGCTGCTGCCCTTCGTCGTCGGCGGAGTGGCAGGCTTGGTGACAGGGCCCCGGAGCAAGTTCGGGGTGAAGCGCAATATCCAACGCATTCGTGATGCGGGAATCGTGGCCCCGGATTATGGCGATGTGGAGCAGGAGCTTCGCGAGCAGGGCTTGATCTAAGCCGGAAAATCCCGAGAGAACCCGGATGCGCATCGCGGTGACAGGAACCACCGGGCGTGTGGGAGCCGCTCTGGCGAGGCATTTCCAAAGGGAGCACGAGGTGGTCTGCCTGCCCCGGTCGGTTTGCGATCTGGCAGACCGGACCGCGCTGGCAGAGTGTTTGGATGCTTTGGATTGCGAGGTTTTGCTGAACCCGGCGGGGATCACATCGCTGGAAGCTTGTGAGGATGATCCCCGCTTGGCGATGCGGGTGAATGCCGAGGCCCCTGCGGAAATCGCGGATTGGGCGGCATCACGCGGGGTGAAGGTGTTTCATTTCAGCACGGATTACGTGTTTGGAGGTGACTTGCCCGGTTTGCGCTGCGAGGCGGATGAGGCGGCACCCGTGAGCGCTTATGGTCGCAGCAAGCTTGCGGGTGAGCGCGCGGTTCTGCAAAACCCGGATCACTGCGTGGTCCGGATTTCCTGGGTGTTCGGGCCGGAAAAGCCTTCGTTCATCGATCAACAATTCGAGGCAGCCCTCGCAGGGCGTCCCCTGGCCGCGGTGGCTGACAAGATTTCGCTCCCGGTGCTCACCACCGATCTTTGTGGGTGGATGGAGCGCCTCATCCTCACAGATACCTGCGGGGTGATCCATGCGTGCAATTCAGGCACGCCGACTTCGTGGCACGGCCTGACGCTGGCGCTGCTTGATGAAATGCTGACGTGCGGAATTCTCACGGAAGCCCCGCAAGTTCAGGAGCTTAGACTTGCGGAAATGACCTCTTTTCGGGCGGCTCGCCCTCGTTTCACAGCACTCGACACGCAGCGTCTCAGCCGGATTCTCGGCGAGCTTCCACGGCCATGGCGAGCGGCGGTGGCGGATTACGTGCGCTTGCGCAACTCACTTCACCAAGGGGAAAATCACTCGTGCCGTGACGGGAAAATGATCTGACACGGCGGGCGTGTCGGTGGAGAGAATCTCAGCTGCTTCAACCCGCGCTCCCCGGCTCACGAGGATATGGTCCACCTTAAGATTGCCATCGCGATTCGCTTTCCAAAAGTGCAGGGTCCGACGGTTTTTTTCCTTGGAATGATGCACCTGATAGGTGTCCACAAGGGCGTTCTGCCACGGCTGTGAGCTGCCTGCCAACGGTGCTGGATTTCCAGTGAGATAAGAAAGGCCGGGATTCGACTCCACGGAATTGAAATCGCCCACAAGCGCGACGGGATCCTCCGGACACCCTCTCGAATCGATGCGCCGAGCCATCAACAAAGCCGCGCGCTCTCGGGATACCTGGTTGCGGTGATCCCAGTGGGTGTTGAAAACATAAAATCCACGGCCGGTCCCCAAGTCGATGAGCCGCAGCCACACCGCCACTCGCGGGATCTCATTTCCCCATGTCTTCGAACCGGCCACCGCGGGTGTATCGGAGAGCCAGAAGGTCCCCTGGTCGGTCGGATCGGGCCGGAAGCGATCCCTGCGGTAGAAGATCCCCGAGTATTCTCCACCTCGCCGCCCGTCGTCCCGCCCGACCCCAAAGAATTCGTAATCTGGCAAGGAGGCCCACAAATCCGCCGCCTGCCCGTGGAGGGCTTCTTGCACGCCGATGCAATCGGGCTGCGCCTTCCGGATCACCCTCACCACTCCCGCCAAGCGTTCCTTCCATTGCTGGCTGCCGCGATCTCCCGGATTTTCATATCGCACATTGAAGGTCATCAACCGCAACTCGATCGCCCCGTCTGGGCGAATCGGCACGGCCTTGGGTGGTCCTAGGCTGCGGCTCCGCTGGCACTGGGGCAGCAGGCCGAGCATGGAAAAAAGGATGATACAACGGATGAACACCAGCAGGGAAAATCGGGATGGAGCCATGATCACAAAAAAGCCGCTTCCCTTTCAGGAAAGCGGCTTTTGGAAAAACGAATGGGAAGTTCCTCAGTTTGCGGCGGCAGCAGCAACTTGGGGCACGACGTTGACGCGGCGGCCTTCTTTGTCGAAGAACACGCGGCCATCCACGAGTGCGAAGAGCGTGTGATCCCGTCCGCAACCCACGCCCAGACCAGGATGCACCTTGGTGCCGCGCTGGCGGATGATGATGTTGCCGGCGACGACCGCTTGGCTGCCGAATTTTTTCACGCCAAGGCGCTTGCTGCGGGAATCGCGACCGTTCTTGACAGAACCTTGTCCTTTTTTATGGGCCATGGAAGTAGGTAGGTAAAAGTTGAATGATTAACCCGCGATGGCGGTGATTTCCAGCTTCGTCATGGAACGACGGAAGCCCTTGGTCTTGTGAAAGCCCTTGCGGCGCTTGAACTTGAAAGCAACACCCTTCGGGCCGCGGAACTGACTGATCACCTTGGCGGTAACCGATGCACCTTCGACAATTGGAGCTCCGATTTTCACGGAATCCCCTTCGCCGACGAGCAAGACGTCAAATTTGATTTCCGAATCGACTTCAACATCGAGCTTCTCGACATCGAATTTGTCGCCTTCTTGGATGCGGTATTGTTTACCGCCGGTTTTGATCACTGCGTAGGCCATGGCCGTTTGGGAATAAAAGTTAATCCACCCATGTGGGCGGGCGGGGAGAACACCACGGCCCCCTTCGCAGCGCAAGATTTTTTTATCAAGATTCTGCGTTTTTGGAAATAATATCCACCTCGGCGGCTTCAGAACGGGCTTTCGTCGTCGAAGTCGTCGTCACTCCGCAAGTCGGAAGGCAGCGGTTCGCTCGCAAATGAAGGGGAAGATTGGCGATTTGCAGGTGCCTTCGAGGAACCCTGGGCGGGTGAGGAACCGTCGGAACCCTGGATTTTCCAGCAAGCGAGGTTCACATAATATTTGCCGTTATACTCATTCCCGCGGATGTCGAAGCTGATCTGCACGTCCTGACCGAGGCTGAATGGGTCGAGCGCCGGGCACTTGTCCTTGACGACTTCAAATTTAAGATCCTGCGGATACTTGTCATGGGAGGTCGTCACCACGAATTCCCGCTTGGAAAAACCACTCGGAAAACTTTGGGTTTCTCCGATCCATTTCAATTTACCTGATGCCTCATACATGGGCGCAGTCTTTCAAACCCCGTGCCGATGTCAAACACGCAGCACAATTTCACCGGGCCGGGTTTTTGGAGCTTGGCGGCAGGGCGTGGTGGGATTATGGCCACACCATGCGTGATGATATTGAAAGGATCCTGATTGATGAAGCAGTGATTGAAAAGCGGCTGGATTCGATGGCTCATGAAATCGAGCGGGACTTCCCCGCCGGTCCGATGGTGGTGATCATTCTACTCAAGGGAGCCTTGGTCTTTGCCGCCGACCTGCTCCGGCGGGTGCCTCGTCCGCTGGAAATCGAGTGTCTCAATGTGGCAAGTTACCACGGCGGCCTGGAAAGTTCCGGCAAGGTGGATTTCCTGGATCGCCATTTCCCGGAGGTCAATGGGCAGCATGTTTTACTGCTCGATGACATCCTTGATACCGGCCGGACCCTCCATGCCGTTTCCCTGCGCTTGCTCGAAGAAGGTGCCGTGGCCGTGCATACCGCCGTACTCCTCGCCAAAGACAAGAAGCGCGCGGAAGAAGTCAAAGCGGACTACGTCGGCTTCGAGATCGGCAATGAATTCGTGGTGGGTTACGGCTTGGACTACAAAGGAAAATACCGCAATCTCCCATACGTCGGCGTCCTCAAAATGTCGGCGGCGAGCTGAGCCGCTCCGCTTGACCGCTGCGGATAGATCACCAAAAAGCGCTTTAGGGGATCGTCCAGACGGATGGATGTGCAGGAAATGCGTCCACCTTTGCCAAAAATCATTTCCGCGATTCAGAATGCATCGCGTCGCCATGAGACCATCAGGAGCGACACGCCCTCAAGGAAGGGCGAACTCCGAACCGCCGCTCCTTGTGAGTAGTCGCCGGGAAACTCCACCAACCATGCCGCGCCTCCGAGAGCTTTGACCACCACACGCCCACCCTTGCATGATCCTCGGGGATGGCCAATCATGAGTGCGCAACAACTTCCCCTCCTGTCATGAAACTCAGCCTGATTCTTGTCAGCTCCCTGCTATTCGGCGCTTTGGCCTGCTGTCAGGAAAAGGAAAAAACCACCCGCCCCATGATCGACAAGTCCATCCCTGCCGGGGAGCCCAGAGCACGCGCCGCCGCTGCGAATGTGACACCGGAGCTCGAGCCCGCCCTCAGCGCCCTCGGATTGAAACTTGGCGACCCCGTCTTCATCCGGGCGTTCAAACAGGAACGGCAGCTCGAACTTTTCCTCCGCCATTCTGTGACCGGAAGGTTCAAGCTCTTCCGCGCCTACCCCATCGCCGGCAGTTCCGGCACCCTCGGTCCCAAACTCCGCGAGGGAGACGGCCAGGTTCCCGAGGGATTCTATCAGGTCCCACCAGCCGCCATGAAGCCGGACAGCCAGTATCATCTCGCCTTCAACATCGGCTTCCCGAACCCCTACGACCGCTTCCATCAACGCACCGGCAGCAGCATCATGATCCACGGCAACCAGATCTCCATCGGCTGCCTCGCCATGACGGATGAAAAAATCGAGGAAATCTACACCCTTTGCGCCGCCGCTCATCGGGGCGGACAACCCTTCTTCCGCGTCCATCTTTTCCCGTTCCACATGACCCCTGAAAACCTCGCCTTGCAGGCAGGCAACCCGAATCATGCGTTCTGGCGGAATCTCCAGGAAGGATACCTGTTTTTCGAACAACAACGCATCCCGCCCGATGTGACCGTGCTCGATGGACGCTACCGGATGAATCCCTAGCCCCGGGCTGGTCCGGCAGCACCCCGGAGGTCCCGCCTGCTGATGGTGCACGTACCATTTGGGAGGCTGGGTTCAGCCGCGCCTGCGAATCAACAGCAGCGCCGCTCCCAACAAGCCGAAGGAAGCAGCTCCGGGTTCCGGGATGGCGCTGATCGAACCGCTCGCGGTTTCCGTCATTTCCTCCGTGCCATAAAACCGCAGACGGTCCACCGGACCACTGGCCCAGCGGGCGACCTGGAACGCATGATAGAAAGTCCCGACCCGCCCGATCAGATAGTAAACGGGATCCGGATTAAAGCGGTCCGCGCTGAGTGGGATGTCGTTTTCGAAGATCCTCACAGGCCCGGCCGAGAAACTGGAGACCTTGGCAAGGTCGATGGTGGGCGTGACGAGCAAGGGAGTCTCGCCTTGATGATCGAGCAGGAATTCCCACTGGGATCCCGTGGTCCCGCCACTGTTACGGATCGTGAATCTCCCTTGGGATGCGTTGAGTAAAAAGCCGGGCAGCGCTCCACCGACAAAGGCACCGGTCGCCGTGCCGCCGTTGCGATTGATATTGATCACGGAAACCAAGGTGGCGGCCGTGCACCAGTGGACCCAGGCAAGCAGGAGGCTTGCGATCACGACGAATTTTGTCTTCATGAATCGTAAAAATTGATAATTAAGCGGTGTGAACCTTTTTACTTAACCATCATTTCACATTTCATGAACTACGCGATCGCGGGGGGAGAAGTCCCGACTTGCTGAATTTTTCTCCGAAAAGCCATGCCACGGCGGTGACCAGCCGCCGAGTCAAAGAAAGGGGTTGCTTGCCCGCTCTTCTCCCAAGGTGGTGGCTGGTCCGTGCCCGGGGAGGAGGATGGTGGCGGGCGAAAGTCCTGCTAGATTTTCCCGCAGGCGGAGCAAGGCATGCTGATAGCTGGCGGGGGTGGCACAGCCGCCTATGGAGCCGGCGAAGAGGGCATCGCCCGTGACCAACACGGGTGACGGGAGCCCGTCGATGTGGAAGCCTAAGGCGGGATCGGCATGACCGGATAAATCACAGGCACGGACGGTGAGGGAGCCGCACTGGACCGCGTCACCGGGCTTCATGAGACGGGCGCGGTCGATGGACGAGCCAAGGATATCATTTCCACGCGCAAGGAATGAGGGAATGCCGCCGACGTGATCGACATGGCCGTGCGTGATGAAAATCCGCTGGAGTGGCGGGACTCCGATGGCATCAAGGGCGACCGAGCAGGATGACGGTTGGTAGCCAGTGTCGAACAAGACCACAGCATCGTGGGTCCAAACAAGCCATGCGTTGACGCGCTCCTGCTCGAAGGGCATGTCGAGGCGGTGGATGAACGGGAGGGCGAGGGGCTTGGGCAGATAGCTGGGGTGGTGCGCAAGCGCGGAAGCATTCAGGCCTAACGCGGGAGCAAGCCGCAGGGCGACTTCGGTGGTAAAATTCCCACGGAGGAATGAAAGCACGGAGTTCTCCGAGAGTCCGGCGCGCGCGGCGGCCTCACTCGGGGCGAGGGCGGCCCCTTTGAGAGCCTTCCGGATGACATAGGTGAAGTCGTCTTCAAGCATGGCGTGTGTGGGATGAACTAGGATTGGCGTGCCTTGCCGCGGAGGCCGATGAGGATGACGACGCTGGCGAGAGCGAGGAAACAAACCGCCGCAACACCAAGCGCGGTGAAGAGCCGGGTGCTGGCGGAGTCCACCTGGGCGTCGGTGATCATGTCGGCGGGGGTTTCACCGGGTCTCCGGGTGAGGACGAGCTTGCCATCCACGACACCCACGCGGGTGAGCTTGGCCATGGCCGGCCCGAGCGCGGGATCGCTTAGGTAACGCTCGGCGATGCGGTAGGGAGACATTTGGTCGATGAACTCCGGAGCGACTTTTTTGTGAGGGACCTCGATGGTATCGAGGCTGAGGATGACTTCGCGCTTGAGGAGATTCGGACGTGCGATCATGAGGCCGTTGAGGAAGCGTTGATCCGAGGCGATCCAGCCCGGCTCTCCGTCATGGGCGAGACGGGGTCTGCCATTGAGTGGAAACGAGATGGCAAGGTGGAGGCACTCACCCTGGATGCTATGGACGCGCAGGGTGCCGCGCAGTTCTTTGAAAGCGTCGTAGGTGGCGATGGCGAGGTTGAGTTCCTGGGCGCTGAGGGCGAGGGAGGCTTCCGAGTCACCCGAGAGTTGCTGACGGAAGGCCTCGATGCGCTCGGCGAGCTGGTTGATGGGGAGCTCCTGGTTTTCGAGCGAGGTTACGGGGATGGGAATGGGCTTCTCATCGGTGAATTTGGCGATTTCATTGAACTGCCGGAAGAGCGTCAGGATTGAAAAGCCGATGAGAAAAACCATCACAGCAAGTGCGGCGATGAGGATGGCGCAGCCCGCAAAAGGTGAGCGCGCGCTGGTGTCTTTGGGTCTGGCAGCGGGATTCATGCGGAGCGGTAGGCGGGAAAATCAGTCGTCGGTCTTGGAAGCTTTTTCATCGGGGGAAAGAGGATCGGCGGGAGAAGAGTCGATCTCGGGCAGCGTGTCACAGGCATGATGATCCTGCTGGGGGTATTCATCATGCCACCCTTCGTCGCCACCTTCGTCGCCACCTTCGTCGCCACCTTCGTCGCCCTTGGTGGAGTAGCCGTCATTCCAATCCTGGAGGACGGGGAGTGAGGTTTGGGCAGCGGCGGCGGCACGCATTTGTTCCTCCCGTGCGAGTTGGCGTTCCATGCTTTCGCGGGCTTCTTGTTCTTCGCGGACGCGGTTTTTCTTGCGGTCGAGGAAGGCGAGCCAAATGCAGATTTCGTAAAGGATGATCATGGGCAAGGCCATGAGGCAAAGGGTCATCGCGTCCGGGGTGGGGGTGAGGACGGCAGCGGCGACGAAGATGGCGACGATGGCGTAGGAGCGCGTGCTGGACATGGTCTCGTAGCTGAGCAGTCCGAGTTTGACGAAGACCATCACCACCACCGGCAACTCGAACGAAGCGCCGAAAAGCAGGGTGAACTGGGTGGCGAAGGAGATGTATTCACCGATCCGCCAATCGTTAGAAATGCCCATTCCCCCGCTCCACTCAGCAAAGAACAGGAGCGCACGGGGGAGGACCATGTAGTAGGCGAAGGCGGTGCCCGTGAGAAAAAGCCCGAACCCCACGGCCATGGCCGGCCACATGACCTGCTTTTCATGACTGTGCAACCCGGGAAGGACGAACTGGAGGATGAACAGCAGCAAAAGTGGAAAGGAAAGCACGATGCCGGCGACGAAGGACAGCTTCATGGAGAGCATGAAGCCTTCGGTAGGCCTGAGGGCGGACATCATTCGAAGATTGCCCTGGCCGTCGCTGTCGGTGTTAGGTTTTGTTTTGAGGAGTGCCTTGACCTGGGATTTGAGTTCCGGGTTGGTGGTGGCGGAATCGACGAAGGCTTGGCGTTTTTCCTCCGGCAGGGCCATGGCCGCGCGAAGCAGGCTGATGGAGCTGGCGAGGAATTCGAGATCGTTGTCGCCGAGGGATTGATAGAATGCGGCGCGCTGATCCGGGGTGAGGCTGAGGGCGGCGTGCTCGACCTTGCGGGCCCGGCTCCAGTTTTCCGTGGTGACCGGGCGAGGAGCCTGGGTGGGGAGGGTGGCTTCGAGCTGGGTGAGAAGCACCTGATCCACGGGCCTGCGGAAGAACTCCATGAGATTTTTGTTAAAGGCGAAGCAGATGATCATGGAGATCAGCAGGGTGACGACCACCCGGGTGATCATGGTTCGCAGGTCCTCCAGGTGCTCGAGGAAGGGTTTTTCGTGGTCCGGGTGAGAGTTCTCGCGGAGCTGGATGACTTTTTTCAGCAGATACATGCTTGTAGGGGCAGGATTCAAGCCTTGCTTCCGCGTCACGGCAAGGGCAGATGTTTTTGGCGGGAAAATCTAAAGTTGCGGGAAGCGTTGTGATGATCCATGGTGCGGCGGTCCGACTGGACTAGGATATTGATCTCATGTTTGATCCTGACTCGCTGATTCCCGACTTTCCCATTCTTGATCACTCGATCCAAGGGCGTCCGCTCGTATATCTGGATAATGCAGCCACCACCCAGAAGCCGATGGCAGTGTTGTTGACGTCTCGGCACTATTACGAGGCGATCAATGCCAACATCCACCGGGGCACGCATCATCTGGCGCGCTTGGCGACGGAAACCTTCGAAAACGCGCGGCGGACGGTGGCGACCCACTTGCATGCCGCGAGCCCGGAGGAGGTGATTTTCACGTCTGGGACGACGGATGGGATCAATCTGGTGGCCAACAGCCTCTCGCTTTCCGGGCGCATCAATCCGGGAGATGAGATCCTCATTTCCGTTCTTGAGCACCACTCGAACATCGTTCCTTGGCAAATGTTGTGCGAGCGGACGGGTGCGGTTCTCAAAGTGATCCCTTGTCATGAGGATGGCACGCTGGATCAGGGGGCTTTTCAATCGCTGCTGAACGAGCGGACAAAAATCTTGGCGCTGACGTGGATTTCCAATTGTTTCGGGACGATCAATCCGGTGGAGGAGATGGCGCGATCCGCGAAGGAGGCGGGCGCCTTGGTGCTCATCGACGCGGCGCAGGCCATCGCGCACACCGAGATCGATGTGCAGGCGCTTGGGGCGGATTTTCTGGTTTTTTCAGGTCACAAGGTGTATGCCCCAACAGGGATCGGCGTGCTTTGGGGGAGTGCCGCAGTCCTCAACGCCTTGCCGCCATGGCGCGGAGGCGGAGAAATGATCAAAGAGGTGAGTTTTGAAAAAACCACATACAACGAACTGCCATTCAAGTTCGAGGCAGGCACCCCGAATATCGAGGGGGCGATCGCTTTGGCGGCGGCCCTGGATTTCATCAACGGCATCGGCCTGGATGACATCGAGGCGCACGAGCACGGATTGATCCGCAAGGCGGGAGAGGCGCTGGCGGGCATTCCCGGGATTCGATTTTACGGGCCGGCAGGTCGCGCCGGAGCGCTTTCGTTCACGGTCGAGGGAGTGCATCACTACGATCTCGGCACCCTGATGGATCAAATGGGAGTAGCCGTGAGAACCGGGCATCATTGTTGCCAACCGCTGATGGCACGGTTCGGGATGACGGGGACAGTGAGGGCCTCCTTCGCGATTTACAACTCGGACCGCGACATCCAGGCACTGGCGGAAGCGACGGAAAAAGCAGTGTCGATGCTGCGGTGAAAGAAGCTTTGTTGGATGAATATTGTCTTGGGAATCTCCGGCTCCATCGCTGCTTACAAGGCGGCCGACCTCGCCTCGCAACTGGTGAAGCTGGGACATGAGGTGCATGTGGTGATGACCTCCTCAGCCGTGGAGTTCATTTCACCGCTCACGCTGCAGACTCTGACGCGGCAGCCGGTGCTTGTTTCGCTGGAAGATGAAAAACACTCCTGGAAGCCGGGCCATATCGAACTGGCGGACGGGGCGGATTTGTTCTTGGTGGCTCCTGCGACGGCGAACACCCTGGCACATTTCGCAAACGGGCTGGCACCGGATCCACTCTCTTCGATCTATCTGGCGCTGCCGCGCACCACTCCGGTGCTGCTTGCACCGGCGATGAATGGCAAAATGTGGCAACACCCGGCAAGCCAGCGGAACTTCGACCGCCTCGTGGCGGATGGTTGCCAGTTTGTGGGACCCGCAGAAGGCGAGCTCGCCTGTGGTTATGAGGGCATCGGCCGCCTGGCGCCGGTTGAGGAGATTCTCGCCCGGATTGCAGCTATTTCGCCGCAGCGAAACGATCTGAAACCATGCTCCAGTTGACGATGTTCCACCAGGCGGTGACGTAGTCGGGGCGGCGGTTCTGATAGTGTAGATAGTAGGCATGCTCCCAGACATCAAGGCCGAGCAGGGCAGTGCCGAGATCAGCCTCCGGGACGAGGCCTACCATGGATGGATTGTCCTGATTGGGTGTGCTGGTGATTTTAAGTTTCCCGTCCTTGATGATGAGCCAAGCCCAGCCGGAACCAAACCGTTTGGCAGCGGCCTCGGCGAAGGATTTTTGGAACGCCTCCATGGATCCGAAGGCCGAGTTGAGGGCCGCCGCAAGATCCGGGGAGGGCTTGGCGGATTTCACCGCTGGAGTGAGGGTGTTCCAGAAGAAATCATGGTTCCAATGACCACCGCCATGGTTGCGGAGTGTATTGCGAAGCGCCTCATCCTGAACGGCGGGGAGACTCGCGAGGAGCTTTTCAAGGGGCATTTGCGCAAGCTCGGGCGAACTGGCGAGGGCGGTGTTCAGGCTCTTGATATAAGCGGCATGGTGCTTCCCATGGTGGATTTCCATCGTCCTGGCATCCATGTGAGGCTCCAAGGCATCGAAGCCATAGGGAAGCGGCGCCAACGTATAAACCGGGGCCGCTTCCGCATTTGAATAAGCGGGACCAAGCGCCGCAGCTGTAGCCGCGAGGGTTCCTAATTTCAAAAACTGCCGACGGTCAATGGGTGATGGCGAATCCATGGCTGCAAGACATGCATTCAAATGGACTGGAAATCAAATGGTAAATCATTCCAAGGCCCGTAAAGGCATGGAATGCTTTGAAAAATTTCGCTTCACCTCGGAATCCGCAATGAGAATCCATGCTCAAAATCGGGAAATCACCCGACTCACTGCGGGTTCCAGGTTCAAGCAATCTCCCGGGCCATGGCGGCAGCACCGATGGCTCCCGCTTCGTGGCCAAAGGCGGCCGGCGATACGGCCAGGTGATCAATGAAGGGACCTGAAAGCTGGGACGCGAGGTAGCGGTTGAATGGCTTGAAAAGCAATTCTCCCGAGCGGGCCACGCCGCCGCCGATGACGATCGCCTGAGGATTGAGCAACCAGCAAAAATTCATGGCCGCCGTGGCAAGCATTCTGGCGACAGAGTCCCACTGAGCAAGGGCGATGGGATCCCCGGCATGAGCCGCAGCGGCTAGAGCGGCCGGGGTGCAGTCTTCCAACGACTTCTGGATGCCTGCCGCGATGTAAGCCTCGTGCGCGGCAGTGGCGATTTCCCGGTTTCCGACATATTCTTCCAGTGCGCCAACGTTGCCATAGTGCCCCATGCGCCCTTGGTAATCGATGGATGTCTGGCCGATTTCCCCTGCACCGTGCATGGCCCCACGGATCATTTGGCCGTTGGCGATGACCGCACCGCCGACGCCGGTTCCGAGGGATACGAAAACAACGTGCTCGAACCCTTGGCCGGCACCGCATTTCCACTCGGCGAAGGCCATGCAGTTCGCGTCGTTATCCACGACTACAGGCAGGCCGAGTTTTTCGCTCAAAATGGTCTTCAGCGGGATATTTTCCCAGTTTTTCACGTTGGTGAGACCATAGACGATGCCTTTTTCGAAGTTTACAAACCCGGGCATCCCGACGCCGATGGCCTTGATTCCGGGGTGTCGTGCACCCAGATCCTCAACGGCACGGACCATGGCTTCGATGAGCTGCTCAGGACCCTCGAAGTCTTGGGTAGCAATCGGCGGGGCGTGGTCGATGATGTGACTTCGATCTACAACGGCGATTTTTACGGAGGTTCCACCAAAGTCGATTCCAATACTGAGAGGGCTGTCTGACATGTCGGCACGAGTGCTAGCCGATCCCGGGCCGATGACACGTTTTTTTGTCAGAATCTCCTATGAGAACACGCGCTTGGCGACTTGCCGGAGACCATCCAGCGTGATGTCTGGATCCACCGCGTCGATTTCCACCACGCCCCGTGCGATTAATTCCGCATCGCCACCGGTGGCGATGATTCTGGGTTTGCCGGGAAGTTCCTTACAGATTTGGGCGATGATCTCCTTGACGAGGCCACGGTAACCGATGACCGCCCCGACTTGCATCGCATGAGTGGTGGACTTTCCGATGGCGGACGGAGGTTCGGCCAAGTCGATTTCAGGAAGGAGCGCTGCCTTACGAGAAAGATAGTCCGACATGGCACCAAGGCCGGGCGCGATCACCCCGCCGCAATAGGCCGGGGCGTCGGAAATAACGTCAAAGGTCACCGCCGTCCCGAAGTCGATGATAATGGCGGGCACGCCGTGGCGGGAGATGACACCAGCGGCATTGGCAAGGCGATCCGCACCGATCTGGGCAGGGTTCGGGTAATCGAGCCCCATTCCCAAGGGACTGTTCGCATCAAGGAGCTGAACCGGGTGGCTGTTTTGGAAAAAGGCCCGCAAGACAGCGGCTTTGAGAGGGACCACGGAGCAAATCATCACCGCCTGGAATTCCAAGCCTTCGAGCAAGCGCCCGAGGTTCTCAGCGGAGATGTCCTGAGTTGGCAGGACTCCGCGCCAGGATTGCAGTTCATGTGCGTCTCCTAGGGCGAATTTCGTGCGAGTGTTCGAGTTGTCGATTAAGAGCCAGGCCATCGATTTACCATTGATTGGTGGTGAAGTTGCGGAATTCTGAACCGCCGAGTTTGGGTTCCAAAGCGCTTTTTTTGATCGCGAGGACGCCATCATTCAGGTGAAGATTGAGGGGGCCTTTGATTTGAGCGGAGTCCAACCAAAACTTGAACCAGATTTCGGTGCTCGTTTTCCCGTCGATGCTGGCCAGCGTGGTATCGGCAGGTTGCAGCTTGGCACCCGATCCCGTTTGGAGAAAGACGGGTTTTCGAAGGTCGTGAGACATGCCTGGATTCACATTGAGGTGCACCTCCACCCAGTAGAATGTCACGTCCGGCGTGACCAAGGTGGCGACTACGGTGCAACGAGCGCCAGGATCCGGATTCCAGTCGTAGGGGCGGAACCAGGTCCAAGCGGCGAATAGAAGCGCGGTCGATAGGACAAGCAGCAGGCAGATCCGGAAAATTCGGCGTTTCACGGGGCGAGAGGAACCTGAATCGAGCGGCGCTGCAAACGAAAACGGGCGGACCGTTACCGGCCCGCCCGTCGTAGGAATCAATCGATGAGCATCAAAGATCAATGTTCATAGCCACCCTCGCCGTGTTCGGCGAGGTCGAGGCCGATTTCCTCAACTTCAGCAGAAGGACGGAGGCCGATCACCGCCTTGACGATGTAGGCGATGATTGCGGTGGCAACGACGCTCCAGACAATGGCCAGGCCTACCGCCTTGAGTTGTTCCATCAGGAGGCCGGGAAGCAGATCGTTTCCGTTAGGAGACACCAGCGGATGCACATCCTTCGTCGCGAATACACCTGTGAGGATGGCACCCAATGTTCCGCCCACACCGTGAACTCCGAAGGTGTCAAGCGCGTCGTCATACCCGAGCATAGACTTGAGATAGGAAACCGCAAAGAAGGGAATGACACCGGCAATGACACCCATGATCACCGATGAGGTCATGCTGACAAATCCGCAAGCTGGGGTGATGACAACCAGACCTGCAACAATACCAGAGCACATTCCAAGGACGCTCGGCTTCCCTTTGAGAAGCCATTCCGACAAGGTCCATGCCAAGCCAGCGGTTGCAGCGCAGAGGGTTGTGGTGGCGAAAGCATTGGCGGCGATGCCATCCGCGCCCAAGGCGGATCCTGCATTGAAGCCATACCAGCCGACCCAGAGCATCCCGGTGCCAACCATACACAAGACCATGCTGTGGGGAGCCATCGACTCTTTGCCGAGGCCCTTGCGCTTTCCAAGAATCAAGCAGAGGACCAAGGCGCTCCAACCCGAGGTCATGTGCACAACCGTGCCGCCCGCGAAGTCGATTGATTTGATGCCGGCATCATTGTTGAGCGGCCCGCACATGAATCCATTGCCGCCCCAGACCATGTGGGCGAATGGGAAATAAACCGCAAACATCCAGATCAGAATGAAGACCATGATGGCAGCGAACTTCATGCGCTCCGCGACAGCACCAACGATCAGAGCCGGGGTGATGATCGCGAAAGTGAGCTGGAACATCACCCAAACGCTGTCGGAAATCCATGCGAAGCCCTGCCCCACGTTACCGGGCTTGATGTCTTTCAGCATGATGTACGAGGTGTCCCCGAAGAATGCGGACCCAGTCGTGCCGAAGCTGAAACTGTAGCCGCACAACCACCACAAAGGCGTGATCATGCAGGCACATCCAAGGCATTGGGCAAGCACCGAGAGCACATTCTTACGGCGAACCAGGCCACCATAGAAGAGGGCCAGGCCGGGAAGCGTCATAAACAGAACCAATGCCGTGCTCACCATCTGCCAGGCATTCGCTCCGGGGCCTGGGCCTTTTACCATCGAGTCCACCCCCGCTTCCGCCGAAGGACGAACCCCGTTGTTCATGTAAGCCTCGATATCGGCAATCCTCTGCTCCACGGATGGCGCGGGAAGGGCGGCAGAGGCTTCCGCCGCAGGAGCTGCTGCTGCCTCAGGCTCCTGTGCGACTGCGGGGAGACTCAAGGGGATGGCTAAGGTGGCGATTGCGGCCGCCGTAATGGCACGCATTTTATTGAGGTGGCGACTGATCATGGTGGGTCGGATAAGTGATTTCTGGGTCCCGACGATGTTGTATCCTCGAGTGCTGAAACGAACAAGCAAACCCCGTGCCAAAATGGATACTGGACCCTAATTCACTGATACTAGGTAAGAAACAGCTATAACGAACTGCGTTTTCGGACAATCATTGATGAGGGAGTTGTTTGGGCCGGGATTTCCGCAGACCTCAATTTCAGTCCTTTTGTTTTCTCGCTTGGAAAAACCACGGGATCTGAAGAAACTCCACGCATGTTCCTTGGTTTTGATTCATCCACTCAATCGCTCACAGCCGTCCTCATCGACTTGGAATCCGGGGAGATCCGCACGCAGCTATCCGTGAACTTTGGCACCGAGCTCCCCCAATACCAGTCGCCAAGCGGCTTCATCCCCGGCGGGATCGAAGGGGAGGTTCACGCCAATCCGCTGATGTGGCTGGAGGCGCTGGACCTGCTTTTTTCACGTTTGTCGAAGGTGGCGGACTTGTCCAAGGTGAAGATGATCGCGGGCTCCGGCCAACAGCACGGGTCCGTGTATCTGGATGATACTTTCGAGGACAGGCTCGCGAAGCTTGATCCTGCGGGTGATTTACTCTCGCAGCTCGCGCCGGCGCTTAGCCGGGCGACTTCGCCGATCTGGATGGACACCTCGACGACCGAGGAATGCGCGGAAATCACCGCCGCGCTGGGCGGGGGCGGAGAAATTTGCCATCGCAGCGGATCGATTGCGATCGAGCGCTTCACCGGCCCACAAATCCGCCGTTTTTATAAAAAGGATCCCGCCGGATATGAGCGCACGCACCAGATTCACCTGGTCAGCTCATTCATCGCCTCGGTGCTGGCGGGTAAATCCGTGCCGATTGATTTCGGCGATGGTGCGGGAATGAATCTGATGAGCCTCTCCAAGCTCGGCTGGGACACGGATTTGCTGGCCGCCACCGCCCCGAATCTCTGCTCCAAGCTTCTCCCACCGGCCGCAGCTACCAGCGTGCAAGGTGAGGTATCCGGATACTTTTCTCAAAAATATGGGATCTCGGCCGCATGCCGGGTCGCACTTTTCACGGGAGACAATCCCGCCTCACTCGTCGGCATGGGCGCCACCACGCCCGGGAATGTCGTGATCTCCCTGGGAACGAGCGACACCTTCTTCGCGGCAATGCCCGGGCCGAAAACCGATCCAGCGGGCTTCGGGCACGTATTTGGGAATCCGGCGGGTGGATTCATGTCGCTGATCTGTTTCCGCAATGGCTCGCTGGCCCGCGAAGCACTGCGCGACTCCCTCGGCCTGGACTGGGCGGCATTCGACCGGGAAGCGCTCGCCGCGACGAGCAGCGCGGCCGGAGAAAACCTGATGCTGCCATTTTACGGCCCGGAAATCACCCCGCGCCATGATTTTTCCGGCCCGGTTCTCAAGGGCTCGGCCGCATTTGAAACAGGTGCCGACCCAGGGCTCCAGGTAAGAGCCCTGCTTGAAGGCCAATTCCTCAATATGCGCCTGCACTCGGAATGGATGGGGGTAAAGGTAGAACGCATCCGCCTCACCGGTGGAGCCGCGAAAAATGACGGAATCGCCCAACTCGTCGCTGACATTTTCCAAGCCCCCGTCGAGCGACTTGATGTGCTGAACTCGGCGGCACTGGGAGGGGCGCTCATCGCTGCTGCTGCGGACGGTCACGATCTGCCCGCCATCCAGGAAATTTTCTGCCAAGCCGCCGCCGACTCATCCCTTGAGCCGAACCTTGCCTTGGCGGGTGTTTACCAAAATGCACTGCGCGCTTTCCAAAATCTGCTGCATGCGAGTCTCGCGCCGTGAGAAGAATTTTTTCGAAACGTTGACCCATCCGTAGATCGCTAGTAAGTATCCCGCGAGATGACCATTGACCAATACGCGAACCGCTTTGTCTGCGACCTGGTGGCCTATGAGCCGGGCAAGCCGATTGATGAAACCGCCCGCGAGCTCGGGCTCGAACCCTCTCAAATCGTCAAGCTCGCCTCCAATGAAAATCCGCTAGGCCCCTCCCCCATGGCCAAGGCCGCGATGCGTGAGGCGCTCGAGGAGGCACACATCTATCCGGACGGCGGCGGCTACCGCTTGCGCTCGGCCATCGCGGAGTCCTTCGACATGGAAATTTCCAATGTCGTGCTGGGAAACGGATCGAACGAAATCATCGAGCTCCTCTGCCACACCTTTCTCAATCCAGAGGCGGAACTCATCGCCGCCGAACATGCCTTCGTGGTTTACAAATTGATGGCCACGCTTTTCGGCGCGAAATACATCAAGGTGGCGGATCCCGGATTTATCCATGACCTGGATGCCATGGCTGACGCCATCACGGACAAGACCCGCCTCGTCTTCATCGCCAATCCGAACAACCCGACAGGCACGATGGTGGGACAAGCGGCGATTGATCGCTTCATGGCGCGCGTTCCCGAGCATGTGATCGTAGTCTTTGATGAAGCTTACTTCGAGTTCCCAGACTCGCCACCGGATGCGCTGAAATACGTGCGTGAGGGCCGTAACGTCTGTGTGCTGCGGACCTTTTCAAAAATCCACGGCCTGGCCGCCCTCCGCGTGGGCTATGGCCTGGCCTCCAAAAATGTCGCCACCCTGCTCCAGAAAGCCCGACAGCCCTTCAACGTGAACGCCATCGCGCAAGTCGGCGCGCTGGCCGCGCTCGCCGATGCCGAACACATCGAAAAAACCCGTATCGTGAACCGCGAGGGAATGGCCTATTTCGAAAAAGAACTGACCGCCCGCGGGCTCCACTACATCCCGAGTTATGCGAATTTCCTGCTCATCAAGACCGGTGAGGGCGACCGCGTTTTCCGGGAAATGCTCAAACAGGGCGTCATCGTCCGCGCCATGAGCAGCTACCAACTCCCCGATTGGGTGCGAATTTCCATCGGCACGGCTCCTCAGAACCTCCGCTGCATGGAAGTCCTGGACTCCGTGCTGGCCGCTGAATCGGTTGTCTGAGGTTTTTCCAGCGATGTTTGACAGCATGGTTCCGATTTCTTAAAGTTCGGCGGCGCCAAAGTTTTTGATCGAGCTGAATTTATGATTTTGAACACCCAAAAGGAGTTTCGCTGCAAGCATTGTGATGGGAAAATCGTGGTTCCGATCGACCTTCCGGCGACGACAGGCCCCTGCCCACGTTGCGGCGGAGTGATCACCTCTCCGGGGAATGACCTCCCTGTGCCGCCGCTTGGCGCGGCTCCTTTACCAGCGGCGTCCACTCCAAGCCCATCCATCCCGGCCCCACAACCGCCTCCCGTCCTCGCAGTGTCTCCGCTGCAAGCCGTCGCCCTCCCCGCTGCGCCTGCCGCGCAAGCTCCATCACAGCCTCCCGCACCTGCGCCCTCCCCGGAGCCCAAGCCGGAGCTCGCTCAAGTGCTAATCCACACACCGGCAGCCCCTGGAATGACTCCGCCTCCTTCTCAAGCTGTCTCTTATACACATCTGACGCTGCCGACGATCTACTCTGTGTAG
>ERZ1022724.68-NODE-68-length-26485-cov-14.460272_pt1 | contig 26485 bp, 8 predicted proteins | sample MGYA00521091_ERZ1022724 | MGnify/ENA primary metagenome ERZ1022724 (study PRJEB33162, sample SAMN09537610) | freshwater metagenome | isolation source: freshwater | place: Canada:Alberta | collected 2017-07 | study: EMG produced TPA metagenomics assembly of the... | reverse complement strand
TTAAATCTCAAATCTCTTCCCCATGATCTCCACCGAAGAAACCACCGGCGCCCCGACTCCTCAATCCCACGACGCCTCGCTCGCTCCGCTTCCTGCCTCCACCCGCGTTTACATCCCCGGCCAGCTGCACCCTCAGATCCGTGTGCCCATGCGCGAGATCGCCCTCTCCGATACCAAATCCTTCAACGGTCGTATCGAGAAAAACGCCCCCGTCCGCGTCTATGACTGCTCCGGCCCATGGGGCGATCCCGACTTCAAAGGCAGCTCCGAAGAAGGCCTCCCACCCCTCCGCCGCGACTGGATCCTCGCCCGTGGCGATGTCCAAGCCTACGACGGCCGCGAAGTCCAACCCCAGGACAACGGTTACCTCACCGAAAAACACGTCGAATTTGCCTCCAAATCCGAGCGGGCAAACAAATTCATCGAATTCCCCGGCCTCACCGCCGACCGCCGCCAGCCACTCCGCGCCACCGGCAAGCCCGTCACCCAGAAATACTATGCCGACCAGGGCATCATCACCCCCGAGATGGAATTCATCGCCATCCGCGAGAACCTGAAAATCTCAACTCTCAAATCTCAAATCTCCGATCAGCGGGAGGACATCGTCCGCAACCACCTCGACAAACAGCACGCCGGATCCACCCAACTCCCGGACAGCCCCTACACCCCGGGCATTTTCGGCCGCTTCCCACAGCGCATCCCCGCCGAAATCACCCCCGAATTCGTCCGCAGCGAAGTCGCCGCCGGCCGTGCCATCATCCCACTCAACGTGAACCACCCGGAATGCGAACCGATGATCATCGGCCGCAACTTCCTCGTCAAAATCAACGCGAACATCGGCAACTCCGCCGTCGCCTCGTCCATCGAGGAAGAGGTTGAGAAAATGCGCTGGTCCACCAAATGGGGTGCGGACACCGTGATGGATCTTTCCACCGGCAAGAACATCCACGCCACCCGCGAGTGGATCCTGCGGAACTCCCCCGTCCCCATCGGCACCGTGCCGATCTATCAGGCACTTGAAAAGGTCAATGGCAAGGCGGAGGACCTCACCTGGGAAATCTATCGAGACACCCTCATCGAGCAAGCCGAGCAAGGCGTCGATTACTTCACCATCCACGCCGGCGTGCTGCTCCGCTTCGTCCCCATGACCGCCAGCCGCATGACCGGCATTGTCAGCCGCGGCGGCTCGATCATGGCCAAGTGGTGCCTCGCCCATCACAAGGAAAACTTCCTCTACACCCACTGGGATGAAATCTGCGACATCTGCGCCGCCTACGATGTCAGCTTCTCGATCGGAGACGGCCTCCGCCCCGGCTCCATCGCAGATGCGAACGACAAGGCGCAGTTCGGCGAACTCGAAGTCCAGGGCGAACTCACCCGAAGAGCCTGGGCCAAAGGCTGCCAAGTCATGAACGAAGGCCCCGGCCACGTGCCCATGCACATGATCGAGGAAAACATGGCCAAGCAGCTCGAATGGTGCCACGAAGCCCCCTTCTACACCCTCGGACCACTGACCACCGACATCGCACCCGGCTACGACCACATCACCAGCGGCATCGGCGCCGCCATGATCGGTTGGTATGGCTGCGCCATGCTTTGCTACGTCACTCCCAAGGAACACCTCGGCCTGCCTAACAAGGAAGACGTCAAAACCGGCGTCATCACCTACAAGCTCGCCGCGCACGCCGCCGACCTCGCCAAAGGCCACCCAGGTGCCCAATACCGCGACAACGCCATTTCCAAGGCCCGCTTTGAGTTCCGTTGGGAAGACCAGTTCAACCTCGGCCTCGATCCCGTCACCGCCCGCGAGTTCCACGACGAAACCCTGCCGCAAGACGGCGCCAAGACCGCCCACTTCTGCTCCATGTGCGGCCCGCACTTCTGCTCGATGAAAATTTCAGAAGACGTCCGCCAATACGCCGCGGAACAAGCCATTTCGGAAGAAGAAGCCATCCAGAAAGGCATGGAGGAGAAATCCAAGGAATTTGCTGAATCTGGAGCGGAGCTCTACCAAAAGGTATAGGTCCTATAAGTCCTATAAGGAAAAGCCACCCGCTTCCGGATCCCGGCCCCATCAGCTGGCGACCAGCCCCGACTAACAAGCCATTGACGAATCACCCTTGACGCGCTGTGTTCGCGAGGCTTCCCCTCGCCACCCTAGGCTTTGCCGGGGCAAATCGCCGGGACCGTTTTTCAACGGGAAGAGGATCGCCCGAAGGGTGGGATGCCGAGGGAGATGCGTTTCAGGCGGACGGCTGAGGGCGCGAGGTCGAGGGTGGCTGCGGCTGCGGCGTCGGTCATTTTACCAAGGACGGCGATCTCCTTGCGGGTCCAGTCGGTGAGAAGCTTTTTCGGGCGCTTTTGGGTGAAGGGCGGGATTTTGAGTTTACAGCGTTTCCAATAGACGGAGGCTTTGTTGATTCCGGTTTTGAGGGCGACATCGCCGTCCGGCATTTTTCCGAGAAGGGCGATTTCCTTCTTCGTCCAGTAGTGCCAGGTCTTGGATTTGCGGGCGTAACATCGGATTCCGAGGTCGAGTCGCTTTTTATAAACGGAGAGGATGTTCATGCCGTAGATGCTGGCGACTTCGCCGTCGGGCATCTTGCCAAGCGAGGCGATGACGTCAGGCGTCCAATGGATGGACTTGGGAGGCCGCGATGCGGGGACGCCGAGTTGTTGGCGCTTTTTGAGAACGGTGCTGACATGTAAGTCGAGTTTTCTGGAGAGGGCGGCATCTGGAATGGTTCCGAGCATGGCGATTTGCTTGCGGGTCCACTTGTGCGGCTTTCCGCTTTTTGATGGCTGGGGCGTCATGGGTCATGGGGCCTGTTAGATTTTCGGTGGGTCATCGAGGAATTCAATGGGTGAATCACGGCGTCCGATCGGCCTTGAGCCCGGCGATCTCGGACTCGAGACTGGCGAGTCGCGCCTCGATGGCAACACGCCAATCGTGTTCCGTAGAGGTTTCGGCGGCTCCGAGAGGGGTGCCGGCGACGGAGGGGCTATCCAAGGCGGCGGGTGACAGCAAATGGGTAAAGGTCTCGACCCGGCGGCCTTCGCCGACTGGGATCCGCCTGACGAGCGGGCCGTGCGGGTATTCGATGAACCACGTGAGCGTCTCTTCCACTTCGTCCAGGGAGGAAAAAGTGTGCAGACGATCGGTGCGCTGGCGGATTTCACCGGCGCTCTGGGGTCCACGCAGCAGAAGGACGGTGAGGACGGCGCGCTCACCCGGCTGCATGCTGAGCACTTCCTGGAGGCAGTGTTCGAATTTCGGGGCGCGGCCGCCGAGGATCTTTTCGACGAGGTATTTCTCCGAGAGTCCGCGAAGGGCTTCCGCCACTTCCTCAGCGGTGAAGCGGGTGATGGGATCCCGGCTGGTGGTCTGGTTACAAGCGAGCAAAAGGGAGTTGTGGGTGAGCGGGTAGCTGTCGGGAGTGAGGATCTCCTTTTCCAACAAACAACCGAGAACGCGGGCTTCTTGAAAGGTGAGCTGAATTTCAGGGAAGTGTTGCATGGTGCGCCGAAAAATAGCTCCGGAGTGCCGTGCGCCACCATGAGAAAGTGCACTCGGGACTGGGATATTTCCGGATGGGACCCGGCTGGCCGCATTCCTTCGCATGATCGGCACCGCTTTCACGCCGCCTCATTGCTTCCTCTGCAAAGCGAGCTCCACGAGTCGCGCGGAAATCCTGCGAATGTCTTTAATGGTCTCTGGAGTCGGCTCTTTCCCAGGCTCAAGAGCCATCTTCGTGGACAAGCCCTCTAGCAAATCCCGCATGGCCAAATAATTCGGCCGCGCGGAAATCTGCGGTTCCAGCCCTGCGATGCAATCCGAGTAGTATTCCGCGATGTCCTTGCGCATCACCTTGCGGGCACGTTCGGGGGAGAATTGTTTATCAACGGCCACGGTGGCGACCTCCAAGGCACGGATCCAGCCTCCGAGTGAAATCAAGCGGGCCAGATCCGCATCCTGGAGCGTGACCAACTCGTCCTCCACATCCCTTTGGGTGGATGACAACTCTTTCTTCAGCTGAGGCACATCGCCTTTTTTCGCACTCTCCAACAATCCTGCCGCGTGGCGGTTGACCCGGTCCCCCGTGCCTAGGGCTTTGCCATAGCGGGTCAGGTCAGAAGCCATTTTTTCCACATCTTCCAACTGCTCCGCCTGGACCATGAGGAATCCATCCGCAATCAGAAACCCCAATTCGATGCCGAGGTCCGCGCGATCCAGCGACATCCGGGCCGGCATTTTCCGCTCAACCTCGGCGATGGGCAAGGGCATCAAAAACTGCAGGGTATCAAACAGTTTGGAAATCGAAGGAGCGGTGAACTTGTTCACCGTGAGCTCATTCCGGATAGACTGGTCGTCGAGCAGGTCATTGGGGACCTCTCCACCAGGCCCGACGGCATCCGCAGCCACTTCTGCGGGATCTGGCGCACCTTCGATTTCCAGCAACTCCTCCACCGCCATCACAGGCGTGACGACGGCCAGCAGGGCGGACAAACTCAGTAGTTTCAATTTCATGGGCGGAAGCTGCCACAGCCGCGCCCTGATTGCTAGGAATTTGCCGCCCGCGGAAGTCTCAAAAACAGTTTTCCCCATTCCAAGCACTGCCAAAAAACAGTCAATGCCCGGTGGCCAGCCACGACGACACATTCTCTCAGGACGCTGCCAAAACGGCTCAAATCGCCAAGGGACCAACTGGATTCACACGCCGAAAAACGAAACCACGCGATTTCCCACCGCCTACCAAAGCATCCCGCCACAGCCGAGTCTCCAACCGACATCATGGCATAGTGGCAGCGATTCACGTCCCGGCGGCGGATCTGCCGCAAACGAACCCAAACATCCGCCATTCATCCAAAAGGATGATAAAGATCCTCTAGCTCCCCCAATCATCTTCAGGCAAGGTCTTTGGTCAATCAGGGAGATAAACCTTATTTCAATCCCGCTTCCATTGATTGACGAGACAACATTCGAGCCTGAGCCGCTAGCGACACCACCTGGACCCTCCATACCCAGCCTCCATTTAGAAGCCGACATTCACCTTTTCCACCCATGAAACCCAACCGCTATCGCTTCTTCGCTTCAGTTCTCATCGCATTTTCCATCACAGAGTTCAGCAATGCCACCACCGGAACTTGGTCAGGCACCACAACTGGCACATGGGACTCCACCGCAACCAACTGGACCGGGGTGACCGGCACTCCCTGGGATTCCACCAACGGCGGCACCAACGACGCGGTATTCAACCTCGCCTCCCTCGCAGCCATGATCTCCGGCACGGTCCATACCAACGGAATCACATTCTCCACCACCGGCACACTGAGTGGAGGCACCATCAACTTCGCCGGAACTACGCCAAGCATTTCAGTCGCCAACAGTCAGACCGCCAGCATCGGCTCTACCATCAGTGGCTCGGCGGGGGTGACCAAAACATCTGCTGGCACCTTGATCCTTTCCGGCGGAAATAACTATACCGGAGGCACTGCGATCAACGCGGGGACGGTGCAGATCCATAGCGGTGGCACGCTGGGATCAACCAGCGGAGCTCTCTCCATGGGCACGGGATCATCGGGCAGTATAGGCACCGTCGGCAACCTCACCGTCAACACCAATACCCAGGTTGGCACGCTTTCAATCATATCTAATACCACTAATACCTCAGGCGCTAACATCGCCCAACTCTCCATCGCCAGCGGCAACACACTCACCGTCAGCAGCATTGCCATGGGCTTGGCATCGTCGGCTTCCGGCAATACCAACACCGCTTTGGCGACCGGAGTTTCGAACACGGGTGGCACACTCACCGTTTCCAGCGATGTCACCATCGGGGCGCAAGGGAGCGGCAACGTTGGAACCCAGGTAATGAACCTATCCGGCTTGACAAATTTCAATGCAGGCTCGGGCGCATCAAACTTCTTCAGGGTGGGTTACGGCACTCTCAATGCATCCACCGTAACACTGGCATCAACCGCAAACGTCATCAATGTCGGCACGCTCTCTGTGGGGGAAACCGTCAGCAACGGCAACAGCGGTCAGAATTCCGCGCTTAACTTGGGACTTGGCACAAACGCCCTGCAGGCCAATACAATCCAAATCGGAACTCAAAAAGCATCAGGTGTGCTCCAGTTCGCTCATGCAACCAATGGTGCGGTGGTCATTACTGGCGCTGGTGGCACCGGCACAGCGAACATTTTCGTCGGCAACCAAAGTGGCTCGGCATCCTATCAAAGTGCCAGCCTCAACAATAAACTACTCCTCGCCGGACACACTGCCACGGTCAACGCGGGAACCCTCAATGTTGCACGCAGAACAGGCACGGGGGGCGGTAATGCTGTGCTTGCCGACCTTACCTTTGACACGGGTGCCTTCACGACGACCGGCAATGTAACGCTGGCACAGGTTACGGCAGTCGCTTCGACCTCTAATGCTACCGGCACATTCACCCTCGGAACCACTTCCGCAAACACGGGGGCACTCACCGTTGGAACTAACGGATCGCCAAGAAACTTCATTCTCTCCGATAATCGATCAACCTCCACATCCGCCACCAATGGATCATTCATCATCAATGGAGGAAGCGCCACCATCCACGGCAACATCCTCGACACTAGCACCACCACCACCGGCACCACCACCACCACGCTGACCCTGAACGGCGGCACCTTGGACATGACCAACGGCAACATCGGCGGTGATGGCACCAGCGGCAATCGCGCCATCACCCACTTAAACTTCCAGTCTGGCACCCTCCAAAACGTCGCTCAAATCAACAATGGCGCCGGCCTCACCAAAACCACGGCCGGGACACTGCTGCTCTTCGGATCGAATTCCTATGGCGGGGCGACATTGGTTAACGAAGGAACACTTCAAATCAGCGGCGGAGCCGCCATCCCCGACTCAGGCCTAGTAACTCTGGCCGATGTGACAGGCGCGAACTTCCATGTGCTTGGCTCCGAAACCATCGGCGCTCTTTCTGGCGGAGGAAATACCGGTGGCAAACTGGTATTGAACGGCGGGCAGACGCTCACCCTCTCAAGTGGCACCCAGATCTTTGCAGGCGTTATCGAAGGAGCTGGTGGTATCACAATCAATGGCGCAACTCAAACCCTCTCCGGAAACAATAGCAGTTATGCAGGCACGGTGACACTGAGCAGTAACGCGGGCCCGCTCAATATAGGACATCAAAACGCCCTTGGGACCGGATCATTCGTCAATCAAACCGCCAACTTCACAACCCTGACCAATACCTCAGGTGCCGGTATCAGCCTATCCAACAGCAATTATACGATCAACTCCAGTTTGATCTTTGGCGGCTCGACCACCGCGAATAACATGAACACGGGCGCGGGCGCGTTTGATTTGGTGGGCAGCGATCGAATTCTCAGCGTCAGCAACGGCGTTACTGTCACCATCGGCGGCTCCATCTCCGGCGACCTTCGCAAGGACAACACCGGCACATTGATACTCGCGGGAAACGGAGCGAACCTGACGAGGATCCGTGTCACCACGGGCAACTTGCAACTTACAGGATCAACCGCCTCAACCACCAGCCTAACCATGGGACACCAATCTGGCACCCAAGTCGGCAGATTCATTCTCGGCAGCACTGCCAGCGCGGTCAACCAAACTTTCGGCAGCCTCCGGACCGAGGGCAGCGCACAGACTAGCCAGGCCGTAGTCGGCGGTAACGCGTCCATCTCCACCCTCACCATCAACCAGACCACGAATACCACCTATGCCGGCATTCTTGGCGGTAGCGGAACCAATGAGAATCAATTGGCTCTCACCAAAGTTGGAATTGGCTCGCTCTCTCTCTCCGGCACCAACACCTATACCGGCGTCACTCAAGTCCAAGGTGGCACGCTCGAAGTCGCCGCGGGCGGCAGCCTTGCCACAGGCTCTGCGGTGTCCGTGTCCAACAGCGGCAGCGAATTGGCGGTCAATGGAACCGTTGGCGGCACGCTTCTCGTCAACACCAGCACCACCCTCAGCGGTGTCGGAACGATCATTGGAGCCACCACCATCCACGGAACCCATAACCCGGGCAACTCGCCAGGTATTCAGACGTTTAGCAACGGCTTGACCTACAGCAACACCGCAATTCTCAACGCGGAGTTCGTAGGCAACACTCTCGGCATTCGTGGAACCGACTTCGACGGCATCAACGTTACCGGCGGAAATCTTTCAATCGACTCTCTTGCCACCCTTAATCTTCTGACATCGAACGTCGATTACACACTTGCATCATGGGATGTTTCCCGAAATTTCACGATCATCGACTTCAGCGGCGCCGGATCCTCAAGTGGACAATTCACTCTCAACACCTCGGCTGCGGGGTTGTTTGCCAGCGAAGGCGCATGGAGCCTCAGCAATACCAATCATGACATCTTCCTGTCATGGACGCCAATCCCGGAACCCCACACCACGCTGCTTGGTAGCCTGGGTGCGCTGATGCTGCTGCGCAGAAAAAGATGATTGGATACTAGACCAGCTACCCCCCCAAGCATACCCTCTCGCGGCCTCGCCTCTTTTTCAAACCCCTCCCATTCATGAAGGGCCCATTTTGATCAAAAAGATGGCTAAAGATTTGTTGTATGCTACAATCCGCAGTCGTCGCGCTTGCCCATTGAGCGGCAACGCTGGCACCTTGCTCCCAAACCCATGTATCCGTCCATTCGCATCAAATACGTCACACTCGCACTGATCTGCATTTCGATCATTGCCGTCATCGTCTGGAAGTTCTCCTCCGCCCCTGCTATCAAAGCCGTGGCGACGGCCACCACACCCGCAGTCACCGAGACCCCACCGGCGGATGCCCGGCCGGAGCACGCTGCCGCCGCGACTCCGCTGGCAGCAAATTCCTGTGAAGCAGGCACCTGCGGCCACACGGACCACGCCCAAACCATCGCGATCCAGCCCCCCCGCAAAGTGGACCTGCCGCTGGATTTCCTGCAACGCATCACCACCGGCAATAAGGTCGCCTTCGACCTTCCCGATGGCCGCAAAATCGCCTGCGACGAACCCCGCATCGAACACGACGAAAAGGGCATCGCCATGGTCTCCGGCACCTTCACTGAGCCCGCCCCCGGCTCGTTCTTTTTCCGCCGCCAGGATTTCGAGGGCGTCGCCGGAAAAATGGTCGGCAATGTTGTTTTTGATGGCGAAAAAGCCGCATGGAAAGTTCTCCCGGAAGGCCCTAACGGCGATCCCGTCCTCAAAGAAGTGCCGATCGACGAGGTCGTCTGCGTGAACTACTCGCCAGTCCCGGAGAAACCGGAAAACCCCCAGGAGATGCCGCAAGACCACCCCTCCACCGTCGCCCTGCCGGAATACCAGGAGGTCATCCCGCTTCAAAGCCTGCCCGGTGCGCCCGGCACGATCTACCTGGATTTCGACGGCTCCAAGGGACCCCACGACACCTGGTCCTACCGCGGCGATGCCGCGCCCTCCGGCTTCAGCAACTCGACCATCCGCGACATCTGGATCCGCGTGGCGGAGGACTTCCTCCCCTTCAACATCAACGTCACCACCGATGCCAGAATCTACGACAACGCCACCCGCGGCCGCCGCATCCGCTGCATCATCACCCCCACGGGCTGGCACAGGGCGGGCGGAGTTGCCTATATCGGCTCCTACAACTGGGGCGGAGACCCCGTCTGCTGGTCCTTGAACTACACCGGCGACGGCGCGGTCACAGTGATCTCCCATGAGATCGGCCACACCCTCGGACTCTATCACCACGGCCACAACGGCGCGGAATACTACGGCGGTCACGGCAGCGGAGCGACCTCCTGGGCACCCATCATGGGCACCGGCTACGGCAGAAGCCTCAAACACTGGTCGGATGGCAGCTACAACCTCGCCACCCGCCCGAGCCAAAGGGACCTTACCACCATCACCAATCAGAACGGGGTCGATTTCCGCCCGGACGATTGCGGCGAGACCCTCGCGACCGCCCGCTACCTCTGGATCGCTCCCGGAAACACCGTCACCAACCAGCAGGGACTCATCGAAACACCCGGCGAAATCGACTCCTACCGCTTCAGGACGACCGGCGGCGCGGTCAATCTAACAGCAAGCACCGCGACCATCGGCATCAACCTCGACATCAAGGCGGACCTCGTCAACGCCGCCACCAACGCCGTGGTTCTGACCAGCGATTCCACCGCCTCCGCGAACGCCACCTTGTCCACCACCCTGCCAGCGGGCGAATACCTGCTGCGCATCACCGGTGCCACCGTCGGCACGCCCGCCACCACCCGCGGCGGCTACTCGAATTACGGCTGCCTCGGTTCCTACAAGATCGATGGCACGGTCACCGGTGGCGAAACCCACCAGGCTTTCACCATCGCGGAAAACAGCCCCAACGGCACGGCCATCGGCACTGTCACCCCGCGCACGCTCACCGGAAGCCCGCTGAGTTACACCATCGCCAGCGGCAATACCGGCGGCATTCTCGCGCTCAACTCCTCGACCGGAGCGCTTACCGTGGCCAATTCCACCGCGCTCAATTTCGAAACGCTGTCATCGCGCTACGACGTCCCGGCCCAGTTCGAGTTGTTCGTCACCGTGTCCAACACCGCCACCAGCGCCAGTGAAACCGTGCGCGCCATCGTCGCCGTGAGCGACCTGAACGAGCCACCGGTCCTCGCCGCGATCCCTTCGGCCATCGCGGTCTACGAAGGCACCACTCCGGGCGCTGAAGTGGTGAACCTCAGCGCCACCGACCCCGATCGTTTCGACGGCCCGGTTTATGAAATCGTTTCCGGAAACTCAGCCGGCCACTTCGCCATCAACTCGCGCACCGGCGCGCTCACCGTGGTCAACATCCCACAGGTCTCCGCCGACACCACGCTCACCCTCGTGCTCCGCGCCCGCGACCAGAGAACCCCCACCCAGTTCTCGGTCAACCGCACCCTCACCATCACTCTAACGGATCTCCCCGGCGGGGCGCCCGGCACTCCGGGCTCCATCACCCGCACTTTTTTCCGCAACATCAGTGGTAGCGCGGTGACCGACCTGACAGGAAACGCCAATTTCCCTAACAGACCCAGCGACGAGGTCTTGCTCGGCTCCTTCGACGGCGGCAGCAACGCCGGCGACAACTACGGCAGCACTCTCCGCGGCTACCTGATCCCACCCGCCACCGGCACCTACAACTTCTGGGTGGCGGCGGACAATGCATGCCAGCTGATCCTCGCCCCCGGCGCCACCCAGGCCAGCGCGCCGATCATCGCCTCCTCGGGCACCGTCAACCCCTACGCGTGGGACCAAACCGCCGCCCAGGCCTCCGCCGTTATCCCCCTCACCGCCGGGCAACCCTACTACATCGAGCTCCGCCACAAGGAGGCGAGCTCCGGCGACCACGCCGCCGTCGCCTGGTCCGGCCCCGGCATCGACCGCCAGGTGATCCCCGGCCTCTACCTAGTTCCATTCTATCAGAACTACGCGCCCGCCCCCTCCGGCACCTTCACCATCATGGAAACCGCCCCGGTCGGCACCGTGGTCGGGACGGCCACCGTGGCCGACGTGAACCGCCAGGACTCGCACGACACCTTCACCATCACCGCCGGCAACCCCGGAGGGCTCTTCGCGATCAACCCGACCACCGGCCAAATCACCGTGGCCGTCGCCGGCCAATTCAACGCATCTACCACCCCGTTCTACAATCTGAGCGTCCGCGCCACCGACGACGGCACCCCGCCGCTCAATGGCACCGGCACCGTGCGGGTCAACATCCAACCGAGCCAGTTGTATTTCGACCCCAATGGCAGCACCCCGGGATCCGTGGCGAATGCCGCAAGCTATGCCTGGCGCACCACCTCATGGGCCGCCACCACCGGTGGCACGGCCGCCGTCGCGAATTGGATCCCGAATGCCCAGGCGATCTTCGCCGCCACCACCCCGCCCGGCCCGCTCGCCTATGATGTGGACCTCGCCGCCTACAATTCCGGCACCCACGGCGGCTTCGGGGCGATCCGCGCGCTGGCGGGCACTGTGCGCTTCGTCGGCAATGTTGATAACTTTTATCTCATTGGAAACACCGCGGTGGAAGCAGCACCGGGAGCCGCCATCGAGTTCAACCAGACCCGCTCCGGCAACGCCCTTCTGGCCTTCAACCTGAATTCTCAGACGGTCACCTTCGATGGCAATGTCTCCTTCAACAACGGCGGCATGGGCAACAGCGGCAACGTGGTGGTCAACAGCGGCAAGCTCGCCCTCAACGCCGCCAACCCCTACACCGGCTCCACCACGGTCAACGGGGGCACGCTTTCCCTGCTCGGCTCCGGCGCGCTCTACACCACCCTCGCCTCTGCCAACCAAACCATCTCTCTCAACCCCGGCACTACCCTCGAACTCGACGACTGGGTCGGCACCAACCGCAGCCTCGGCCAACTCGGCTATGCCGCGCAGAACCTCGTCATCGACGGCGCCACCCTGCGCTACACCGGCCTCAGCAACCCGATCGAAACGAACAACGGCCCCGGCTTCACCATCGGCGGAAACGGGGCCACCCTCGAGTCCGCCACCACCGGCCAGATCTGGCGCATCCTGCTCGATTCCCGCAACGCCAGCTTCGAAATCGCCAGCAACGGCGGCCCGCTCGTCCTGACAGGTTCTGGCGACGGATCGATCACCAAGGTGATTCCAGGCACCGACACCGCCCTCGTCAAAACCGGCACCGGCACCTGGTTCCTCGGCGCCACCAACACCTACGGCGGCGGCACCACCGTGTCCGAAGGCACCTTGCAGTGCAACAGCCCGGGCAGCCTGCCCGGCGCGGTGAGCGTGGAGTCGAATTCATCCGATGAGGCAAGATTCGGCACCTTGTTCATGAACGCGGCGGCCACCACCTGGAGCCAGAACGTCAGCGGCTCCGGCTTGTGGAAAGTCGCCACCGGCAGCGGCTCGCAAACCACCGTGCTTTCCGGCGACTATACTGCGTTCAATGGCACGCTCGAAGTCGCCACCGGAAATGGCAAGATCCAGCTTGCGAATTCCACCCGCTACCCGGCGGCCGGCTCCATCCTCCAACTGAATGCGAACACCTCGCTCTACCTCAGCGGCGGCGGCACCCTCCAAAGCGACATCCACCTCTTCGGCGGCACCATCGGCGAGCCGACCTTCGGCCAACTCCGCGTCGGCGCGGCCAATGCCATCCTGAATGGCGATGTCACCTTGTATGCCAACAGCAACATCGCCGCCGACAGCAGCCGCATCGCCACGATCCACGGCGTGATCGGCGAAAGCGGCGGCAGTTTCGGTTTCACGAAGAACCAGCCCGGCACCCTCGCTCTAACAAATTCTAACACCCACACCGGCGGCACCACGGTCAACGCCGGCACGCTCCAGACCGGCACCAGCACCGGCAAGCTCGGACCGGGCAATCTCACCGTGGCCAACGGCGCCATCTGCCAGATTCGCAACACGACCGGCGCGCTCGGCCGCCAGGCCCACGTCCATCTGAACGGCACCGGCAGGCTCGACTTGTCCGCCGGGGTCACCGAGCGCGTCTCCCGCCTCCATCTCGGCGGCGTGTTGCAAGCACCCGGCACCTACACCGCGGCCAATCTGCCAGCGAACCTGTCCGGCGCAGGCACGCTCGTCGTCGGCGAGGTGGTTCCGGACGCGCCCGCCAACGTCACCGCCACCCTCGCCACCTGGAATGCGGTCCGCCTCGACTGGTCGCACATCGCGGTCAACGACAGCTCGGTCCGGATCGAGCGTTCGCTCTCGCCCACCAGCGGCTTCGCGGAAATCGCCAACCTCAGCCCGGGCACCAGCACCTACCTGGATGCCGGCCTCGCCGTGCTCACGCCTTTCCACTACCGCATCCGCGTTTCCAACTCCGTCGGCTTTTCGGCCTACTCCGGGGTGGCCAGCATCACGACCCGCGCGGCGGATCCACCGGCCAACCTGACAGCCGTGGCCGGAAACGCCCAAGTCGCCCTCACCTGGTCCGCCAGCGATGGAGCCAGCGGCTATCAGGTCCGCCGCGCCACCGAGTCCGGCGGCCCCTACGCCACCGTCGGCACCCCCGCGGCCACCAGCTTCACCGACTCCACGGCGGCGAATGGCACCACTTACTTCTACATCGTGCTCGCCACCGCCCTCGGCGCGGAGAGCGATCCCTCCGACGAGGTCTCCGCCCGCCCCCTGCCGCCGTCCGGCAGCGGCAGCTGGGTCGCCGACTCCGGTGGAAACTGGAGCGATCCTGAAAACTGGCAGAACTTCGTGGTCGCCGACGGCGCAAGCAACAGCGCCAGCTTCGGTCGCTCCGCAGGTGGCACCGTCACGTTGGATGACGTCGGCCGCACCCTCGGCACGCTCAATTTCACCGCGGGCAATTACACCCTAACAGGTTTCCCCGTCGCTCTCAACAACGGCGCGGGAACCCCGCTAATCGATGTCGCAAGCAACCGCCTCGCCATCATCACCCCCCTGCTCTCCAGCACCAACGGCCTGCGCAAAACCGGCGGTGGCAGCCTGCGCCTCGCCGGCGGCAGCGACTACACAGGTTCCACCAGCGTCGATGGCGGCCTGCTAGCCTTGGGAAATGCCTATGCCGGCAGCGCCTATGTCATCGCCTCCGGGGCCACCCTTGAACTCGATACCGCCCTCGGCGATTTCAGCCTGCCGACCACCAGTTTCACCGGCGCAGGCACCTTGCGGAAGTCCGGCCAAAACCGAGCCTTCTGGGGCACCGGCGTCGCCACCTTCGCCCTCGGCTCCGGCTCGCTCATCGAGGTCACCGGCGGCACCCTCGTCGGCGGATCGAACGCCAACGAGGTCTGGACCAACAATCTCTCCGACCTCTTCGTCGCCAGCGGCGCGACCTTCGACGGCGTGGAAGCCAATGTCCGGGTGGATGGCATCAGCGGCAGCGGCAGCATCCGCACCGGCTTCAGCGGCTCCGGCTACACCCATTTGACCATCGGCGTGGACAATGGTTCCTCCACCTTCGACGGCGTCATCGCGGACCGCAGCGCCGCCGGCAACCTGCGCAAGGAAGGCAGCGGCACCATCACCCTGGCCGGAAACAACAGCTTCACCGGCAGCGTCAACATCGCCAGCGGCAATCTTCGCATCACCCGCTCCGCCGGCCTCGGCACCGGCACCAAGTCGGTCAGCATCAACAACAGCGCCGACAAACAGCTCGAGCTCGACGGCTCTGGCGGCAATATCACGCTGGGCAGCGGCATCACCTATCAGACCAGCGGCGTGAACGGCGTGATCCGCAACATTGCCGGCAATAACACACTCGCCGGAGCCATCACCATGACCGCCGGAAACGGCAACACCCGCATCACCAGCGACGGCGGCGCACTCACGCTTTCCGGCAGCATCACCGCCAATACCGCCGACCGATTTCTCGACCTCGGCGGTTCCTCCACCGGCAACAACACCATCAGCGGCGTGATCGGCGCGAGCAACGCGCCTGCCATCACCAAGAACGGCCTAGGCACCTGGATCCTCAGCGGAAACAACGCCTACACCGGCAGCACCACCGTTTCCGAAGGCACGCTCACGCTCTCCGGGAACCGCAGCACCAACCTCGGGGGCGCCATCTCGGTCGGGAATGCCGCCGCAAGAACCGCCACCCTCAACATCCAGGGCGACCTACCATTCGCCGGCCAAGAGTTCGGCGTTGGCTCCACCGCCGCAGGTGCCACCGGCATCGTCAACCACAGCGCCGGACTGGTCAGCTTCAGCGCGAACAACGCCCTGCTCATCGGCCGCAGCACCGGCGGCGTCAGCGGCACCTACAATCTCAGCGGGGGCGAACTCCGCACCTACACCAGCACCACCCGCGGCGTGATGATCGGCGTGAACAGCGGAGCCTCCGGGAATCCCATCACCGCCACCTTCACCCTCGGCGGCAGCGGCTTCCTCAACAATGCCACCGGCGCGCTGCAAGTGGTCCGCAGCGACGCGGCCTCCTCGTTCCAGAACTCGACCTATCTCCAAACCAACGGCACCTCGAACAACGGCACCCTGGTCATCGGCGGCAATGGAGCCAACGGTGCCGACTCCACCGCCACCTTCACCATCACCGGCGGCACCTTCACCGCCACCACCTTCGGCAATCTATCGCGCGGCGACCGGGTTTCCTCCACCCTCACCCTCGGCGGCACGGCGGATGTCACCCTGCCCGCCTTCCCCACCACCCGCGGCACCAGCTCCACCGCCACCCTGTATCTCGACGGCGGCACCCTGCGACCCACGGCCGCCAGCGCCAGCTACCTCGGCGGCCTCACCGGCGCGCTAGTGAGAAACGGCGGCGCGAACTTCGATGTGCCATCCACCCGCGACATCACCGTCACCCAGTTGCTCCAGGCCGACAGCGGATCCACCGGCGGATTCTCGAAATCCGGCCCCGGCACGCTCACCCTAACAGCCGCTAACAGCTATTCCGGTCCCACCACCGTCCACGGTGGCACGCTCGTCGCCAACACCGCCGCCCGGCTTGGAAACGGCCATCTCATCGTCAACACCGGCGCCATCTGCGATCTCCGCAACCCCAGCGGAGCCGTGACGGACAGCTCCAGCGTCATCCTCGAGGGCAGCGGCCGCTTGAGCATTGCCAGCGGTGTCGCCGAGACCGTCGCCCGCCTCTACGTCAACAACGCCATCCAGCCCGCCGGCACCTACACCACCTCGAGTCACCCCGCGCTAGTTTCCGGAACCGGCAGCCTGGTCGTGACCTCCGGCGCTCCGCTCGCCCCCACCACCCTAGCCGCCACCGCGCCATCCCACCAGACCATCCAGCTCGTTTGGTCGGACAACGACCCCGGCGAGTCCGGCTACCTCGTCGAGCGCTCGGCCTCCTCCGGCGGCGGCTTCACGCAGATCGCGTCCCTCCCGGCGAACAGCACCAGCTTCTCGGACACCGGCCTCTCGGCGAACGCCACTTGGTTCTACCGCGTCCGTGCCGCTGGCGGCTCCGGCAATTCACCCTACTCGAATGTCGCCACCGCCACCACCCTGCCGACACCTCCTGCCGCACCCACCAACCCCGTCGCCACCGCAGGCGGATTCGCCGTCCGTCTCGTATGGACCGCCGTGCCCGCAGCCACGGGCTATCGCATCAAACGCTCGACCACCAGCGGCAGCGGCTTCACCGAAATTGCAGGCACCTCCTCCACCAGCTTCATCGATGGAAACCTCACACCGGGCATACCCGTCTTCTATCAGATCGCTGCGGAAACCTCCGGCAGTATCGGCGCGGACTCCCCAGAAGTCACCGCCACCCCGCTTGCCTTCGTGCATTGGGACGGCGCGGACCTCGTCACCCCCGGTGCCCAAGGTGGCAACGGTCCATGGAACTCCACTGCGCTGTGGTGGAATGGCTTCGCCAACGCCGCCTGGCCCATCAACGGCCTAACCAACGAAGCGGTCTTCGCAGGCAACCCCGGCACCGTCACCCTCGATCCCGCTGGCCTCGCCGCCAACCGGCTCACCTTCAACACGAACGACTACCTCCTGCAAAACGGTCCGCTCACGCTCAACGGCAGCGCCCCGACCATCTTCTCAGCCAGCAACGTGACGGCGCAAATTTCCTCGCCCATCAGCGGCTCGGCAGGCCTCACCAAGTCCGGCCCCGGTGTGCTCATCCTCAGCGGACCTAACAACTACGGTATTACCGCGATCCAACAAGGCCTCGTTCAGATCAACCATGGCGGCACTCTCGGCACCGGTAGCGTGACCCTAGGCACCGGCACTGCGGGCACCCTTGGCACCCTCGGAAATCTGACGCTCAACACCGATGCCTCATTCGGCACGATCAGCATCGTTTCCAACACCCCGGATACCAGTTCTCCCGCCAACATCGCGCAACTGCTCATCGCCAGCGGCCGCACGCTCACCGCCTCCAGCCTGAACGCCGGTCTCGCCTCCTCCTCAGCCGGTAACACCCGCACCGCGCTCGCCAGCGGCCCCGCCAACTCCGGCGGCACCCTCGCCGTCAACGGCAGCGTCGTCATCGGCGGCTCGGGCTCGGCCGGCAGCACCCTCACCAGCGTTGATCTATCAGGACTCTCCGCCTTCAATCTCAACGCTCCCTCCGGCCACCTCCGCATCGGCTACGGCGGCCTCACCAAGGGCACCCTCACCCTCGCCACCCAAAGCCTCCTCAACACGGCCACCCTCTCCGTTGGCGAGACCACCGGCGGAGCCAACAGCAGCCAGTTCAGCACTCTCAATCTCGGATCAGGAACCACCGCCATCCAGACCAACGACCTCCGCATCGGCTTCGAAAAAACCGCCGGCATCATCCAGTTCGCCGGCCCCACCGGCAGCGTCTCCATCACCGGAACCAACGGCATCGGCAAGACCGCCATCGCCATCGGCCGCGCCACCGGAGGCACCTATCAAGGAGTCGGCACCAATGGCCTGTTGCTCGCAGGGCGCAGCGCCACCGTCGTCGCCAGCACCGTGGTCGTCGGCCGCAAAGGAACCGGCACCAGCGGCGGAAATATCACCTCGGCCCTCACCTTCGACACCGGCACCTTCACCGCCGATTCAATCCGCCTCGCCGATACCAGCTCGGGCAGCGCCTCCACCAGCGCCACCGGAACCTTCACCTTCGGCACCAACTCCGCATCCACCGGCCTCCTCACGGTAAACGGCGATTTCACCCTCGCCTCCAACACCAACTCCACCAACGCCCAAACCGCCAGCGGCACATTCATCATCAACGGGGGCACTGCCAACATCACCGGAGCCATCAAGGACGCCAGCACCAGCCCTCTCGGCACCAGCAACACCACCCTCACCCTCGACGGTGGCACGCTCGACATGAAAGGCAACCCGATCGGTGGCGACGGCACCGCGGGCAACCTCGCCATCGACAACCTCAACTTCCGCAGCGGCACGCTCCGGAACGTCTCCCAGATCAACCACGGCTCCACCGGCCTCACCAAAACCACCAGCGGCACCCTCACCCTCTCCGGCACCCACACCTACACCGGAGCCACCACCATCGCGGCTGGCAAGCTCGTCCTCGACGGATCGATCACCAGCAACCTCACCGCCACCAACGGCACCCTCGCCGCCCTTGGCGATCCAGTCATCACCGGCGATCTCGAAATCCCGTCCCCGGGCACCTTCGAAGCGACCCCCGGAGTCACCCTCACCGCCTCGGGCAACGTCACCCTCGCAGGAGCACTCGGCCTAACAACACAACCGGACCTCACCGTTGGCGATACCTTCACCCTGCTCGAAAAAACCACTCCCGGCCCTATCACCGGCACCTTCACCGGCAGACCCGAAGCATCCATCTTCACCGCCGCTGGCCAGAACTGGCAAATCACCTACCTCGGAGGCGATGGCAATGACGTCGTTGTGACCGTCGCCCCCACCTCAGCCATCAACAGCTGGAGGCAACTCCACTTCGGCACCACCGCCAACACCGGCAACGCCGCCGACAGCTTCGACGCCAACAACGATGGCGAATCCAACCTCCTCGAATTCGCCACCGGCCAAAGCCCTCACACCACCACCCGCATTCAAATCCAAACGGCCCGCTCTGCCGGGCAAATCCAATTCACCTACACCCGCAGCAAAGCCGCCTTCGACGCCGGCTATCGCTTCACCGTCGAATACACCGACACCCTCGCCCCTGATTCCTGGACCTCTGCCGGTGGCGGCACCGTGATATCTGATGGACCGTTGCAAAACGTCCTCGCCCCTATCCCCGAAAGCACCGCCGGCCACCGCTTCATCCGCCTGAAAGTCGTCACACCGTGAACGGATCTTCTGCTGGAGCGCGGATTGCGCTCCGACGCCCCCCAAATACATCACATCATTGGTGAAACTGATTCACCCCTTCACCGGCCCGATCGATCCCTCTTCAATCAGACGCGCCGGTGCGAACACTTGCTTGAAGTCCCTCCGCCCTTGTGCCCAATGCTCCACCCACTTTACAATGCGCCGCGCCATGCGTCCATCATCGTGCTGGTAGTGGGCCACACGCGGCTGAGTCCAGGCAAAACCGCTCGCATCATTGCCACAGACCACCGAGACATCCTCCGGCACCTTGAGTCCGCGCGCCGCCAGATACGATAAAACCCCGAACGCCCAACCCGGATAGGTCGCAAAAATCGCCGTCGGCGGCGTGACCCGGAACAAGGCGTCCAACCGCTCTCGCAGGCCCTCTGGCGTTTCCTCAAAATCCGGCAGGTGATACGCGCCGCCACTGATCCCGTGTGCCGCGAGCTCCTCCATGATCCGTCGCGCCGTGCTACTCTGCGCTCCTGCCACATGCCGGACGAAGTAGGGCATCAGAAAAACAATCCGGCGGTGGCCAAGTGCACACAACTTCCCGAGCGTGGCCAGGTGGGTCGGCTGCGTCTCCGAGCCAGTAGCAGCAACTTCGGTCATCCCCACACATCCTCCGCCGAAGGCAAAAGTCCGCCTGCCCTGTGCGGTGAACCACTCCAACAGCATTCGGGAGCCGCCAACCACGATCCACAGATCCGCTGTTTCCCGCCTTAACATCCGAATCACCCGACTATCGTTAAACTGGAAATCCGCCTGGGTTTTCTTCAAAAGAACCATTCGGTGTCCCATCGCCTCGATCTGGGATTGGACCGTTGCCATGATCCACCGAAAGCCTGCGGACTCGTTCGCAAGATCGTCCCGCAACAGCACCGCCACCCGCAACTGGCGCGTGGGCTTGGCTTTCTCGTTGGCCTGCCCCATCACCACCTGCCGCCGCCGCCCAGCCCCGGCATAGCTGAACACCCCTTCCTTTTCCAAGAGGCGCACCGCCCGCCGCATCGTTCCCTCGGCCACCCCACTCTCCCTCGCCAAGGTCCCGAGACCCGGCAGCCCTGCACTCCAGTGCCCGGCCTGCGCACCCTCGCGCAGCCAGTTCACCACCTGCTCGAGCAAACTTTTCGGGCGAGCAATCATGCCTCTAACTCCCCCATCTACGGCTCTTTGTCAACCCGAAAGCCTCTTCACTGGGTGAAGGGCTTTTTTCTGCAAAATGATTTTACGCTACCCTCAGAGACATCGTTTCGTAGGAGGATCAAACCTGAGATATAAGAAAACCCCCGGTCCTCCTTTGGCTGTGTTGCCCCCTCGAAGATAGCCATCATTATTTTTCAATTCAAAATCCAACACCATAGCCCCATGAAATCCCGCCGCAACCTGCTCCTCGGAACCTTCATCGTCATCTCCCTCAGCCACTCCGCCACCGCTGATACCTACAACTGGAACGGCTCCACCACCGGCGAAGCCGCCGGAGTCAGTGATGACTGGAACACCTCTACCGCCAACTGGACAGGCTTCGGAACCACCTGGCCTGCCACTTCCACCACCAATGACGACGCCGTCTTCACTGGCACCGCAGGCACCGTCACCATCGCCACCGGCGGTGTCATCGCCAACGACCTCACCTTCAATGCCAATGGCTACACCCTGTCTGGGGCCGGAATCACCCTCGATGGCACCACGCCCACCATCACCACGACGGATTCCACCCTGACGACGATTTCCTCCATCATTTCCGGCTCCGCCGGTCTCACCAAGGCGGGCAACGGTGACCTGACCCTCTCCGGTACCAACAACTACACCGGCACCACCACCATCAACGCCGGCACCTTGATTGCCGGTAACGGTGCCGCCCTCGGCTCAAACGTGGACGGCACCACAGTTACCGCCAACGGAACCCTCGATGTCGGCGGCCAAAACCTCGGCACCGAGGTCGTCACCATTTCCGGCGCGGGCCCGTTCGGCGACGGTGCCATCGTCAACAGCGGAGTCCAACAGATCAACGCCCTCGGCCGCATTGTGCTGGGAGCCAACGCCACCATCGGCGGCGGCGTCCGCTGGGATTTGCGCAACTCCGTGCCCACCCTGAATATGGCCGGCTTCACCCTCACCAAAACCGGTGCAAACTACCTCGGGCTCGTCGGCGCGACCATCAGCAACGCCGGCAACGTCATCATCAACCAAGGCGAACTCAACCTCACCTTCGGATCCACCTTTGGCGGCATCGGCTCGGCCAACACCGTCACGGTCAACACCGGCGGCATCCTGAGCTTCTTTCAATCCAGCCCCATCCATGGCTCCACCCTCAACCTCAACGACGGCTCCACCCTCCGCGGAGAAAACGGCTCCGGCACCCAGAACACCTGGTCCGGTCCGATCACCGTCGCTGGTGAAGTCACCCTTGATGCCGACGGCATTCTCAACCTCCCCGCCAACATCACCGGCACCGCCAACCTCACCAAGACCGGCACGGCAGCTGCGATTCTCAGCGGCACCAACTCCATCACCAGCACTGCGCTGACGATCAACGGCGGTTCGCTGCAAGCCAACAACGCCAGCGCTCTCACCACAGCATCGACCATCACGGTCGCTTCAGGTTCGTTTGGCGCGCTGGTCCTCGGCAACAATCTCACCGTTGGCTCCGGCCGCACCCTCACCATCGCCGGTGCCGGTGCCAATCAGTTCTTCGGTGCCCTCGCCGCAGCCACCGGCAACACCGGCACCAGCGAATGGCAGGGCTCTGTGATCATCGGCGACCTCACCGGCACCCGCATCGGCTCACTCGGCGGTGTGTTGCACATCTCCGGCGACATCAGCGAAACCAATGCCGGATCCGCCCTCGCCATCCGCAACGACGAAAATGTGAACGGCACCGTCACTCTCAGCGGCAACAACACCCACACCGGCACCACCACGCTCTCCGCCGCTGGCCTGCGCATCGGCAGCGCCACCGCTCTCGGGTCCGGTCCGTTCGTGGTGGACAATGCCACGCGCATCGCATCCATCACCTCCACCGACACCACGCCGCGCACCATCAACAACGCCACCACGCTCAATGGCGGCACTGGCATCCTGACCCTTGGCGATGCCACTCGCAACGGCAAACTGACCTTCTCTAACACCATCGCGCTCGGAACCGCCGTGCGCCCGGTGGCAGTCGGCAGCGAGGTCGAATTCGCAGGAATCGTCAGCGGCGCTCTGGGCGGGATCACCAAGTCGGGAACGGGGACCCTCGTCCTCTCCGCAGACAACTCCTACACCGGAGCCACCACCGTGAGTGCCGGCACTCTCAAGTTGGATCACACCACCAACCAAGGCAGCAAGCTGGCCGACGGTGCAGCCCTGATCCTCGCGGGCGGAACTCTGGAGCTCGCAGGCAATTCGCTCGCTCCAGAGTTGGTCTCAGGCACTACGCTCAACGCCAACACCGCGTCCACCATCACCCGCTCTTCCGGCAACGCGGTGCTCCAGACGAATGCCATCACCCGCAACAGCGGAGCCACGATCAACTTCGCGCAAAGCGGCATCGCCACCACCGACACCCTCAACACCAGTGGCATCCTCGCTGCCTGGGCCACTGTCGGCGGCACGGACTGGGCGGTCAACTCCACCAATGCCGCGGATGGCCCGATCACCGCACTTTCAAGCTACACGCTCAGCTCCACCGCCGCGGATGCCGCAGGCACCTACGCCACCGCCCACATCACGGTCGACAGCAACCAGACGCCGGACGCCGCCATCACCCCGAACAGCCTGCGTTTCAACGGCCCCGGAGCCAACGCTCTCACGCTGCAAGGAGCCAACTCCATCGCCTCCGGCGGTATCCTCGTAACCACGGGCACCGGCTCCAACACCAGCACCATCACCGGCGGCACACTCACCGGCCCGGTCAGCGGCGAGCTGTTCATCCAACAGAACAATCCCTCCGGAAATCTGGAAATCGCCTCCCAAATCATCAACAACACCGCCACCAGCGTGGTGAAAAGCGGTGTCGGTTCGGTCACGCTCTCCGGGGCCAATACCTACACGGGCCTCACGAGCATCCTCGGCGGCACACTGAAGGCGGGCAGCAACAGCGTCTTCACCAACAAGGGCGGACTGAGCATGACCGGCACCAGCGTTCTCGACCTCAACGGCTTCAATGCCACCTTCACCACGCTCGCCAGCGCGGCCACCAACGTCATCACCAACAGCAGCAGCGCGACGGCCCCGTCCAACGCAAGCGCCGTCGGCACCCCCGCCGGTCTCAACGTGTATGTGGATGCGCTGACATTCTCGACCGCCGCGCAAGCCATTGCCGCGCAAGTGACGGACGGAGCCGTCCGCAAGACCCAGGTGGTGATCAACAATTCCGCTTCCGGTACCAACTTGGCTGGCATCACCAATACCGCCAACAGCTTCAGCGGAGGGCTCGTCCTGCTCAACACCGCCAGCGGCACCCGCCTGCGCATCAATTCGGCCATCACCGGCACGCCTTTCGGCACCGGACCGATCATCATCGGCCAAGCCGCCACGGAAAGGGCGCAGATCCTTCTCGACAGCACCGCCGCCATCACTCTGGCCAATGACATCTTCGTCAACACGGCGGTGGGAACCGACGCCCCGGGTGCCTTCCGCGTGGATACCGCCGGCCACACGCTGTCCGGCAGGATCACGGCAAACCTGGCACCTGCGCGCTTCGCCACGGGAACCGGGAGGACGGCTTCCGTCAACGTGACCGGCCAAGTGACCGGCAGCAACGGCCTGACCCTCGAAGCAGGCCCCGCCACCAGCATCCTCACGGTCACGCTGAACAATGGCACCGCCAACCCTAACAATTACCTGGGCAACACCATCATCAACCCGGCTGCCGCGACCGGACGCTCGTCCACCCTCAAACTGGGCGCGGCCAACCAGATTCCATCGGGAATCGGCGTGGGTGACGTTGCCATCAGCACCGTGGGAACCGGCATCGGCACGCTCGACTTGAATGGCTTCAACCAGCAGATCAACGGCCTGAGCGGCACCGGCACCGTGGACGGCAACGCCGCCGGAACCACCGGATCGAACACCTTGACCGTCGGCGACGAAGATGCCACCGGCGCTGCCAACACCTTCAGCGGCACCATCAGGAACACCCTGGGCACCCTCGCTCTGACCAAGATCGGCACGGGCAGGCTCATCCTATCTGGCGCAAACACCTACTCCGGTGCCACGCTGATTAGCGGCGGCACCCTGCAAATCGGCGCAGGCGGCACCACCGGCTCGATCCTGCTGGGCAGCGGCATCACCAACAACGGCACGCTCGCCTTCAACCGCAGCAACACCCTCACCCAAGGCACGGACTTCGCCAATGGCATCTCCGGAACCGGCGGGATGACCAAGCTCGGCACCGGCATGCTCGTTCTCTCCGCTGCCAACAGCTACCAAGGTAACACCCTGCACGGCACCGCCGCCGGCACCTCCACCGGCATCCTGCGCCTCGCCAACAGCAGCGCGCTGGGCAGCGGCAAGCTCATCATCAACAACGGCAATGCCGACACCGGCACGGTGGAACTCACCGGCGGCATCAACATCCCCAACAACATCGATTTCTTCGGGCGGAGCGCCTCCACCACCGCAGCCATCATCCGCAACACTTCGGGCGACAACACGCTCAGCGGTGTGCTTACTGGCAGCTTCAACGGTGGAAATTACAACTTCCATTCGGACTCCGGCACGCTGACGATCTCGAACAGGATCACGACCGGCAACAGCGGCCGCGCTCTCAACCTGCGTGGTCTCGGAGCCATCAACATCACCGGCGTGATCGAAGACGGAACGGGCAGCATTGCCGTCCGCACGCTGGATGCCGGAACCTACACGCTGTCCGGCCCCAACACCTACACGCGCAACACCGAGGTCGCGACCAGCACCGCCCTCACCCTCGCCAGCACCGGCCAACTCCGCTTCGTCCCCACCACCACCGGCACCACCAATGCCGTGGTCGGAGCCGGCACGTTCAACGCCAACGGCACCTTCCTGCTCGATCTCAGCGGTGCCAACACCACCGATGGAAACTCTTGGCTACTGGTCGATGTGGCTACACTCACCGAGACCTTCGGCGGCAGTTTCACCGTGAACAGCTCCCTCGGAGCCTTCTCAGAAACCAGCGCTGGTGTCTGGCAACTCACCAACTCCGGCAAAACCTGGACCTTCACCGAAAGCACCGGCACCCTCGGCGTGGCTGATGCCTCCGCCGATGATTACGCCACCTGGGCGAATACCTTCACCCCGCCCGCCGGACTCCCGGGTGCCGACGACGACGGCGATGGTCTGACGAACTTCCAGGAATACGCCTTCGGCCTCGATCCAAAAAGCGGCAGCTCCGTCAACCCCATCACCCAGCCACTCGACAAAACCGCCGGCGTCTTCAAATACACCCGCCGCGCCACCCCGGCCACCACCGGCGTCAGCTACACCTACGAATCCTCCACCACTCTCAGCGGAGCATGGGATCCAGTCACCCCGGCCCTCACTCCGACGACCAACGGTGGCTCCCCCGTCGAGGAAATCACCGTCACCCTCCCGGGAACCCCGCTCACCGCTCCCAAGTTCTTCATCCGCGTCAAAGCCACCAAACCCTAATGCCCCCCTCAAAGACTGTGGGCGTCTCACCCACACTCTTCATCTCTTCATCTCTTCATCTCTTCATCTCTTCATCTCTTCATCTCTTCA
>ERZ1022724.66-NODE-66-length-26529-cov-13.951688_pt1 | contig 26529 bp, 22 predicted proteins | sample MGYA00521091_ERZ1022724 | MGnify/ENA primary metagenome ERZ1022724 (study PRJEB33162, sample SAMN09537610) | freshwater metagenome | isolation source: freshwater | place: Canada:Alberta | collected 2017-07 | study: EMG produced TPA metagenomics assembly of the... | reverse complement strand
CCCTTCTTGGGCATTTCTTCCGCTTGCGGGCTGAGCCAGCCCGCGCTACCGGTCTTTCTCTTCTTTCGGCATCTCAGCTTTTACCCAGCCATGGACTTCACGATCATTACCCCCTCGCTCAACTATGGGCGCTTTCTGGGCGAATGCCTGAAGAGCGTGGCCGGGCAAACCGGAATCACCTTCGAGCATTTTGTCATCGATGGAGGATCCACCGACGATAGTGCGGAAGTAGCGTCGCGTTTCCCTCATGTCCGGTGGTCACAAGGGCCAGACAAGGGAATGTCAGATGCGATCAACAAGGGCTTTGACCGGGCCAAGGGCGACTGGGTGATCTGGCTGAATGCCGATGACCGAGTGAAGCCTGGGGTACTTGCGGAGGTATTGAAGATGCTGAATCAATCGGATGCCGATGTGGCTTATGGGGATTGGGATTTTATCGATGCAGAAGGATCCTTCTTGCGACGAGTGAAGGCGCCCGGGTGGTCGAAGTTCGTGCATGTCCATCATCATTGTTTTGTCGGATCCACGGCAGCGTTTTATCGGCGGAGGACGGTGCTGAAAGAAGGACATCGGCTGCGGGAGGATTTCAGGTATGTGATGGATGGTGAGTTTTATGCGCGCTTGGATGCAGCGGGCAAACGCTTCGAGCACATACCGATCAGCATCGCAGATTTCCGGATTCATGGGGACAATGCCTCGCAACGGCACCTTGGGAAAACGCGGGATATCGAGGTGATCCTCGCGGCAGAGAAGCAACATGTCGAATCGCGGGCGATTCGACGGGCGTATGGGATCACATTGTTCGATGATCCGTATCTAAATGGTTTGATGGATGGGGTTTTGTGGCTCGTGGCAAGGGTGTGGAAACGGATGAAAAGGTAGCGCGGTTTTGACACAAACCGCATGTGAATGGAGAGAGGAAGGATGATCCAAGGTGAATCGTTCCGGCTCTTTTCTTGGGCTTCTCATTCGCTTGCGGGCTGAGCCAGCCCGCGCTACCTGGGTGGCGCGGTTTTGACACAAACCGCATGTGAATGGGGAGAGGAAGAATGATCCAAGGTGAATCGTTCCGGCTTTTCTTGGGCTTCCCTTCCGCATGCGGGCTGAGCCAGCCCGCGCTACCTGGGTGGAGCGGTTTTGACACAAACCGCATGTGAATGGAGAGAGGAAGGATGATCCAAGGTGAATCGTTCCGGCTCTTTTCTTGGGCTTCTCATTCGCTTGCGGGCTGAGCCAGCCCGCGCTACCTGGGTGGCGCGGTTTTGACACAAACCGCATGTGAATGGGGAGAGGAAGAATGATCCAAGGTGAATCGTTCCGGCTCTTTTCTTGGGCTTCCCTTCCGCTTGCGGGCTGAGCCAGCCCGCGCTACCTAGCTGCCGCGCTTATCCACGATCTCTCATGGCTTCATCACTGAAAATCGCAGCCGTCTTCGCGACGATGAACCGCGCGGCCACCGCCTTGGATTGTGTCAGGGCCCTAGCACGCCAGACGCGGCCGCCAGATTGGGTGATCGTGGCGGATAATGTTTCGACGGATGAAACCGTGGCGTGTTTGGAACATCTGCGGGATCTGCCATTTGAGTTAACGGTGCGGCGGATGCCGGAGAACCGTGGAAATGCGGGTGGCGTGATGGTGGTGATGGATGAGGCGTTCGCCCAAGGGGCCGATGCGGTGTGGATTCTGGATGATGATTCCTGGCCGCGCGAGAAGGCGCTGGAAGCGATGTTGGAAGGTCCATGGGATCCTAACATGGTGCGGCATCCCTTGCAAATCGACCCAGGGTCGGGAAAATTCACATGGCCATTACAGATCACCGATGGATTGGGTGGATGGAAGCTGGTTTGGAGCGAAGCCGAACTGCCGGAAGGACCACGGATACGCAGTCGGATTTCCTGGACTGGGGCGCTTTTGCCCAGGCAGGTTCGCGATGTGGTGGGAGCCGTGCATGGAGACTTGTTCATCCGGGGTGAGGATGAGGATTACCCTTGGCGGATCGAGCAGGCGGGATGCCCTCAAGAGGCGATTCGTGCGGCGGTTCTGGATCACCCAGGGCCCACAGACGTGGTGCATTGGCAATTTTTGGGGAAGAGTTTTTTCTTCGAGCGCGGACTCGCTGACTGGAAGCTCTACTACAAGGTTCGTAACATGGTATGGTTGAAGCGAAGGCAGGTGGGAAATACCCGGGCTGCCACCGTTGCGTTGACTTACGCATTGGCTTCATGCCGGATTGACGGACCAAACCGCTTGTGGCTCATCGGCATCGCCATCCGTGATGGCTGGCGAGGGCACCTTGGAAAGTGGGAAGGACACCCGTGAACGAGCCATCAGGCATACGCGGCGAAGCGTCGCGGGACCCAGTCGCATTTCTTCAGCCGCTGGCACAACCACAAGCCTAACAGAATCCCGAGTCCATCGCTTGCGAGATCGAAAACATCGATCCAATCAAACCCGAAACCGAACGCCAGCTGAGCGGCCTCGATGGTAAGGGAAAGAATGATCGCCAGCGAAGTCGCCGGTCGGGCTCCGACCCACCAAGCCATGATGAAGGTCGGAACAAGGAGTAGAAGGACATGCAGCAGCGGGCGGGCGTGTTGAACATACAGCTTGATCCTCAAGGCGAAGTCACCGCGGGGCGGAACCTTCCCCACCGATGGGACTGTTTCCGATGGATTCAAAGCGGGTCCGGACGGATGGGGCCCGGTCATGTTCTGGCGGGTGATCGGCGGGGTGGGAGCCAGAATTTCCGGCCCCAATTCAAATGAACTTCCCAAAGACCTTACATCGCTCCAGGGTCCCGGGAGGATGAAGTAAATCGCCATGAGAACCCAAACGGCTGCGGCAGCGAGTGAGCGAATCAAGCTGACTTGCTGCGCGGCTCGGATCCACGCGACCGCCCATACCAGCCAGCCAGCAACCAGAAACCAGCGTATCACCTTCCAAAGCGGGCGCTCCTTCAAGACCGACGCCTCAAAAGCCTCCAGCCGAAAGTCACCACTGGCTCCGATGTTTTCGATTCGTAGAACCGGGATCGCAGGCGGCTTCTCCGGTTTCATGACCACTTCGGTCGATCCGCTTGATTTGTAGTATTGCCCTGAAAAAAACGGGTCATTGTCCCACTTCGAAATCGCCTCGGGGTCATGCCACTCGATCAGGCAGCGGCCATCTTCCCAGAACTCCCGCCCAGGAACCAGGTTATCGGCACAAGCTCGGAAGCGAATGTGCAAAAAGTCCACCGGACGGCTGATTGGTAAAGCCAGCCGAACCACGGTCGCAGGCTGGCCCGGGCTGGCCCGCAATCGAAGCACTGGGTGAAGCGGCGAGCCCTCCCAGGCGGCTCCGTCAGGCAGTTGCACGTCGCGTAGGAGCTCTCCAAGGTGACAAGCTGGAGAATCTCCCGCCCGCTCGAAGCGTTTTTGCCAGAAAAAACAGACCGCCGCCGTAAGAAGCAAAAACCAGCCGATCAAAATCATGAATCGCATCCCGAACGCGAAAAAACACGGTGAAACTGATAATCCAATCTAATTTTCAGGCCATCACGCCCAACGCTCTTATTCCAAGGTGCAACAAGTTAGACCAAGGACGCCAATCTAGGATTGCAGACCGTTGATTTTCAGCGATCTTTTCCACGCTGTTCAGCCTTAACCCCAACGTAGCCCCTGATCACCCTCATGGCAATCAGCCGAAAAGATTCATTCACCCTTCAAGTTCTCCAGCTTTCCGACGCGCTCTTGGTCTGGTTTGCCTTTTGGCTTGGCGGAACGATTCGACTGTGGATGGGGCTCGGTAACCCAGAAGAGGGTCTCTGGGCGAGCATGAACTGGGTTCTTTACATCGCGGTGCCCTTCACCCCCTTGATCCTTGAGCGCTTCAATTTTTACGATCACCTCAGGCACAAAGCCACCAGCACTTCCATGGGGCAGATTCTGCGGGCCCTCGCCGTGCTTGTTCTGATCTTGGGGGTTTTTGCGGTCTTCGCCAGAGAAATGGACACGCGCCGGCTCGTTCTGGGCCTGGGGATTGTCTTGGTGTTCTTCCTCCTGTTCATCCGCGACCGAGCCACCTACGTGTGGTTGAGACGGCGCATTGAGAATGAAGCGAGCAAGGAACGAATCATCATCGCCGGGTCCGGCCATGAAATGGAGGAGCTCTACGCTGAACTCGATCCTGAAATCACCGCGAGTTGGAAGGTGGTCGACAACTTCGACCTTGGAAAGCGCGATGTGGTGGAGCTTTTTGCAATCCTCAAGGAAAAATCCGTGAGTCGGGTGGTCTTTTCCGCGAAAAACACCGAGTTCGAAAAAGTGGCGCGCGCGGTGGAAGCCTGCGAGTTGCAGGGAGTGGAGGCGTGGATCGCAGCATCTTTCATCCGGTCGCAGATTGCCCGCCCGGTGTTCGACGTGATCGGCAGCAAGCCGATGCTGGTCCTGCGCTCGACGCCGGAACTCTCCTGGGAGCTCATGGTGAAGGAAATCTTCGATCGTGTTTCCGCGGTGGTGATCATCCTTCTCTCCTTGCCGCTATGGGTGCTTGCCGCCATCGGCATCATGATCAAAAGCCCGGGGGCGCCGATCTTCTTTTCCCAAATGCGCGCCGGGCGCTACGGCCAGCCGTTCCGGATGTGGAAATTCCGGACCATGGTGGCAAACGCCGAAGAACTGCTTGAAAAAATCAAGGCCGAGCATGGCAACCAAATGGAAGGTCCAGTCTTCAAGCTTCAAAACGATCCGCGAATTTTCCCATTCGGCGAGTTTCTCCGCAAATACAGCATCGATGAACTCCCCCAACTTCTCAATGTGGTGACCGGGGAAATGAGCCTTGTCGGTCCGCGCCCGTTGCCGCTTTACGAGGTGGAGGCATTTTGCGAACTCTCACACCGCCGCCGCTTGAGCGTCAAACCGGGAATCACCTGTGAGTGGCAGGCCGGAGGCCGGAACTCGATCAGCAATTTCGAGGATTGGGTGGCGATGGACTTGAAATACATCGACAACTGGTCGCTGTGGCTGGATTTCAAGATCCTGCTCCGGACGATTCCCGCGGTTCTTTTTGGTAAAGGCGCGAATTGACCTCCTGTCTGACTTTTGGCGTAATCTTATCAAGTTCACGTCATGTCCGTCATTTCATCCGTTTTTCTCGTCCTTGCGCTGGTTCTTGCCGTAACGATCGGCCCACAGACACGCAGTTGGACGTGGGGGCCAGCAATGATCGCATTAAGCCTTGCGACGCTGACATCGCTTCCGTTGATTTGGATGCGGAAAAAAGCCCCACTTCCCCTTGGACTGGTCGCCCTCGCGGTCGCGACTGCAGGGTGGTTTGCAGTGCGAGCCGCAGTATCACCCGTTCCAGAGTGCGGACAGGCGGATCTCCTCCTTCTTGCTTCGGCAGTTGCCTCGTTCCTCGTCATTCGGGCGATCGAGGGAAATGGGGTCGCAGAACGTATTCTGAGCTGGGGCTTCGCCTTGTTGTTGCTGGCGAGCGTTGTCGTCGCCGGGATCCAGTTCTACCACCCCGAATTTACGCCGATTTTCAATTCAAGAGGAGTGAAACTCCCCTCGGGATTTTATGGTCACTACAATGAAGGAGCCAACTTTGTCATCGCAGCGAGCCTGCTTGTTGCGGGAGCCGTCCTTTTTGGAAAGCACGCCACCGCTACAAGAATATTTTTCGGCCTACTTGTAATCGCCGGGTTTGCCGTCGTTTTCATTTCACGATCCCGCGGCGGAATTCTGGGTGCAAGCATCGGGCTTGGAGCCTTGGCGATCATCGCCATCGTCATCGCAAAGCGACAGAACTCCCGGTGGTTCGCCCGCGCGATCATTGCCATTCCGATCATCGGGGCTGCTGTGGTGGCCCTGCTTTTGACGGGTTGGCAAGGAGCACAGCAATATAGGTTCGGGAGCGATAATGCACTCAGCTTATTGGACAACGACATCCGCTTGTACATGGCGGGGATTGCGGTTTCATGCATCGGCCTCCACCCTTGGGGAGGCGGAGGAAGTAGAAGTTATAGCTGGGAGTGCTATCGTTTCTGGGACAGCTCGAGCCACGGGTATGGTCAGGCCAAACCAGATCTCGTGCACAACGAACTGCTCCAAGCGACGACCGACTACGGGCTGCTTGGAGTAGGGCTGCTGCTGACTCTTTCAGTCGCGATCATCATCACCTCGATTGTCAGAACCTGTGCATCGGATCCAGCCGACCGCTCTAACTCGAATGCTTGGCGGATTGGTGGGCTGGCAGCATTTTTGGGTGTCTTCACCCAATCAAATTTCAGCTTTGTTTTCCACATCTTTCCGCAAACCATTCTACTGGGGGTTTTCTTCGGCTTAGCCGCGCGGAGTTCGTCGCAGCTTAGTGTGGAAAATGCAAGTCAGCTCGCTTCGAAGCTCTTGGTCACCGGTGTCGCCGTGCTTTGTTTCGCAGCGCTTGGGTTTTATGGAATGAAAGGAACCCAAGTCACCATGGCCCTGTGGCCAACGATGTTCAGCAAAACCCTCCTGACATCTTCCGCGGCGAGGATCGATGGCCTTTCATTAGCGATACGGATCTGGCCACAATCCTTGTTCTATCAGGAGAGAGCGACCCTCTACACCGAGGCCGCCAAAGATTCCGAAGAGGATTGGTCGAAAACCGACGAAGTCAAGCGTGCTGTCCTCGACTATAGCACAGCCCGGATTCTACACCCGTATGATCCAGCGATCACCTTGAACGAAGCGCTACTTCTCAGCGGTTTACAGCGCGACCGGGAAGCCGAGGATTCATTCAGAAAATCCATCGACCTCCAAGGGGGGATGGAGAGTCTCTTCGCTGGACATTACCATTTTGCGAATCACCTGTTTCAAAAAGGAATGCGCGAATACCTTGGCGGTGATCCATCGAAGTCGATTATTACCCTAGGGCAAGCGCAGAGTGAAATCGAAGCTGCTTCTGCAAAGATGCCTAACAAGGGAGCACCTCTGAGAGTGGCGATTCATGAGAGCCTGGGTGCCGCTGTAGAAGAGACGAAGGACTATGAACGCGCCTTGGGAACCTATAACTTCGCCGTTACCATCCTTGGCGGGCAGACCGCTCATTACCGCGCGGGCGCCTTGTTAGGAAAAATGGCGGTTCAGGCATGGACTGAGCGCCGCCCGTCGGACGCATTGGCGCTGTTCATTGAAGCGAAAAACCGTGCCACCGCACATGGCGACTTGCCAACTGGTGTCACCAACGCCCAACGCACCGAATACCTCACCTACCTCGACAAGACGATCAAATTCCTCGAGGGCGCCAGGATCGTCCCCACGCCACCCAAGTAGCCGACTGGTGTCGTGCGAAATTCAGATTGCCACAAAAAGGTACGGAGCCACCTCTTGTCGTGGGAGCGGATGGGATGTCCTCGCGAAGAACTTCGTGCCTTGCAAGCGCCACTCACGCGCCGGCACCCCAAAAGCGGGGTGGCTCCTTACCCACCGATTTGAGGTTGAACGACTAGGGCAGGATCTTGTCCCAGTTGATCTGCCTTGCTGAGAAACCTGCAACGAAGTCCTTCAGTTTCCGGTCAGCCTCCTCCTCGGAAATCCCCGCCTCGATCCATGGCAGATTACCATACCACATCGAGGTGGAGACGTAGGCCCAGCGCTGGTCCATTCCCCGCAACAGGCGGTCCTTCATGTCGATGAACGTGCGGTCGAGATGATCATTGGTGATTTGGTCATTCCCGACGAAAAAGTAGTAAGTCAGGCAGTTCAGCTCGATGGATTTCTCCTTGGTGGCCAGGGTCTGCACCGACACCAAGCGTTTTGCCTTGAACTCCCGGCCGTTAGAGACCTTCACGACGACGTCCTTGGAGGAAAGGATGTTGTGACCTTGCGCAGGCATGCATCGTTCGGGACGGTGGATCGAGTTGTTCAAATCATAACCCGACAGGACTACGGAAAGGTTGAGTTCATCCGGAATCCGCAGGCCATCGATGGTGAATTCCCCGGGGCGCGGGCTTTGGCAGATTGCTTTGGAGAACTGGGTATCCGCTCCCAGCACTTTGATCTCCACCTCACTCGGAGGAACATTCTTCAGCAGCCAATTGGAAACCACGCCGGGTAATTCCATGTTCACCGCCGAGCCCGCCACCTCACCCGCCTTGGGGAGAAAATAGATCGAGCCCAGCGCCCCAGAAAAAATGACGGGTAGCAACCAAAAGCGGTATTTCATGGCAGTTCAGTGGCGGTTTTTTGATTGACCACGCTGCGGGTGATCTTCCGCTGCCGGCTTTTCTTCCATGGCAAGCCGCCTTCCAGAAGGGAATGGATCGCGAGCAGCAGGATCAACGAAAATGGATAGAACAACAACAGGCCTGACCAATCATGCCAAGTGGTGCTGGCCCACTTTGAATTGCCATACTCGGCGATCACAAAAATCGAAATCACCCGCAGCGAGTTCCCGAGAATCGCCAGCGGAAAAGCCGCGAGAAACAGGAGCACCTTTTTCCAAAGCGCGATCTTCGCCACATAGGCCCAGGCGGCGGAGATCATCAAAAGCGCCATCAACGAGCGGATCCCACTGCATCCGCCGGCGATCTCCAAGGGCTCCCACTTCCCTTGAACCGATGCGATCTGGGTTCCCTTGACCACGGTCTCCACCCCGAAAAGCGAAGCGCCGTTGTGCGCCATGGCAGTCGCGAGGATCTGCAGGTGCGTGGTCGCTTGCTGAAAGCTGGGAAGCGGGATCGCCAACCAAAAGAAAAACAAGGGAAACCATAAAATCTTCGCGACCCGCCAGCCCCAGAGATAATACGCCGCTCCCCAGACGAGAAATGGCAGGGCCCCCATGGCGATCCGCGGTTGCAAGGTCCGGTATCCTGCCAAATAGAACAAGGCTCCGATGAAAATCGCCAACAGCCCCCAGGCACTCCCCTCCCCAGCCACCGCCTTGAGATCCTTGAAGCGGTAGATGATCAGTCCCGCGATCAACGGCGGAAACATCAAGCCATGCTCGTAGTCGGTTTCTGGATTCCACGCGCTCACGATCCACTCGAAGGCGCTTTGGCCGCGACCGGCCCCATACCGGTATTCAAATTGGTAGAACCAGACCAGAACTCCCGCCGTCAGCGCCAGAGAGATCCATTTTACAATCCGCGCCGCGTCAATACGCGTGGGATGCCGATGCTGAACGGCGGACTCAGATGGGTTTGATGACATGCGGAAAAAAAGGTTCGGACGATTTCCGAGCAAAGTATTGCCGAGTCCCTCTTCACTGTCAACAATCCGCCAGCCTTCTTGTTGATCGCTCTTTTTGCCCATGAAAATTATCAGTGGAACCGCTCACCGCGCGCTTGCCGAACGCATCGCAGAAAATCTCGGCCAACCCTTGGCCGACGTCCATGTTTCCGCCTTTCCCGACGGAGAGACCGAGGTAAAAATCAATGAAAACGTCCGCGGGGCCGATGTTTTCATCGTGCAACCCAGCTGCCCGCCGACCAATCACAACATCATGGAGCTTCTCATCATGGTGGATGCCGCGCGCCGGGCCAGCGCCGAGCGGATCACCGCCGTGATGCCGTTTTTCGGCTACGCCCGCCAGGACCGCAAAGACCAACCCCGCGTGCCCATCACCGCCAAGCTGGTGGCCAATCTCCTCACCTCCGCCGGGGTCAACCGGGTGCTCGCCATGGACCTCCACGCCCCTCAGATTCAGGGATTTTTCGATATCCCGGTGGATCACCTCTACGCCAAATCCGTGCTCATCAGCTACCTCCGCGAGCGCCACCCGGACACCTCCAATCTGACCGTGGTCTCGCCGGACGTCGGCGGGGTGAAAATGGCCCGCGCCTATGCCGATGCACTCGGCGCCGAACTCGCCATCGTGGCCAAACACCGGGTAAGCGCCACCCGCGTGGAAGCCATGAACGTCATCGGTGATGTCGATGGCCGGGACGTCCTGCTCGTGGATGACATGACGGAGACCGCCGGCACCTTGACTGCGGCGGCGGACATTCTTCACAAGAGTGGTGCCAAGCGAATTTATGCAGGCGTTTCCCACGCCATTCTGGCCGAGCTCGGCCACACCCGCATCCGGGACTCGATGATTGAAGAAGTCATCACCACGGATTCCGTGCCGCAGGCGGCGGGGCCCAAGGTGCAGGTCGTGGGCGTGGCTCCCTTGCTTGCCGAAGCGATCCGGCGGATTCACGGTGGCCAGTCGATCACCACGCTGTTCTCGGTCTAACAGAAGCCTTACCTGAAAAAACGGTCATGGATGTGAGTCCATGACCGTTTTTTTGGTTTGAGCGATTACTGGTTCGACTTGTCGAACGCGGCGTCGAAGGCGATCTTGCTGGTCGGGAAGTCCACCGCACGCACGAAGGCGGCCGCTTCCTCTCCGCCGTGGATGCGATCCATGCGGATGTCCTCCCACTCGACCGAGAGCGGGCCTTGATAGCCCACGTCGTTGAGGGCGACGATGATATCCTCGAACTCGATATCGCCGTGCCCGAGGGAACGGAAATCCCAGAAGCGCCGGGCATCACCGAAATTCGTGTGACCCCCGAACACGCCGACTGATCCGTCGCCATGGTTCCACCATGCATCCTTCATGTGAACGTGATAGATCCGGCTGCCAAGCTCGCGGATGAACTTCACGTAATCCACCCCCTGATAGCCGAGGTGGGAAGGATCGTAGTTGAAGCCGAAGCGCTTGTGATGCCCGACCGCCGCGAGCGCCCGCTGCGCGGAGGCGATGTCGAAGGCGATTTCCGTCGGGTGGACCTCGAGGGCGAAGTTCACGTCCAGTTTTTCATAAGCATCGAGAATCGGCAACCACCGCTTGGCGAAGTCCTTGAAGCCCTTTTCGTAGTATTCCTGCGAGGTCGGCGGGAAGGCATAGATCGAGTGCCAGATGGAGGAACCCGTGAAACCATTGACCACCGCGGGGAACTCATCCTTGCCCTTACGGTTCGGTTTGGCATTGAAAAAGGCCCGCGCGGCCTTACCCGTGGTGATCATCTTCTTGGCAGCGCGTTTCCGCACACCTTCAGGACTTCCATCACCCCACACGTCGGGGGCCAGGATCGCCTGGTGGCGCTCGTCGATGAGGTCGCACACCGCTTGGCCGACAAGGTGGTTCGAGATGGCGAAGCAGGTGAGGCCGTGGTCGGCAAGAAGCTCCCATTTTTCCTTCACGTAAGTCTTGCTGGATGCCGCGGCATCGACGTCGAAGTGATCGCCCCAGCAGGCAAGTTCCAGGCCGTCATAGCCCATTTCATAGGCCAGAGGCGCGAGTTGTTCGAGTGAGAGATCAGCCCATTGGCCGGTGAATAATGTGACGGGTCGTGACATGGTGTTTGGGATTGGAGGTTGCGCTGATCTTGCTTCAGGACCGAACCACGAATAAAGTACAAATCGCAGGAAAAACGCAGGTTCAGGAGATCCTCGCCCACTCGTGCCAACTCTGCGCGAGCTTCTGGGTCACCGTGCCCACGGGAAGCGAGTGCTGGTCGATGCGAGTCACCGCCACGAGCCCACGGGTCGAGGAGGTTAAGAAACATTCATCCGCCGCAGCGAGCTCCCGCGCGGTGAGATCCGTCTCCGAACACACAAGCCCATGACTGGCCGCCAGGTCGATGACCACTGCGCGGGTGATCCCGGGGAGACACCCTGAATCCAGTGGCGGCGTGAGCAGCCGGCCGTTTTTCACCAGGAACACATTGGCCGTCGCCGCCTCGCACAAATGGTCGGAGGTGTTGAAGAAAAGCGCTTCGCTGAAGCCCTGCCTCCGCGCGTGATCAAGAGCGATTAGATTTTCCGCATAGGAAGCGCACTTGAGCCCGGCCAATGGCGAGTGCTCGTTCCTCCGCCATGGGGAAACCCCAACAGCAACGGCGTCCGGCGGCTCATCAGCGGCCTGTGCGGTCATCCAGATCAGGCGATCCCCTCCCAAGCTAAGATCCGTTAGAACCCCGCTACCCGCGGTCATCGTAAGCCGGATCCGGGCACGCTGACGGGTCAGCCGGTTCCGCACTAACAACTCCGATAGCGTCTCTTGGAAATCCGGAAACTCGAAGGCCCAGCCGAGTCGGGAACAAGAGGCACGCAGCCGTGCGAGATGGCGCTCCGCAAAAACCGGCCTGCCGTCGAGCGCAAGCAGGGTCTCGAACAATCCAAGCCCGTGAAGCAGCCCCCGATCCAGCAGCGGGCTTGGAACGTCATTGAAGGCAAGCCATTGCCCGTTGCACCAGAGAGGGTTCATCGAAAAAACGCGGTGCTCGGACTACCTCACAATGATTGCCCGCGGCGGTGGCGGTGGCAGCTCCTCCTCGGTGGTACTCGGAGCCGGTGGTGGAGTTGGATCGACGCGAGGCAGCGCCAGGGCCTGTTTTTTGGTGTCAAATACCGCCGTCTGGAGCGGACTTTCATTCGGAGTTTGAGGACTCGCGACGACTTTTCCCGCCTCCTCAGGATCCTTGGAACCCACGGGCAGCTCACCGCCAAAGCGCTTTTCGAAAAACTCGTAACCCTTCATGGCCGTCAGAACCAAAGCTGCGGATACCAACAAAAAGCTCATCGGTGCCAGCCAACTCATGCCAGACTTGCTCTCCGACTCTCGTTCGTCGATTTTTGCTACCCCGCCGCCGAGCAGATGCCCGCCGATATCGCCGGCAAGAAACGACGCGGGCTGAAGCGCCTCCAACCAGGGATCCGCCTCCACCTCAAGGAACTGGCTATACTGCGAGAGAAAACTCTTGGCATACGTCGGACTGGAAAAAAACGAGAAATCCCCCGCTTCCAAGGCCTCGATGACCGTTCGTGGAATCCGCGTCTGGAACACAACATCATCCAGAGCCAAGCCCGCGCGCTCGCGTGCCCGTTGCAACTGTCCGCCGATTTCATCCGAGAGTTCCATCACGATCTCCCCAAATCATACGGATTCAAGCCGACTGTGCAAGTACAGGTCCATTGCGATTTGACGAATCCTCTTCAATCCTTCACGGTCCGCCCCGATGGCCGATTTGAAAAATGTTCTATTCGTGTGTACGGGAAATACCTGCCGCAGCCCGATGGCGGAAGGACTCTTCCGCAAGGCGCTTGCCGGGAGAGAGGACTATCAGGTGGGCTCCGCCGGGGTGGCCGCCTCCAAAGGCACGCCCTGCAATCCCGAGACGGCAGCCCTTCTCAAAAACAGGAACGCCTCTTTGGCAAAGTTCGCCAGCAGGCAGGTTTCCGAAGCGATCCTCGCCGAGGCCACCCATGTGTTCGCCATGACCCAGGGGCACTTGCGCTCGCTGGAGTCCCGCTTTCCTCATCATGCGGATAAGTTTTACCTCGTCTGCGAGTTCGTGGAAATCGAAGGTGAGGGAATCGGTTGCGACGTGCCGGACCCCATCGGCATGGGGCGGCGCGCTTACAATGAGGTCGCCCAAATGCTCGATACGGCCATTCCAGCCATCATTTCATACATCGACCAAACCTGGAAACCGCCGCAGGACGGGTAATCTCAGATCATCCCGAGCTTCATCTTGCCCTCCTCGGAAATCATTTCCTGATTCCAAGCCGGGTCCCAGACGAGTTCCACGCGGGCATCGTCAATGCCGTCGATGGTCATGATCTTGGCCTGCGCATCGGCGGCGATGACCGGTCCCATGCCGCATCCGGGAGCCGTGAGCGTCATCTTGACGGCGACGACCTTCTTGCCATCCGCTTCTTCGATGGTGCAATCATAGACCAGTCCGAGGTTGACGATGTCCACAGGGATCTCGGGGTCGAAGACGCCCTTGAGTTGATGCCAGACCTGCTCCTCCAAAGGAGCATCCTTGAGCCGCTCGACATCAGCTTGCTTCTTCAGCTCCTCCTCCTGATTCACGCCCAGCGCGTCCGCGTCCTGTGACGAAATCCGGGCAAGTCCCTGGGACGTGGCTACCGTATAGGTGCCGCCAAGCCGCTGGGTGATGAAAACGGCGGTTCCGGCTGGCAGCGATAGCGAATCGCCGCTGGGGATTTGAATGGCGGCGACTTCGCGGGTGAGCTTGATTTCCTCGTGCATGGGCGGAGTTAAAACCAGCACTTCACTCACGGCAAGGGATGAGTTCGATTTCCTGAAATCCGATCGCGAATTTCTTGGATTGCCTCATCCGGCAATCCTGCCATACCATCCGTAGCGACACCCGATTCATGCTGAAATTCTTACAAGACCACTGGGGAGATGGCATCGAGATCCTCATTCTCGCCACTTGCATTTACCAAATCTACCGCGCCTTCCGCGCGACCCGCGGTGCCCAGATCCTCATCGGCCTCGGAACCATTCTGGTGGTGCTCACCTTTGTTTCCACGATTTTCAAGTTCGAGGTGATCAGCTGGCTCCTCAAGGGCGTGGCCACCGTGCTCGCCTTCGCCCTCATCGTGATCTTCCAACCCGAGCTGCGGAATGGTCTCGCGCGACTCGGAAGCAACCGGCTCTTTTCATTTTCCAGCAAGCGCCGTCTGGCGTTCCTTGAGCGCTTTGCCGACGCCGTCATCAATCTGTCCAAAAAAAGAATCGGCGCACTTTTCGCCATCCAGCGAGGAGTCAGCCTGAAGGAGCACCTCGACAGCGGTGTGGTGCTGGACGCACAGTTTTCGCCCGAGCTGGCGATGACCGTCTTCCACCCCAAGGCCCCACTGCATGATGGCGGCATGATCATCGCCGACGACCGCGTGGCTGGTGCGGCCTGCGTTTTTCCAGTCACGGAAAAGGAAATGCAAGACCGCTCGACCGGACTGCGGCACCGCGCCGCCATCGGCCTGACCGAGCGCACCGACGCCATCGCCGTGGTCGTAAGTGAGGAAACCGGTGCCATCTCGATCTGTGAGAACGGCATCCTCCACCGCAACCTCACCGAAAAACAATTCCGGGAAAAAATCGCGGAAATCTTTGTCTCCGGCAAGCCAACTCATGAAACTGACCCTACCTCACAACTGGATCGCAAAGGTTCTGTCACTTCTTCTGGCGACAGCGATCTGGTTTCTCATTAAAGATCACCTGAACAACAGCGAGGGAGCCTTCCCGGATGCTCCACGGGCACGGATCGTGGATGAAATCCCGGCATCCACACCTCGCAAGTAACGGAACCGGGCCGGACCCGCAGCACTCAGAGTAAACCAAGGGCGGCAGATATTAACAATTCGTCGTCAATGAGCCACTTGGCCGTCTCAGCACCCGGGCTCGATTCCTTCGGCGCAAGCGTCGATTCCGTCACCTCCAGGATCAATCCCCCGCCGCGGATCCGGCGGACGATTCCGCCCGCATCATAGACCGCCATGAAGGCAGACACCACCCGCACCGCAGCCTGGGCGAGTCCCGCGTCCTCATTTTTCCCTAACAAGGCATCCAGCAGGCCAGGAGTCGGGTCGGTCTCGCACTCCAGGCGTGTGGATCCACCATTGACCGCCGTGCTGATTCCAGCGGCTCCAGTAGCTGCGAGCTCTTCCACAAGCGCAGTGAGGCGAACTGCCAGATCCGGTCCGGCCAAGGCACTTGGCAGCTGCTTCTCAATCGAAGTGGCCAGGGACACCTGCCGCGCATGCAGCCGCCCCCAATCAGGAGCATGCAATCCGGAATCACCATCGCCCCCTGCGCGCCGACCTGCCACCCCCGCTTGGACAAAGGAAGCGATCGCTTCCGCCGCGCGGTTGCACTTGATACCCGCGCACACGGGAGCCAACGCAAAGGCCGCCAAGCGGGTGGACAAAAGCACATTTCCCATCGCCTGCATCTTCGCGCCCAACAAGGCATCGCGCTCCCGCTTGACGGTGAAAAACTCCATGGCCCGGCGCAAGGTCACCTCCAGCTGCGGGATGTCCCACGGCTTGGTCATGTAGCGGAAAATCCCGCCCTCATTCACCGAGCCGATCGCCGCATCGATGTCCGAATACGCCGTGGATAGAATCTTGATGATGTCTGGATACTGATCCGCGATTTTGGAGAGGAACCCAACGCCGGTTTCGTTAGGCATCCGTTGGTCCGTGACGATGATACCAATTTCGTTCGCATGCTGACGGAAGACCGTCAACGCGTGCACCCCGTCTTCAGCCTCGAGAATCCGGAACTTTTCCCCGAACAGGCGTCTGAAATACTTACGGGTGTTAGGCTCGTCATCCACAAACAGGATGGCATAACGTTGATAATCATAGGAATCGATCTCGTTGCTCATGGTTGGCGCTGGAGGATAATTGTTTGGGATGATTGGTGGTGATGAGAATAGAAAAATCAGGCAGACTGGTCGAGAACCGATTCCGGACCGGCACTGAAACTAGCCGCAGGAAACGCAATCCGGAACCGGGTGAACTCGGTCGGCCGACTGTCCACCTCCACGATCGCACGGTGCGCTTGTAAAATCTGATGGGTGATCGAAAGCCCGAGCCCCATCCCCTTGCCCACGTCTTTCGAGGTGAAGAAAGGATCGAAAATCTTCTGCAAGTCCTCAGGAGGAATCCCAATGCCGTTGTCCCGCACCGTCACTTGCCAGCCGTCGCCCACTGGATCGATCGCCACATCGATACACCCGGGTTCGCCCCCAAGCGCTGAGACACGTTGCTGGATCGCGTCGATGCTGTTTTGAAAAAAGTTGATGAACACCTGCACGAGCTGGTTGGGATTTCCACTGATCAGTGCATGGTCGGGAGCCTTCAGGTTGAACTCGATCTCCCGCCCGACCTGATGCCCCACCATGCGCTTCGCACGGCCTACGATCTCGGCCAGATCCGCATCTCCCGAGGTCGTGCTGTCCTCACGGGTGAACTTTCGTAAATCGATGACGATCTGCGAGACCCGCTCCACGCCCTCGCGGATATCCTTGAGGATGTCCACATAATCCTCCTGATCCTTCTCTGGAATCAACTTGGTGAAGGTATCCAACGCATGCAGCCCCGCACTGGCGTAGTTCAGCGGATTGTTGATCTCATGGATGATCCCCGCACTCATCCGGCCCAGCGCGGACAACTTTTCATTCCTGACCATCAGCACCTCGTTCTCCTTGATCTGATCGAGCGCGGCCTGGAGTTCCGTATTCAAGTCCCCGATCTCACGCCGGATGCGCGCCATCGCCAACTGGTTCTCAAGGCGCAGCCCCAACTCCGCCGAGGAAAACGGCTTGGTCAGGAAATCATTCGCCCCAGCCTGCAACGCCGTCAGCTTGGTCGCCTCGTCCGCGCGGGCGGTGAGGATGATCACCGCCATGCCCCGGGTGGTGTGGCTCCCACGAATGTGCTGACACACCGTGACCCCATCCATCTCAGGCATCATGTGGTCTAACAAAGCAAGTTGCGGTTGCCGCAAGCGCGCGAGTTCCAGCGCCTCCGCACCGTCAGAGGCTTCGATCACATCCACATCATCGAGCTGCATCCTCAGGAAACGCCGGATGTCCGGCTCGTCGTCCGCGATCAACACGAGCGGCCGGGCACCACTCGGCCTGCCTCCAATCGGCGGTGAAACCAGCGGGCCGGGGAGTGGCATTGCCGTTGCCGCGCGCGGGGCGATCTTGCTCGGAATCGACATCGCCGCACGCCGGTGAAGATTTGCGATACTGCCGCCATCCTTGAGCGGGTCTTCTTCCAATCGCTCCAGAGATCCCCCGAAAGCGCCGACCTCGGCCGGCAAATCGATGGTGAAAGTGGTTCCATGCCCGAGCTGGCTCTCCACCCGGACCTCACCACCCATCGCCTCGGTGAGACTGCGCACCAGAGCCAGACCGATCCCCGCGCCTTGGAATTTCCGCGTCGATGAGCTGTCCACCTGCCAGAACCGTTCGAAAATCCGCGGCAATACATCCGGCGGGATCCCCACTCCGGTATCCTCTACGGTCAGCCGCAAGCGTCCTTCCCCAAATCGCACCTTCACCTCGATGGTCCCGCTGGAAGGCGTGAACTTGATCGCATTGATCACAAGATTCAGAAGGATTTTGTCAAACTTGTCGCGATCGACCAGAATCACATCACTGTCGCTCGAGCACTCCCAAATCAGGGCCACCCGGTCCTGCTCGGCCAGATGCCGGACCGAGCGCAGCAGCCCGTCGACATGGAGGGATATCGATGTCGGCTGGCGCTTGATGTCCGCATGACCCGTATCGAAGCGAACGAGATCCAGCAAGTCATCGATCAACTTCAACAATCGCAACCCGTTTTGTTCCAGCATCCCGGTCATCTCTCCGATGACGGGCTCCATCGGCTGTTTTCCTAACACGATCCGCAAACGCTCGGTGATGCCCAGCATGATCGTCAACGGGGTGCGGAGCTCATGGCTGATATTGGCAAAAAAGCGGGTTTTCGCCTCGTCCAGCTCACTCAGCTGCCGATTCTGAGCCTCTAACAATCCACGTGATTTCTCGACCTCGCTCCTCAGGCAGAACTCGGTGAAGCGGAGGTTTTCATAAAAATAGCCACCCGCCAGCACGAACACCGCCGTCGTGAAAATGAAGTAACAATTGTTGAACAACATCCGGAACTCAACGTGCACCGGTGAGATCGCGACACTCAGGGTATAACACGCAAGTGCCATCCCGATCATGAACAGCGAATTGATGAATGACCACCGGAGCAGCAGCGACAAGCCTACCAACACCAGACTGATTCCCGCATAATAGACCGAGTTGCCACCTTCCGTGATGGCGATCATTCCGCAAATGGCGATCATCGGTAAAAGCGCGATCCCCTGAGTCACTCCCTTGGAAACCTTCTGGGAACGCGTCTTTCCCAGATAGACAAAGATCCCCGCGAGCAGGATCGCCGAGACCGCACGAATCAATAGAAACGACCACCCGAAATCCGGATACACCACCCAGTCCAAGATCGAGCCCACCATCATGAACGTGGCCGCCAAAGCGGCGGCGCGACGCGCATTGTCGATGGCGATCACGCTCTCGTAGGCACGGAATGCTTTGCGCAACTCCGACCGAGTCTCCATCGATGTGGCGGTGATTTCAACCATCGGCAAGCTCGATTTCCAGGAACAGATTCACCCCGGTCGCATCTGCTGCGAGGGTGGTCCCCTTGAGGTTCAGACCATCGGGAACCAGCTCCCGCATCTCCGCTTCATTTCGGTAGATGAGATTCCACTCCATCACATATTCCATCCAAGCCTTGCGAGGGTTGCTTGCCGCCACGTTGGTGACGATGACGATGCCGCCCGGACGGATCATGGTGCAGAAGAGCTCGACCAGACGCTTGCAGACCCGCTGCGACAAATAGTCGAACAAGCCCGCGCAATAGACGATGTCATAGTTCGTGAACTCATCATCCCCTCCTTGCGTGGCGGCTTTTAACAACTGGTGCACGGAACGGAGGAAGTAGCGGATCTCCGTGGCTCGCCCGCCCTTCGTGCGAGCCTCCTGGATGTGCTCACGCACGTATTCCAAGGTCTCGGGATTGAAATCCAACAAATCGATTTCCGCGAGTTCGCTCTCCGGATAGTCGCGGAGGAAGCGCTGGACCTCCATCGCCGGTCCGCACGCGAGATTGAAGATCCGGGTTTTCCCCTTCCCGGCCCTGCGGACACATTCGTTGCGCAGCTTCTCAACCAGGAAATCGATCCGGTTGCGATGCGCGACTACCGGCTCGGTATTGAGCAGGGTGAAATTCAGCAACTTGGCGAAGGCGGATGAACCTTCGTGGGGATCCCGCAGCATCATGTTTACCATTTCATAGTCCCCCGCGTAACCGAGCGGCTTGGTATAGGTCCGGTAGAGAAATGGAGAACACAGGACGATGGGATGCAACTCCCGCCGCACATACGCCTTGTGCACCGCCACTTCCGCCTCGCTCACCTCCTGCGAGACGTCCTCGAAGCGTTCCATGGACGGAAGCACCTCCTCAACGACCCGGTTCTCGATGCCCGCGAAGATCTCGTGCTCCAACTCATCCCGCCGCCTTGTCACCGTGGTGCGGATTCCCACATCCACCCCGCTGAGCCATTGCTGCACGCCGGAAAGCAGGCTTGATAGATCCGCCACCACCAACTTGAACGGGTCCTGCACCCGGTTGGCGGATTTCCACTCGCCCATGAAATTGACGAACTGCCCACAAAGATCATTGCTGCCGCCCGCACCGGAGCTCACCGTCAAGCTCGACAGGAAATCCACCTCGACCCAGCCCTCATCCAGCATCGCCTCGCAGACGAGCACCAGCCCCGTGTTGTGAAGGTTACTGACAACCGCCTTGCCCTGATACAACAAGCGGCGGGATGCCATGATCCGGAAGTCCGACAGCACCTCGGACAGCTGCAGAATGCTGTAAGGATTATAGACCTCGAAAACGACCGAATACCGCTTGATCTTGAGCAAATTCGCCGTCAGCTCCATGCCCTGGCTGTTACGACAGGTGATGACGCTTTGAGAGGTGGCGCTTGTTAAATCCATTTCTGACAGGAACTTCCCCGCAGGATGGACATTTTTCAGCCCATCTCGCAAGCTCCCAGACAGATTTTTTTCACAAAACTTGATTATCTTGCAAATCTCACCATCAAACCATCCTCCGGATTACACGGAAGGTCCGGGGATCAATTTCCTAAGCCCGGCGCTTGCGCACCGCGGCGGCCAGAAACTCAAGTGTCTCCACCGTGTCGTCCCAACCGATGCACGCATCCGTCACCGATTGCCCGCGCGTGAGCGTGCTGAGGTCCTTGGCGAGCTTCTGGTTTCCTTCGACCAAATTCGACTCGATCATCACCGAGGTGATTTCCTTGGAACCTGCCGCGATCTGGTTCGCTAGATTCCGCGCCACCAAAGGCTGGTTGCGGTAATCCTTGAGCGAGTTGCCATGGGAGCAGTCAACCATCACCGAAGCGGGTAAATTCTGCTCGCGCAGCATCGCCGCCGCCGCCTCGATCTCGGGCTTTTCGTAGTTCGGGCCCGACTTCCCGCCGCGCAAAATCAAATGACATGAATCATTCCCCGCCGTCGAGACGATCGCCGACACACCCTGCTTGGTCACCGAGAGAAAATGGTGCGGCCGCGACGAGGACTGGATGGCATCCAAGGCAATCTGGATCGAACCCCCGGTCCCATTTTTGAAGCCCACCGGCATCGAGAGTCCGGACGCCAGCTCACGGTGGATCTGGGACTCGGTCGTGCGCGCCCCGATCGCCCCCCAAGCGATCAAATCCGCGATGTATTGAGGGGAAATGGTATCAAGAAACTCCGTCCCCGACGGTATGCCCATGTTCGCCAAATCCAGCAAGAGACCGCGGGCAACCCGCAAGCCGCGGTTGATATCAAACGAGTCATCCAAGGCCGGATCATTGATCAAACCCTTCCAACCGACCGTCGTCCGCGGTTTTTCAAAATAAACCCGCATGATCACGAAGACATCCTTTTCGATCTGCTTTGCCACCTCCTTGAGCTTGGCCGCATACTCGAGCGCAGCCTCCGGATCGTGAATCGAACAAGGCCCCACCACCGCCAACAAGCGGTCATCCTCACCCCGTAAAATGGCATCCGCCTGGGAACGGGCGTTCGCCACCAGTTCCGAAGCCTGCTCGGTCAGGGGTAGATAATATGCCAAAACCGCGGGTGAAATCAGCGGATTCAAGCCTGTAATTCGAAGGTCATCAGTGCGGTGGCGCGTCACGCCGTCGATGCTTGACGGTGGATGGCCCGCTAGGCAAGGCGCAAGTTTCGGGATTGCACGTTTCTTCGCCCAGACTCTCCTTGCCGGTTCGCCACATTGCTGCTTGGATGCCCGCCCCATGATCAAGCAGCTGCTTTGCCTCCTTTTTACCCTCCCGCTCTACGCCAAGGAGGTCCCGGCCCCAGCCAACTGCGCCCTTGCTGCGGAAAAATTTCTCAGTTCGCTCGATGCCGCCCAGAAAACCAAGGCCGCCCTCCCCTTCTCCGACCCCGAGCGCGAAAACTTCCGCTACACGCCACGCGACCGCGCCGGCCTCCCGCTCAAGGAAATGACTGGGGCCCAGCAGGCGGCCGCAATCCAGCTCCTCAACTCCGCCCTCAGCGAAAAAGGCCTGCTCAAGGCCACCCAAATCATGGCACTCGAAGGAGTCCTCGCCGAACTCGAAAACGACCCGGTCCGGCGTGACCCCACCCGCTATTTCGTCGCGGTCTTCGGCACTCCCGGAGATCCCAAAGGCTGGGGATGGCGCTTCGAGGGCCACCACCTGTCGGTCAATATCACGCTCGTCGATGGCAAAGGCGTCTCCGTCACGCCCTCATTCCTCGGCTCCAATCCCGGAGAAGTCCGCGCCGGACCGAAAAAAGGCCTCCGCGTCCTCGCTGCCGAAGAAGATCTCGCCCGTGGCCTCGCCACCACCCTGCTCGCCGCCGGAAAAACCCAGGTAATCTTCAGCGAAAAAGCACCCGCAGAGATTCTCAGCTTCGAAAACCGCCAAGCCACCGCCCTCGACCCCGTAGGCATCCCCGCGTCCGACCTCACCCCCATCCAGCGCAGCGCCCTCCTCACCCTGCTCTCGGAATACACCGGCCGCTTCCGCCCGGAAATCTCCGCCACCGATATGGCCAAAATCAAAGCCGCCGGCCTTGAAAACATCCGCTTCGGCTGGGCTGGCAGCCTCAAGCTGGGCGAGGCCTACTACTACCGTATCCAAGGCCCCACCTTTCTCATGGAAGCGGCAAACGTCCAAAACGAGGCCAACCACGTGCACGCGACCTGGCGCGACTTCACCGGCGACTTCGGCCGCGACCTGCTCGGCGAGCACTTCCGCCACGGACACTGACCCCGCATGAAGAAAGAACGCATCGACTCCCTGCTCGTCACCCGTGGCCTCTGCGATTCCCGCGAACAAGCCAAGCGACTCATCCTTGCCGGAGAAGTCCGCAGCGGCGACCGCATCATCGACAAACCCAGCACCCAGCTCCCGCCCGACACACCTCTCGAAGTCAAGGAAAAGCTCCGCTACGTCGGCCGCGGCGGCCTCAAGCTGGAAGGGGCACTCGACGCATTTCAGATCGACCCCATGGGCTGGACCTGCATCGACGTAGGCGCCTCCACGGGCGGCTTCACCGACTGCCTGCTCCAGCGCGGCGCGGCCCGCGTCCACGCCGTCGATGTCGGGACCAACCAACTCGTTTGGAAACTCCGCAACGACCCGCGTGTCATCGTCAAAGAGCAATTCAACGCCCGTCACATGACCCCCGCGGACATTGGTGAAACAGTCCGCCTCGCCGTGACCGACCTTTCGTTCATTTCCCTCACCAAAGTCCTCCCCGCCATCTTCTCGGTGCTGGATGAAGTCGGCAGCGTCGTCTGCCTGATCAAGCCACAGTTCGAACTCCGGCGCGAGGACATCACCCGCGGCGGCATCGTCCGCGACCCGGCGCTTCACCAGCAAGCCATCGAAAAAATCCGCCACTTCGCCACCGCCGAGCATCATTGCGAATGGCTCGGCCTCATCCCATCCCCCATCACCGGGACAGATGGAAACCAGGAATTCCTCGCCTGGATCCGCCGCCCGGAACCCCGGTAGCGTATCCACCACAGCCATTCGCCAGCCTCTCCGTGACCGCCCAGAAATGCGCAGGTTTCGGCAAGGATGGCGGAGCCAGAGTGGCAAGAATCTTCTTTAATCCACGCCGTGACTGCCAACGCCACGGCCCAAGTTTCCGGCGGGATGCCGGAGATGACTGCATACGACTTCGACGACCGCCCGTTTCTCGTTTTTTGGGAAATCACCCGGTCCTGCGCGCTGGCGTGCAGCCACTGCCGCGCCGAGGCCCAATCCCGACACCACCCGGAGGAACTCAACCCGGCTCAGGCGACGCAACTCATCCACCAGCTCGCCGCACTCAAGCCGCCGATGCTCGTATTAACCGGTGGCGACCCACTGATGCGCCGGGACGCCATGGATCTCGTCCGCGAGGCTACCGCAGCCGGACTGCACATCGGCCTCAGCCCGTCCGCCACCCCACGGCTGATGCGCATGGACTTCCACCATCTCCGTGAAGCCGGCGTCCAGCGCATGTCGCTTAGCCTCGACGGAGCGACCCGCCGAACCCATGACTCATTCCGGGGCGTGCCCGGAACCTATGACCGCACCATCGAGGCCGTCCGGCGCGCGCACGATGCAGGACTCAGCCTGCAAATCAACACCACCCTCACGCGCGGCAACCTCCATGAATATGAGGAATTCAAACAACTCATGTTCGAACTCAAACCCGCCATGTGGAGCGTCTTCCTGCTCGTCCCCACGGGGCGCGCTGGAATGAATGACCTCCCTGCCCCCGCTGATATCGAAAACGTCTTCGAGGACATGGCAGCCTTGGTGGGCAAGGCCCCCTTCGCCATCAAAACCACCGAAGGCCATCACTTCCGCCGAGTCGTCATGCAGAAAACGGGCGGCGGTGCGGCACGGCACCGGCCCGGCATGCGCTCCCCCCTCGGCATCCGCGATGGCCGTGGTGTCATGTTCATCTCCCACACCGGCGAAGTCTCGCCCAGCGGATTTCTCCCGATCCACTGCGGCAATGTCAAAGCCACCGACCCCGCGGAAATTTACCGCAAGCACCCGCTGTTCATTTCCTTACGCGACAACGACGCCCTCGGCGGAAAATGCGGAATTTGCGAATTCCGCGCCGTCTGCGGTGGTTCTCGTTCCCGCGCTTACGGCGTCCATGGAGACCCCTTTGCCGAAGATCCATCCTGCATCTATCAGCCTAAAGCCCTCGCCCTTCACCGTCATTCGAATCCATCCCGCACCAATCAGCACCCATTCCCATGATCAATTTGACCAAACTCTGGACCGGCGCCGCCCAACCCGCTGACGGCCTGCGCTACGGCCATGGCTCACCCCACGGATCTTGCGCCCCCACCGCCGCCCGCGCCCGCAAACCCATCACCGTCTGGAACATCACCCGGACCTGCAATCTCCGCTGCGTGCATTGCTACTCGGACTCAAACGCCGCGCGATACCCCGGCGAACTGACTTGGAAGGAAATGCAGGCGGTGGTGGACGACCTCGCAGCCTACCAGGTCCCCGCGCTCTTGTTTTCCGGCGGTGAACCGATGATCCACCCCCGCTTTTTCGACCTGGTGGACCTCGCTTCCTCAAAGGGACTCAAACTGACCATCTCCACCAACGGCACCTTGATCACCCCGGAAAAGGCCGCCCTGCTCAAAGCCGCAAACGTCGCCTACGTGGGAATCTCGCTCGATGGCATCGGTCAGATCCATGATCAATTCCGGCGCAAGGAAGGCGCGTTCGACGCCGCAGTGCGTGGCTTCAAAAACTGCCACAGCGTCGGCCAGAAAACCGGGCTCCGCCTCACACTCACCCGCCACAACGTCCAGAACATCGACAAGATTCTCGACTTCATCGAGGACCAGGAAATCCAGCGCGTCTGCTTTTACCACCTCGTCCCCGCCGGACGGGGCAGCGAGCTCCAAGTGCTTGCGGCGGATGAAGCACGCGGCGCGATTGACACACTCCTAGCGCGCGTCGAGTCTTGGCACCGGCAAGGCGTTGAGCGTGAATTACTCACCGTCACCCAACCGGCCGACGGCGCGTACCTGCTTGTTCGCATGCAGCGGGAAAAACACCCGAACCTTTCTGAAGCGCAGCGCTTGCTGGCTTGGAACGGCGGCGGCGCGAACAGCTCGGGCCGTGGAATCGCCAACATCGACACCCAAGGGAACGTGCATCCCGACCAATTCTGGCAGGATGTCACGCTCGGAAACGTCAAACGCCAGCCGTTTTCCCGGATTTGGGATGAGCAAAACCCCGATTCCGCCGCGCAACTCGCCGCCATCCGCTCCATCGGCCTGCTGTCCCAGGAACAACGTCAAATGCGGATGACCGGCCCTTGCGCCACTTGTGGATGGTTTGGCATCTGCGGTGGCGGCTTCCGCACCCGCGCCGCATTCTGCAATCAAGGCGACTTCTGGGGCTCCGATCCAGGTTGCTACCTCCGCGACGAAGAACGGGCGACCCTCTACACGCCAGCCCCCCCTGCTGCCGTCGGCTAGCCCTCCGCAGATTCCTTGTTGCGCCCGCGACAAGGATGTTGGAGAAGCTGGGAATACAATTTTTAAACTATTATTTCTTGCGGGTTGATTATTTTAAATAATTGACAGTTGTCACTGATTGAAGTTAAATAAGGGCCAGCCCCTGCCCCCTATCCTTTAAAGTGAAACGCCGTGATGTAGAAATTGTGCAAAAAGACGGGAGATTTCTCGTTCTCTTGGCTCGTGAACCCCTCCCGCTGTCACTCGGACAGATTGCTCGGGCGGGCGAGTATAAGATGTCCAGTTTGTGCGACCGGATCGGTGTCTCAGAGCGCCACCTGCGTCGGGTTTTTGAGGAAGGGATCGGGATCGCGCCGAAGGATTGGCTGCGTCAAGAGCGCATGGTCGCAGCACGCTCGCTGCTTCGCCAGGGCTCGCCGATCAAGGAGGTGGCCATCGACTTGGGATTCACCACTTCCAAGATGTTTTCCCGCGATTTCCAACTGTTTTACGGATTGAAGCCAACCGAGTTCCAACGCAAGGAACAGGCGAATATTTTCAATGCGGTGATGTAAGCCTCCCCCGCTCCTCGGGACTTGGAATTGCGGAGATGACTCTT
>ERZ1022724.65-NODE-65-length-26537-cov-18.720791_pt1 | contig 26537 bp, 18 predicted proteins | sample MGYA00521091_ERZ1022724 | MGnify/ENA primary metagenome ERZ1022724 (study PRJEB33162, sample SAMN09537610) | freshwater metagenome | isolation source: freshwater | place: Canada:Alberta | collected 2017-07 | study: EMG produced TPA metagenomics assembly of the... | reverse complement strand
AGCAGGGCCGGGAGGCTGGCGATGTTGGCCTGGACGGGGGAGTTGTTGTAATAAAGCGCCGCCAATCCATTGCTGGCGGCGGAGGTGGTGGCAAGCGTGGCACCGGAGGCGATGGTCACCGCGCCCTTGGCCACGCCGCCGGCGCCGGCGATGATGGTTCCTTCGCTGATCGTGGTGCCGCCGGTATAGTTGCTGGCGGCCGTCATCGTGAGTGTGCCGGCCCCGACCTTGGTGAGACCGTAGCTGCCGTCTTCCTGATAGAAGCCGGTGACCGAGAGCGTGTCGGCATCCACGCCGATGGTGGCGGAGCTGCGCAGGCTGTAGCCGGCACCACCGAGGTATGAAGTGGTCAACGCGTTATTGCCGCTGAGGCTGCGCACGGCACCCAGTCCGCCGCCGCCCGAGCCCCATACGTGAAAATGCTCGTCGAGGCTAATGCCGCCTTGCAGGGCCAGCGTCGCGCCGTCCTGGATGAAGGTCATCGTGGCACCGTTGAACCCACCGGCACCGAGGGCCGTGTTGTTTGCTGCCAGCAAGGTGCCTTCGGTGATATTCGTCTGGCTGCCATAGCTGTTCGCGCCGGAGAGCGTGAGCGTGCCGGTGCCGGCTTTGGTGAGGCCGTTCGAGCTGGCGACAACCGCGCTGATCACCGCCGTCTTCGTGCCGCCGAGCGCGTCCACCGTGATGGTCGGCGTGGTGCCTGCCAAGTTCAGGATATTGGCCGCATTCCCGTTGTTCGCCAGCGTCCAGCCAGCGGCCGACGAAGGGTTCGTGTCGCCGAAGAACAGGTCGCCGACCGTCCGCGCCGAATCCAGATTGACCGTGGTGTCTGCGGTGATGTTCAGCGTGCCGAAATCCGCCGTGCCGCCGCTGCCGTTGGCCACAATATTGCCGGACCAGTTGCCCGCCGTGCCCCACAAGCCACCGGCCGTATTCGTCCATGTGCCCGACTCGGAGGTAAAGGCATCGACGTCGGCGATGGTGGTGCCGATGAGCAAGTTATCGAAACTTTGGGCACTATCCCCCATGATGCGGATGTTATCCACTCCCTCGAGGGTGAGACCTGAGAGCGTGGACACCACGGGACCGCTCACATCGACGGGGGAACCGGTTGGTCCCACCCACAGCTCGATGGTGCTGGTCGCACCCGCGCCCAGCGTGATTCTGGCAACGCCGGTTTTCAGACTCGAGAGAGCCGATGTCGAAGAAGCTCCGGCGCCATTGACCTGCCATGTTCCATTATAGACGTCGCCGATGAGGGCCACCTCTGTGCCACCTGCCCAAAGCGTGAGTCCGCCATAACCGACAGCACCCGTATTGTGCCCCCAGTCGAAGGACACCCAGAGTGTTCCGGAATTACCGAAAGCGGTAGAGAGGTTTCGAAAGGAAGGATTGTTCCCTCCCGTGGATACAACGGCACCACCCGTGACATTGACACCGGTGGAGTTGGACCACGCGGCACTGAAGCCCGTGCCGCCGTTTTGCCCGTTAAGAGCGCCATCGGAATAGGTGAAGTCTTCCGAGACGAGGACTTCCGCTTGTGACAGAGCGGCGGAGCCGAGGAGCGACGCGCAAGTGAGGGTGATGGTTGAGGAAGCGCGGAAACCGCGGGCGGTGCTGGCAAAGAGCGGTAACATTCTGGGTTTCATAGGATTTGGATTGGGGATTGGGTGGGGTTTGATCTCGATGGATTCAGTGAAGGCGGATGAAGTAGAGCGGCGGTTTGTGGGGGCCGTGCGACCCCGAAAAGCCACTCGCTATCCTATAAACGGGTTGAGAGGGGAAACCCCCGCCAACATTCTTGAAATTTTATTGCCGCGCGGAAAAAGGGTGCATGAATTCATGGTTTTCTCTTGGACTGCGTGCAGCCTGCTGCCGCTTTGGCCGAGACATCCTGCCGTCAGGTGGGGGTGTGGGTGAGAAGATGAAGAAAATTCCGGGTGCTTTGGAGTGCTGGGTTGTCGGGATTGCAGCAGGCTGCACGCAGTCCAAGGTGGGATGACTTCAGGATTCACCGCCAAGCCACCAAGTGCGCCAAGGTGGATTTTGACGAGAAATCCTGATTTCCTTGGCGTCCTTGGCGATTCGAATTCGTCCCATGAGGCCTACCCTTCCAAGCGACCATCCCTTGTGTGTGTAGCGGCCCGTGGGCGAACACATTTCGCGATCCTTGCATTTACCCGGACATTGGGTAGCTTGCCTGCATGTCATCGACCGCTGCCACCATCTCCATTGACTGCCCCAGCGAGGTTTTGCTGGAGCTGCATGTAAGCGAGGAGGAGCTTGCCACCCTGTTAAAGGAGACAGTGGCGATCGAACTTTTCCGCAAGGGGAAGTTGTCCTCGGGCCTGGCAGCCAGGTGGGCAGGTCAGGAGAGGATGCCATTCATCATGAAGGCAATGGAGCACGGGGCGGCACTGCTGGACCAGGGGGAGGCTGATTTCCGCCGCGAGACGTCGCTGATCTAACCATGCCGCCATGGTTGGCTCCAACACCACCCCGCTGTTTGCGTTCGCGGCGCTCGGGCGCTTCGACATCCTGGAACAAGTGCATGGCCGGCTTGTCGTGGTGGAAACGGTGGTGGGTGAATGCGAGGTTGGAGGGCCAATCATGGTACCCGATCTTCGTTCATTGCCGTGGATACAAATCGTTCCAGCCCCTACCCGAGCTGACGACCGCTTCTATATGTTGGATGCCGGCGAGAGGGACACCCTGTCCGTCGCGCTTGAGAAAGGAGCATCCAGGGTGTTAATCGACGAAAGACTTGGCAGAAATCTTGCAGAATACCATGGACTCACAGTGATCGGCAGCTTGGGGACTCTGTTGAAAGCGAAACATCTTGGTTTGATTGCGGAGTTCCTGCCATTGGTCCGGCTGTTGCAAAGGGCGGGTTTTCGTTACCACGAGCCATTGGTGATGCGTCTTGCCGCGCTGGTGAATGAGGGTTGACGTGCGCGATTGGCGCGTTCGAGAGGGCTGCATGTCCGCTTGACTCATTCCGCACCCAGCGCCTCGCGGGCGAGGATCATTGCCAAGGCGCGTTCGATAGGAGGGATGAATGAGGAATCCGCAGTCTGGCTCGGGTGGTCGAGCGCTGCGCCGTGGGTTTGCAGGTATTGTTTCACCCGTTCCAGTTCGCGCGGCGGCGCGGGTGGCGCGGGTGGCGTTTCCGGTTTGGCGGCAAGCCATATTTGCTGAAACCCGACAATGAATGAAAAACTTAATTTTTCATTCGTTGATTTTTTGCAGGGCTTCCTTGAGGAGAACGTGGGCACTGACCCAGTCCTCCCAGAGATCGGGAGTGCCGGAAAACGTTCCGGAAGAGGAGTTCATGAGGGAGGAAATGGGCTTCTCGGCATCGGCTAGGAGTCGGCGGGCGGGTTCGGATTCGCCGAGTTGGTGGTGAGCCATGGCGAGGAGGAGTCGGACACAAACCACTCTGGACTCTGCATCCGTGCTGCATTTGAGGGATAAAGTGCCCCAGCGGAGAGTTCCCGCAGGATCGTTGCGGCGGTGATGCCAGAGAGCAAGGGAGTAACATTGCCAGCCAGACACATCATCTGCACGGAATCCATTTTTGCTTTGATGTTCGACGGAGCGTTCGAGAAATGCGGCGAGTGGAGCAATTTTTTCCATCGTCGGTGGGTCGGCGGGGCGCAGCAAGCAAGCCTTGAGGATTTGTTCGGCGACGATGGGATTTTGGGTAGGGCCGAAGCGATCTAGGGCGATTTGGCGGACTTGTTCGTAGCGTGTCGAGTCTCCAACCTCGCAGGTAGCGACGGCGGCGGGGAGGACATCGCCAGAGATTTGGTAAATATCCGAGCGGTCCACGGCGGTGATGGAGCTGGCGAGTGAGGTAAAGCGTTCGGCGGCTTGTTGCATGCGGCCGGCCAGGCGGTGCCAATTGCCTACCTTGCGATAGACATCGGCGGCCTCCAGTGAGGAAGGGGCTAATTGCGTGGGGATGGCAGCGAGCAATTGATCGGCCTGCTCGAATTGGTTGTAGAAAAGTTTGACGGCAGCTTGGGCGCAGGCCTCGCGGGCTTCTGCATGGGCACGCAATTGGGTTTCCACGGAGCGCGCGGCCACGGCCTCATGGCGGAGGCGATTTTGTTCGCGGCGTGCTTGATTTTCCCGGAGAAACAACCAGGTGGAAACCGCGAAACCAGCCAGCACCGTGAGCGTGATGAGGAGACCCGAAACGCAAGCCACACGGTTGCGATCCACAAACTTGCAGAAACGGTAAAGCGCGCTCGGCGGGCGCGCCTGCACGGGTTCACTGGCGAGAAAGCGGGCGAGATCGAGGGCGAGGCCGTTGACGGTTTCGTAGCGGCGGGAACGGTCTTTTTCCAGGCACTTCATGATGACCTGGTCGAGATCGCCTTTCACGGAGGAAAGCCATTTGGCGGGACTGGAATTGCGGCAAGCCGCGGATGCTTCCGCATCGGCGCTTGTCAAACCGGCAATGACCGCAGAGGGGGAAGGGATTTTCCGGTGCTGCAAAATTTCGAGAGCAGCCGGGTAGCCAAGCGCGCTGAGTTCCGCCGGATCGAAGGCGGGCTGCCCGCAAACCAACTCGTAGAGCAGGATGCCGAGGCTGTAGACATCGCCGCGGGTGTCCACGTTGCTGCCGCCGCTGACGGCCTGTTCCGGGCTCATCGAGGCGAGGGTGCCCATGGGCAGGCCACCGACTTCCGTCAGGTCTGGTGCCAACTCCGAGCCATCGGTGGCCTTGGCGATTCCGAAATCGATGATCTTGGGTTGGGGTTTCCCATCCTGCATGGAAACGAGCACGTTCGACGGCTTGATGTCGCGGTGGATCACGCCTTTTTGGTGGGCGTGCTGGATGGCCTGGCACACTTCGATGAACAATTCGAGCCGCTGGCGGATGTCGATTTTTTGTTCATTGCAGAAATCCGTGATTTTTTGGCCGCGCACCCATTCCATGGCGAAGTAGGGACGTCCGTAGGGCGTGGTTCCGACATCGAGGACATGGGCGATGTGCGGGTGGTCCATCATGGCGAGGGCCTGGCGTTCCATTTCGAAGCGGGCGATCACGCGCTCCGAGTCCATGCCGGGGCGGATCACCTTGAGGGCGACGCGCCGCCGGACGGGCGATTCCTGTTCGGCGAGATAGACGACGCCGCAGCCGCCCTCGCCGATGCGCTCCAGCAGTCGGTAGGCACCCAGTTGGTTGAATACCCCGGGAACATCCACAGGTGAACCCTGTGGGGACGGTTCGGCAGTGACTGCGCAGGCTTTGATCAGACTGGAAAGATAGGCATCGCTCACCAGGTGTGCATCCAGCAGCTCGTCCAAGCGTTCGCGCATTTCCGGGTGGGCGGCGCAGGTTTGATCGAGGAACGCACGGCGTGTCGGCTCATCGGCGATCTGCAGGGCGGCGTCGAAAAGGAGTAATTCGATCTCGAGGTCGGCGTCTGGCATCACGGATTTTCCTGGGAATTTTTTTGTTTGCGAATCATCGCCAGCAGTGCGGATTTGGCGTAGGCCCACTGGCGTTCGACGCTACGTTCGCTTATGCCTAGTGCCCTTGCCGCCTCGGGATTGGTGAGGCCGCCGTAGAATTTGAGAATGACCACACGGGCGCTTTTGGGATCCCGTTGTTCGAGTATTTGCACGCATTCATCGACCTGCTGGAGGCGGTCTTCCGGCGACAGCTCGGGAAGCCCCGATATGCTTCCTGCCTCAAGAACGGAATGGAGGTCGAATCTGCGTCCGCTCTTGCGGCGGGCGCTGTCCACCAGAATCCGCCTCATGGTCACGGCAGCGTAGCGTAAAAAGTGTTCACGTTCGTCCCATTTGTGGTTGTCGGAGTTGGACAGTTTGAGCCACGCCTCATGGACCAGGGCGGTAGGTTGCAAAGTGTGTCCACCGACCTCGCGGGACATCTGGGAGGCCGCGATCCGGCGCAATTCGTCATAGACCTCCGGCAACCAGCGAGCCGATCCCGAAAGGGAATCGGTCATGCGCTCGTTTGGCTGAGGGTTTTGAGTCATCGGTGAAAAACTAATCGGCAGATCGCGATGGGTCAACCCATCGTGTGAGGCCACACCGCCACCTCCTTGACGATTGGCGACTCGAGGCGAGTATAACAATGTATGATCATGATTAAGACCGTTACCAAAATCGGTAACTCACACGGCATCATTTTCGACTCGGCTCTGTTGCAACTTGCCCGGCTCAAGCCCGGTGACGAAGTGAACGTGGAGGTCCACGCAGGCGGGACGATCACGCTCACGCCAATGGCATGTGGGCCGACGCCGGAGGAGTTCAGCGGCAAGGTCGAGGATGTCATGCTTCGTTACGCCCAAACCATGAAACGTTTGGCATGAATGCGGATCCAAACACCTGCATTCATCTGACGCTAGGAAGGATCCAGGAAATCCATGCGGCAGTGATCAGGCTGTATGGAGGTTCTCCGGGACTGCGTGACCCGGCACTTCTTGAATCTGCGACCGCCGCTCCTCAGGCGACATTCGGCGGTCGTTCACCATTTTCAGATACCGTTGAGGTGGCAGCCGCTTACCTGTTCTACCTTTGCGGAAACCACCCGTTTGTCGATGGCAACAAGCCGGTTGCCCTGGGTGCCTGCCTGATTTTTCTCGAATGGAACGGTTATTCTACAGCACCGGACAGCGAGCACTGGGAAAACCTCACCCTGGCGGTCGCTGCAGGACTGTTGAGCCGTAGCGACATCACCGCTACGCTCCGCTACGCACCGCAAGTTGCTGCTGCCTGAGTCAGTCGCCTCAGGCGCGGATTAGGAGGGATTTGGGTTCATTTCTATTAAAAAATCTGTGTTTATATGCGCTGGGGTTGTCGGGATCGCAGCAGGCTGCGAATCCCAAAGCGGCAGCAGGCTGCACGCAGTCCAAGGTGCTCCCATGGCATGGATCACCGATCGGCCGGCATGATGCTTACCGGACCGAGAAGACCGGATGGCAGTCGTTCCTCATCGGCTTTCCAAAGCGGAATGGTGACGAAGGTGTGGCGACCGCCGGGTGGTTCTCCGCCGGAAAGCACCCAGTCGGGCCAACGTTGCAGGCTTCCCTTATCGTCTCGTTTGCTGTCGTCCGGTTTTGCGGAGTCGGCAATCAGGCGGTTGATCCACAGGTTGACCACGGCGATTTTGAGCGTGTTTTCACCGGCCTTCAGTGCGTCGGTCACATCCACGCGGTATGGTGGTTTCCATAGGATGCCGAGATCCTTGCCGTTCAGTTGCACGCGCGCCATCACGGATACTTTGCCGAGATCGAGCATGGATCTACGACCGTCGGTCGTTTGCGGCGAGTTGAACACAGTCTGATAGAGCGCGGTTCCGGAATAATCACGGATGTTTTCTTCGGGGCGCTTGCTCCAGTCGTCCAATTGTTTGAATTCCACCTTGCCGGTCCAACCCGACTGCGGATCGAAGGTGACCTGCCACGGGCCATCGATTTCCAGGCCCGCAGCGGCGGGCGGATGGGCGGCGATCCACGTGGTGAGTTTTTCCGGGGTCAACGCCTCCGCAAACTCGGCGAACTGGCCAAGTTTGCCACGGAATGTTGACGAGACATCGGTGGAAAAGGGCACCGGCGAATGAACCCGATATGGCCCTTTTTTCCCTTGGTGAGCTTGTTTTCCGTTGAGGAAAAGCTTGGGCAAGCCGTCCTGATAGACCACGGCGACGTGGGTCCAGTCGGCTAGCGTCGCGGCATGCACCAGCACTGGCACAAAATAATTTGCCGAGTGTTCATAGACCACCACGCCGTTGCGGCCGATCGACAGCCCGGCACAGGCATTGCCTTCGCCTAACAAGTGATGTCCGGCAGGCGCAAACAGGGCGTCGTTTCGTTGGTGAGACAGCCCGGCGTGGCCCTCGATGGTTTCCGTCGGAATTTCGATCTCGGCGGTCGGTGCGGCCCATACGGCGAAGCTGAAGGTTCCTGCAGGCACGGGCTCCGGCGCTGCGGCGATCTCTAGCGTCGGCTTTCCGGGGCGGAATATGACAAATGCCGAACCGGCAGGACCGAGCGGAACCCGCACGGAGCTGCGTCCGGAGTGCACCGCCGAGGTGGCAAGCGGGCGGGTCTTGCCGGTTTCCGGATCCCACAGCTCGGCGCGCTTGCCGCTGACACGCAGGGTGCAGGTAGCGGTGATCGAGCTTGCGGCTTCCGAGGCGATGAAATAGATGTCGGTCTCCCCGGCGCGGCGATGGATCCAGGTCAGGTTTTCCGGACCGCTGAAATCCGGCTGCACGCCAAGTTTCGCCAGCACGGCGGTGGGTTCTTGGTTGCTGAAAATGCGCCCTTTGCCGAAGGCGCGCTCCGTCTCGCCGGTGCTGCCCCAGAGTTCGTTGGCGATTTGTTTCAGCTCCACGTCGGCCTGCGGTAGGCCTTCGAGTCCCGGTGTGGCCTGCGGTGGATTTGCCAGCACCTGGGCACCGGCGGCGACGAGATCACGCAATTGTTTCAGCCGGGCCAAGGTCATCGTCCCGTTATGACTGACGCGGAGCAGGGCGTAATCCGGTCCGCCGGGGATGCCTGTGCGGCCGTTTTCCTTCACCACCACACGGCGGAAACTATCAGGTCCGCAGGCGTCGTAGTCATAACCGGCGAGCTTGAGCGCATTGAAACGCCACAGCGGTTCCTCGGGCACGACATCCAGCACATCGGTGACGACCGGCCCCTGACTGAGAAGAAACTGGCAGCGGGTGATGTAATCGTGCCAGGGCTTGGTCCATTCCCACCATGTTTGGGTGCTATCGTATTGCGTGCCCCAAGGCCCCATCATCATGCCGGGCCGCAAGTTCGGGAATCGCTGCATGGCGAAGCGGTGGACCTGCAATCGGTTGCCGCCCAAACAAAAAATCTGGTCGGCAAAGGGTTTCAGCGTCGCGGGATGCGAGCGCCAGCGTTCCAGTTGGTTGGCGGTGAATGCCTCCACGCCGACGCGCGATTTGCCGTTCAGATTTGCCGTGGAGGAGGCAAGCTTGATCGATTGCCGGTAGACGTCCGCGCCGGAGCCAGGCAGCCAAAGTTCACCCATCGGTTCATCGAGGTGGTTGGCGGCATCGAAGTCATTTCCGGTGGTGATATACACTTCCGAGGCAAAGCGCATGCCGTGGGCATTGCAGAGGCGGCGGATTTCCCCCCAGAAGTGTTCCGTGGCCAGTTCGGAAACCGTTTGGCGCAGGTCATAGAGGAAGCGCTCCGAGGTTTGCAGGTCGCCTAACACGCGTCCGGTGAAAATGGGCAGGAAGGGAATCGGATCATATCCGCGACGGCGACGGAATTCCTCCGGCATCTTTTCCGTCCAGTTTTGGCCGCCGGCTTCCCAACTATCGGCGAAAAACGAGTGGAAATTTTTACCGCTCGCCGGACCGCCGAGTTCGATCATGCGTTTCATGACATGGTTGAAGTGCAACCGGATGCCGCGTGGGTCGAGCTTGTCACATTCCGGGCCGAGACCTTCGGGCGTGGCGGGCAAGGTTTCCTGACCGGTCCAGGTGTGACCGAATCGCAGCAGCGTCCAATCGCCCGGCGGCGCGTCCCAGGCGAGCGTGCCATCGGCGGACATTCGCGAGGTGACATCCACGATGTTCTTGCGGGGAATGCAGAGCTCGGCCGGGGCGGTGGCGTCGAGTGGCGCGGAGGCGGCACCTTTGTAGCCTACATAGCTCAACCAGACCAAGCGCTTGATGGCCGCGTCGCCCTCAATGGCTGGCGGCTTCGACTGGGCTTCGGTTTCCTGGATCGCGAGCACGGCGATGTCACGATACCAAGCGCCTTTCGAGGCGGGTTGAGGCAGCGTGCCCTTGAACGCTTGACCACCGGTGATGCGCTGGGCACTGCTGACCACCATTTGCGCCGCGCGCTCGGCCGGCATCCACGGGCCGCCGTTGCCACCGTAGCCGGGGCCATTGTGGGTCATGATTTCCAGCCCAAGGCGTTTGGCTTCGGCGATTTCAAAGCCGAACATCTCCTGCCAGGACGGCTGCATGTATTTGTGCTCTCCGGCGGGGATGCCCTGCTGGGCCACGTCAAACATCGTCAAGCCGCCGAGGCCCGCCCGTTTCATCGCTTCAAGTTCGCGGGTGATCGAGGCGCGGTCCACATTGCCGTGAAGCCAGTGTGCCCACACCCACGGACGATACTCCCCGGCGGGATCGGCAAATCCCCCCGCCAGATTTTCGTGGGGCGTTTCGGCATCCGCACTCACCAGAAGCAGCCCGCTGCAAAGCGCGCAGGCCAGCAGGCATCGCTTGGTTGGCGAGATGGCTGCACGGCTTCTCTTGGGTCGGAGCAGGAGTTTTTGGAGGAATGGTAAATGGTGGTTAGAAGGAGTCATCGGGACATTCAGGCGTTAAAAAAAATCAGAGAGGGAGGGACGGCGAAGATTGCAGCTGGAGTTGTTAGGGGGGGCGTCGATGGGAGGTTTTTAAAAACGAACGGAAACATTTGCAAGTTGTCCGTGTCCTGTGGCGTAATAATCGCGATGAAAATTCGAATGATTCCCTGTATTGCCGCGGCGGCCATGATTTCTGCAACCAGCCTGACAAGGGCGGAAACGAAGGCGGAGTTCGACCAGCGGATGGAATGGTTCCGGGAGGCGCGCTTTGGCATGTTCATCCATTGGGGCCTCTACTCGGTGCCTGCGGGGGAGTGGAAAGGGCAGAAATTTAACAGCAACGTCGAGTGGATCCAGTCGCACGCACAAATCCCCGTCTCTGAATACACCCCGCTCAAGGAGGGATTTAATCCTACGAAATATGACGCCGAGGCTTGGGTGAAACTCGCGAAAGACGCGGGCATGAAATACATCGTGATCACCACCAAGCATCACGACGGCTTCTGCCTCTGGGACTCGAAACAGACCGACTGGGACATCGCTTCCACACCGTATCGCAAGGATTTGCTCAAGCCCTTGGCAGCCGCCTGCGTGAAACATGGAATCAAACTCTGCTTCTATCACTCCATCATGGATTGGCACCACCCGCAGTGGGGAAACAAGGCCGCATGGCGTGGTAATGCGGCCACGGAGAAGCCGGACATGGACCAGTTCACCGCCTACCTGAAGGCGCAGCTCAAGGAGATCCTCACGGACTACGGCCAGATCGGCATCATCTGGTTTGATGGCGAATGGGAAGACGCATGGACCCATGAGCGCGGCAAGGACCTCTACGCCTGGCTGCGCGATCTCGACCCCAAGCTCATCATTAACAACCGCGTCGACAAGGGCCGCGATGGCATGGCTGGCATGAACAAGGAGGAAAAATTTGTGGGCGACTACGGCACGCCCGAACAGGAAATCCCCGCTAACGGACTGCCTGGTGTCGATTGGGAGGCCTGCATGACCATGAACGAGACCTGGGGCTTCTCCGCCCATGACACGCATTGGAAATCAACCGAAACGCTTGTTAGAAACCTCATCGACATCGCCTCCAAAGGAGGGAACTACCTGCTCAACGTCGGCCCCACCGCCGAGGGCGAGATCCCGGCGGTCAGCATCGAGCGCCTGCAAGCCATCGCCCCATGGATGAAGGCGAATGGCGACGCCATCCACGGCACCCAGGCCAGCCCGTTCCCGCGCATTCCCGCTTGGGGCCGCTGCACCACACGCCCGCTGCCGGGCGGAAAGACCCGGCTCTATCTGCATGTCTTTGATTGGCCGGCCGATGGCCGTCTCGTTCTATCCGGTCTGACGAACCGTGCTCTCGGCGCGTCACTCTTGACCAAGCCCGGCCAAGCGCTCGATGTCAAAAGCGATGCGCGCGGCACCGTCGTCCAGCTTCCTGCAAAGGCACCGGACGCTCTTGCGTCGGTGGTCGTGTTGGACGTGACCGGCACGCCGGTGATCGAGCCTTTCACGGCGTCCGCCGGGGCGGACGGAGTCATCGCCCTCCCCGCCGCAGATGCCACCCTGGATGGCCACGGTCTCAAGCTCGAAACCAAGGGCGGTGTCTCATCCATCGGCTACTGGAGCAATCCCGCAGACTCCATTTCCTTCCGCGTCCGTTTTGAAAAGGCGGGGAGCCAGAGTGTCAGCATTGACTGGGCCTGCTCGGACGCTGCCGCTGGCAGCAAGACCGAGTTCCGCTTGTTTGATCAAGACAACCAACAAGTCGCCGCACTGCCATGGACTGTCACGGCGACGGGGGCTTGGGAGAAGTTTCAAACGACAAGCGTCGGCGCACTGGCGGTGCCGGTTGCTGGAAATTTCACCCTGCGCATGGTCGCCCTGGACAAGCCCGGTGAAGGTGTGGCCAACGTGAAGGCAATCCAGTTGGCCCCCGCGAAATAATCCAGCCTGGCGATCATCCTTCCGCCGGCGGTCCGCTCGCCGGCAAGGCCGTCCTCCTGCGATCTGCGCTGGTGCGAACATCGTCTCCTTTCAGCCGGGACGAGTGGGAGGCTGGCATTCGGTGGGACTGGCCCGGTGTCCAGATCCCGAGGCTTGCTTTGCTTGCAAGTGATCATGCGTGCCTGCACGAATGGTCGCTCGAATCGCAAGCGGCGGGCCTGCTGTCACGATCCCCCCTCCCGGTCATTCACCGGCCTTTTTTACCGAACTTCAGGATGATCTCGGTGCGCGAGTGAATGTGAAGCTTGTCGTAAACCTTGCGGACATGAGTGCGCACCGTGTCGATGCTCACGCCCAGGTCGTGCGCGATTTCCTTGTAGGCCTTTCCATCGATGAGGAGGTCGAGCACCTGCTGTTCGCGGGCGGTTAGAGAGTGGTCGGGCTTGGGCGGCGGGCTGCGGTGGAAAAAGCCGACCACCTGCCGCGCGATGTGCGGCGACATCGGCGAGCCGCCGTCGCGCGCGACTTGAATGGCGTCGGCAATCTCCGCAGGCGGCGTGCGTTTCAGCAGATAGCCGCAGGCGCCGGCGCGCAAGGCGTCGAAGATCAGGTGGTCCTCCTCATACATCGTGAGAACGAGGCAAACCAACTGCGGGTAAAGCTCCTTGAGTTGTGCGATGCACTCCATGCCGTTCTGCCCCGGCAGGTTGATGTCCACCAGCGCCACTGCCGGAGGATTTTTCGGAATTTCCACCAGTGCCTGTTCGCTGCTGCCATAGATCGCCCGGCAATCAATGGCGGACCCGGGAAGATTGAAAAACTTCTCCAAGGCCCGGGCGTAGGGCTCGTTGTCTTCGATCAGGACGATGGGAATGGTGGATGGGTTCATGAGAGTGGGAGTTTCATTTCGACGAGGGTGCCGCCGTTTTCTCGGGGCAGCCAGGCGCAGGTGCCGCCGATGGATTCGAGACGCTGGCGCATGTTGATGAGACCGTCCTCCCCAGGCCCGCCGGTTTTTTCGGGGAACCCACAGCCATTGTCGGCCACGCGGATGATGAATCGGCCGGCTTCGTGTCGCAGCGTCAGTTCCACTTCGCTGGCGGCTGAGTGTTTGACGATGTTCTGCAAGGCCTCCTTGAAGGCGAGCGCCACCTCGTGCCGGATGCCTGCACGCAGCGGGACATCCGGCCAGGTGTTAGGCCCGTCGAGTCGGCAGGCGATTCCGAGAGGTGTCAAATAGTGGTCGGCATGTTGCATGAGGAATGCCGCTAGGGATGAAAGTGTGTCATTGCGCGGATTGACCGTCCACACCGCTTCGTCGAGCGATACCATCGCCTCGCGGGTGTGGGCTGTTAGTGCGGCGAGATCGGACTTTGCGGCAGGTGCCATGCTGTGTTCGCGGGCGAAGACATCCTGCAAGACCGCAAGCTGGGCGAGGCGCGCACCGACGTCGTCATGCATGTTGCGGGCGATCCGCGAACGCTCTGCGGAGAGGGCGGACTTCGCCTCCAGGCGGGCGATTTTCCGGCGTGCGAAATAGCGGGAAACCAGCACGCCGATGAGCAAGGTGACGCCCCCGATGAGCCAAAGAAACGCCGCAGTCTGGGTGAATCTGGCACTCACCGTGAATGGAAGCCGCAGCACCGACGCATCCCAAGTGCCGTCACTGTGCGCCGCCTGGATTTCCACCTGAAACTCCCCCGCCGGCGGACACGGGATTTCCAGCAGCAGCGAGTCCGATGTCTGCCAATCGTGATTGACTCCCGCCACTTTCCATCGATAAAGCCGATCATACGGTTTCCCGGATTGGGGGATCTCCCATTGAAACGCGAGGCGCAGAGCGCCCGGAGGAATCCGCAACTCGGAGCCGACCCCAAGCGGCCTGTCATCCGCCTTCAGGGATACCAACCGGGCCGTGCGGGTTTCATACACCTCCACCTCGGCCAGCATCGGTGAGAGCGGCACCGGATTCTCCGTGGAAATCCTCAGATAGCGTCCATGAAACACTCCCTCGCCGTTTGATGCCCGTAAAATATCCGCCTCACCCTGCGCAGGATAGGAGCCATCCGGCCGGTTGAGCACCTGCCAGGTGGGAGCCGCACCCTCTTTGGGATCCTGCTGATAGATACAAATCCGCATCTTGCCGAAGCGGTCCAGATTGAAGGTGTCTCCGCGCTGGCGAAGCGTTAGGTGGTCGAAAGCGCGCTCCGTGCCGAGGTCGATTTCAAAATGGAAACCCTTGCCCGTCACATCCTCTGACGGGTGGGCGATCGTCGATGGCCAACCGTCTGTGAGCGCATCGGCCGTCATCTTTTCAAACTCGAAATACAGCGGATGCGTCGCGGTGACCGGAGCGCCTAGCGCCACATTCGTCGTCGTGGAAACGACTTCCACCCGGAACTCGGTCAGCACAAAATCCCGATCCCTCGACCAGGACATCGCCGGTCCTCGAAGCAATCCTTCATTCCGGACCACCGGATAGACCTGGATCCGGAATCCTGTAATCGCCTTGCGCTGGGTGCGCGCTGAAATCCAGATCATGTTGTCTGGAATTTTGCCCGTCACGATATAAGAAACCTCGTCTGCGATCAGCCGGTTGCCAGGCCCCCGCCGCAAGTTGGAAGTCGTCGCCCCGAAATTGAACATCGGCAAGTCGTGCCACTCGCTTTGAAAACCCGGCTGCGCGTCGGTCGTGTAGCTGATGGAAAAATACGCGAACGACGCATTCGGCCGTCCGGACATGAAGAACATCGTGAGATTCAGCAAATCCGCCTCGATCGGTTCCGCCGCGACAAAAATCGCCGTCTGCGCCTGCTCGAACTGCGGCTCCACACTCCACCCTTTCGGCGAGGCCTCCCAGCCGTCGATCGTGCGTTTCACATCCTCCCCGGTTCCGGCGTGGTAGGTCGTCATCACCTCGCGAAAGGCCACCGATGACCGCGCCCGGGCGGAAACCGCCAGTGTCATGATCGCAAGGATCATTACCAGAATCGGGAGTAGATTTTTCCGGAAAACCATCAGGTCCCGGAAAACCTACCCGCCACCCCGGGCCTCGTCAACGCAACCCCCGGATTCCTGCATCGCATGTTCATGCGATGCCCGCTGCGCCGGGGCAGTCGCCCCCCTGGACTGCATGCAGCCTGCTGTCAGGCGGAGATGCCAATGAGATGAGCAAGAAAATGCCGAATACTCTGCGGTGTGCGGGGTAAAAATCGATTGTTTACAGGCAGCCTGAGTTCAGAGGAAGGGATTCACCACCTTGGCGCCAGCGTAGTCCTGTCCGTGATTCATGTCTTCGGAATAGATGGTTTTACATCCTGACTCCAGGGCGGATGCAACGATCAGGGCGTCCCAGTGGGAAATGCCATACCGGGCATGGATGGCGAGCGCTTGGACGACAGTTTCCTGGGTGATGCCTGCGACAGGTCGTTGCAGCCATCCCTGCAACCAGCGCTTTTCCCGTTCTTTGGGAAGATCGAGTTTCTTCGGATGCCGCGCGTTCGCGATGAACTCATTGATTACCTGCACCGACAAATGCAACTCTGGCTGGAGCATCAATTCCCTCGCGATGGAAGTTTTGCGATCCTGAGGCATTTTTTCCTCCGCCGCATAAACCAGGATATTCGTGTCAACGAAGGCGTTCGGCATAAATTTGCTCTCTGCTAAGGGGAATCAGGGGTTCCATGCGCGGGATGGCACGAGCGTCGGCTTCGGCGTAGATCTCCTCCATGGATGCGACCATGCGCCGATGCTTCTCCATGGCTTCATCCCCATCGGGAAGATGATCGAGAAACTCCCTGACCATGGCACTGACCGATGTGCCTTCTCTCGCTGCTTTGAGGCGGGCCTTGAGGTAAACCTCGTCATCGATTTTGAGCGTGATATTCTTCATGACTGTGCTGCACAGTAACTGTGCGATCAATTTTTGTCAAGGCAGCGATTTAGCCCTCGCGAATGCTGTCGATTCGACCGGCGTCAATACCCCATCACCGACAAGCCGGGAACCCGGCTGAAATGGGCGGAGTTGTCCGAGGCAAGATCCTGTTGCTGGGCGGATTCGAGGTGTTGGATGACAGCCTCATGCAGCGGCTCGGCCATCGTAGCGCGGTAGGCCAGAGCCTGCTCGGAATTGTCCTGCTTGCGGTAAAGAGCGCGCAGGAACGAAGTGTCCGGATAGGCGACCACTGCGGTCTCCGAGCTCGGCCTCCCGCATTTCTTTGACTTCCTCTGCGCTGAAGACCCGGTCGCCCCAGGTTTCCTTCATCCAGCGGCGGTGTTCCTCGATATCGAATTTCCGCAAATTCCGGTTTCCTGGCGGTGAAAGCCGGGCCATCGTCAAGCTCGCCCCGGTTTCAACCCGAATTCCGAAGTTGAGATGGCTTTCAGATAGATTAGACCGCTGATTGATTTTACTGATTATTTGGAAATTCTTTGTTTCACCTTTCAATGGCGAAAAATTCCATAAAGTATTAATAATCCGTGAAATCAGTGATTCAAATATCGGTTTTTGGGTTCACGGCTCTTCCAGTAGAAATCGCCAAGCCGGAAGCACCTCGATGATCCCCTGTCTGGTCTCGATGCGCTCCTGCTCACTTCGGGTGACGATGATTCCGGTCGTCAATCCGAGTTCCGCCATGGCATCGCTCAACGCGGCCACCTCCCGTTTTCTCGTCTTCGCATCCACCAGCGACTCGCAGACTTGCACCAGCCTGCGGGCTTGCCCACGCGGGGCGACGATGAAATCCACCTCCCGACCAGTCCGGGTTTTGTAGTAGAAAATTTCCGCATCCAGACGACGCAGCGCCGTGAACACCAGGTTTTCAAGAAGGTGCCCGGAGTTGATCAAAATCCCCGGCGACACCGAACGGACCAGCGCATGATCGATGCAATAAATCTTCTTCGCATTCGCGTTGCTGCGGGCGAGCGAGGCATCGAACAGCCGCACCGTAAAAAGAAAATAGGCGTCCTCAAACCATGCGAGATACTCGGCAACGGTGGCCTTGGGAACCTTGTGCCCGAGTGACTTGAGATAACCCGTGAGACGATTGACCGAATAGAGCGAGGCCGTGTTGTCCACCAGCCAGTGCGCCAGATCGATCACCGCCCGCGGGTGGGAGACATCATGACGCTCGACCAAATCACGGAACAGGATGGCCTGAAAGTATTCCTGGTGCGTCTTGATCCGCAGCCTGGAAGTCAGCCCGATCACTTCCGGAAAACCGCCGCTTTCCCAGTAGTCATCGAACGCTTGCCGGACAAGGAGCTGTTTTTTGGTCGAAAGCGCGCCCTCGCTTTCGAGGTCTTTCGAGTCCAGGAATTCACCGAACGAAAAGGGAAACATTTCCCACGACAGCGCCCGCCCGCGCATCTGGGTGGCGATCTCCTTGGATAACATTCGGGCTGAGGAACCCGTGAGATAGATCTCGCAATTTTCCGTGCGCATCAACCGGTCCACAAACGACTCCCAACTGCTGCTGGCTTGGATTTCATCAAAAAAACAATAGACCTTTTCGCTGTTTTTCTTCCCCGGGTAGATGGAGAAATAAGCTTCCGCGATCAGCCCCAGATTGTCGGCCCGCAAGCCGTGCAGTCGGTCATCGAAGAAGTTGATGAATAGGATATTCTTCGGATCCACCCCGGAGTCCAAAAGCCGCTGAATCACTTGGAACAGGTAGGTCGATTTGCCGCTCCGCCGAACGCCGATACAGACCGTGGCCTTGCCGGGAACCGCCTCCATCCGCAAACGCCTCGGCACCCCGGTGACCCGCGGGGATTCCTGAAAATCCAGAATGATGGCTTTGATCGTTTCAATCATCGATTGTGATCCGAATTGAAATATCGGCAATTTTTTTTGCCGATTTCCACACAATCTGTCAATCAATCTTTCCGAATTCGCTAAAGATCCGCCGGATGCCCCAAAAATCACATCTTCATGCGATAGCCCCCCACCCGGAATCATGGGATCCTCTTATCGTCAAATGTGTCCCTAGGCTACTTCGACCGGCCCCAAAAACCCGAAAATTCCCAGGCAATCCCATGAAACCCAAATCCTATTTACCCATCTTTGCCAGCGCCGCGCTCATCAGTGCCATCGGCTGCGACATCGCTTCCGCAGATACGACCATCAGCTACACCTATCAAACCATCTCCAGCAACGCCGACACAAGCTGGGTCGCTCCCGTCGGTGCCACATCCATGAAGGCAATGAACATGGGCAGCGGAGGGAGCACGACCTACGGCGGTCTCACCTGGCTCACGACCAACGCGGTTGCGGAGTCCTACAACAGTGCCGCCCCGATCGCTATGTATTTTTCTGCTCCCGGAAAAGGATGGGGGATCCGTTACGACGGATTCTATTCCGGCGACACCGGCATCCTGTGGGAAGGTAGCTACAGCAATCTCCAAAACGATGGCGTGGATTACCGGGTTGAGCTCAACGGCTTCACCCCTGGCCAGGAATATCTGGTGCAATTCGTCGTCGCTGACACACGCACAACCGAGTCCGGCCGCACGATCACGATCGACGGCTACTCGGCCAACATCGCCAGCCAAGACTCCTCCGCCTATCAATACTCCTTCGGCGATAGTCGCTTCGCGGTCGTGACCGCACGGTTTACTCCAGCTGCCGGTGAGACGGACTTCTCATTCCTCCCGCTGGTCAATGGTGGTGCCAACGGCCTGCAACTGAATGCCGTCCATGTGCTCACCAGCGACGATCCATTCGCCAACTGGATGTCCACCAACTATCCAGGCATCCTCTCGCCGGACAATCAGCCCGGCGCAGACCCCGACAACGACGGCATCGAAAACATCCTCGAATTCGTCCTCAATGGCGCTCCGAACGCTTCGGATACCAGTATCCTGCCGGACCCCACAATGACGGCCACGGACTTCGAGTTCACTTTCATCCGCCGCAAGGATTCCGCAAGCACCAGCCAGACCTTCCAGTCGTGCAACGACCTCACTTCGTGGTCGTCAAACGAGATCGTCATCCCCGCCACAAACCCCGGTTCGGGACCGGTCACCATCACATCGATTGATGCCATCACCGAGCAGGTGAAAATCACCGTGCCCAAAGGCACCAACACCAAACTCTTCGGCCGCCTCCAAGTGACCAAGCCCTGAAATCCACAACCCTGAAATCACGAAAGCACACATGAAATTAAAAACCACAACCCTCGCCGCCCTCGCGGCCAGCGTAGCGTGCTCCCACGCGGCCACTCTGCTGCAAAACAGCGGCTACACCGTCGCGACCACGGAAGTGCACTACGACTTCAATAACACCGCGAAAAGTCCTTGGCAGGCTGTCTCCACAGATGCATCCGGTAATGGACGCGTCATGACGGGAAGCCAAAACAGCGGCACTACCACATGGGGAAACACAGGCGAGATCCTCGCCGTTGAAGACACCAACGGATATAGTCCATCAAACATGGCTGGAATGCCCGGCGACAACTACCAGACCACCATCCACGTCCGTCCTGAGCCGAACTATCCCACAAATAATGGCAAAATGGTGATCTATTATTATGACGGCGTAGAGCTCTCGTATCATTTAGACACCTACACGGCCACAGTGGGCGGCAATACCATCGCAACCTACACGGCCAACACTGCGGGCATCATGCTCCAGAAAATGAACGGCGTATTCTCACTCTGGAGTACCGACTACAGCGTAGATGGCACTGCCGGCACATGGACTCAGCGAGGCAGTGAGGTTACGTCGGCCACATCAGGCGACGACTTCACAGGTTTGCATATTTTCACGGGGCCTGGAGGAGCAGAGGATTTCGTTGGCTACGCGGGTGACTTCAAAATTCAATCGTTCGCCATCCCCGAGCCTTCGGCTGCTCTCCTCGGTGGTCTCGGTATGCTGGCACTGCTGCGCCGCAGGCGGTGATTTTGAATGGAAGAAAGTCCCAGTAGCTCAGGCACCTTTCTTTCTCTTTTCCTGATCACTGATCACTTCCAACTAGCAACTCTCAACAACTGATGAAATGAGAAAGATCCGGCGCGAGCACTCCGTTATCTCAGCTCTCATTGCCAAACGGAGATTCACCGTTCATCCTCTTTTCCATCTCACGCATCATCCATGAAACGCATCCAATCCCTCCTGCCCGCACTCGCTGCCATTTCCCTCACGCTTCCTGTTTCCGCCGAAGAATCGATGGATAAAATGTGGGGCGACCGCAGCGCCAAGGAAGGAGTCGAAGGCAGCAAGCGCGCCGAACTTTTCCGCGATGGCAACTACGGCATGTTCATCCACTGGGGCCTCTACTCCCACCTCGGCGGCCAGTGGAAAGACAAGACCTTCTACGGCATCGGCGAGTGGATCAAAAACCAGATGCAGATCCCCAATGAAGAATACATGGGCATCGCCAAGGAGTTCAACCCGGCCGAATTCAACGCCAAGGAAATCGTCCGCGTCGCCAAGGAAGCTGGCATGAAGTGGATCATCATCACCTCCAAGCACCATGAAGGCTTCGCGATGTTCAAATCCAAGCATCCCTTCAATATCGTCGATGCGAGCCCGTTCAAGCGCGATCCCATGAAGGAACTCGCCGACGCCTGCCGCGCCTCCGGCCTCGGCTTCGGTTTCTATTACTCGCATTTCCAGGACTGGACCGCACCCGGTGCCGCCGGTGGCCCGGGCACCAACCCGGACGGATCAGCCGCTTCGTTCGACACGTATTTCAAAGAGAAATGTTTCCCGCAGGTCGATGAAATCTGCTCGAACTACGGCGAGCTTTCCTACGTCTGGTTCGACACTCCGGGCAGCATGCCGGTCGAGCACGTCAAGGCGCTCGCCGAGCTTGTTAGAAAAAAGCAGCCCAACGCCATGCTTTGCTCGCGCATCGGCCACGGCATGGGCGACTACGTCAGCCTTGGTGACATGGAAGTCCCCGTCCGCAGCCACCAAGGCCTGTGGGAAACCTGTGACACGACCAACGATTCCTGGTCTTATGCATGGTATGACCAGAATTGGAAGGAGCCCAAGGAAATCCTCCACCGCCTCGTCTCCACCGTCGGCCGTGGCGGCACCTATCTGCTCAACGTCGGCCCGGACGGCAAAGGCCGCATCCCGGCCAAAGCCGCGGAATATCTGGTGGAAGCCGGCAAGTGGGTGAAGCAAAACCCAACCGTCGTCTATGGCGCGAGCCCGTCTCCCTGGGATCACGCCCAGCCATGGGGTGATGTCACCCGCACCGGCAACACGCTCAATCTCGTCGTCTTCGACTGGCCTTCCAATCGCAAGATCTGCCTTCCGGGTATCGATGGCGACATCGCCTCCGCCACCTTGCGCCTCAGTGCCGGTGGTACCAAAACCCTGCCCATCACCAAATCCGGCAACTGGGCGGTCATTGACGCGGCTTCCGCCGATACCACCACGATGTCCAGCCTTGCCGGTATCATCGAGCTCAAGTTCGACGCTCAGCCCAAGATCGATCAAACCCTTGGCATCCACCCGAACATCACCAGCAAGTTCTCCTGCGAATTTGCCACCGTTAGCAACGCTGAACGGAAACGCATCGACTGGATGGAGAAATTCGGCGAATGGAAATTCTCGCTGCAAGTCGGCAACTGGCAGCCCGGCGGCGTGGCCGCGTGGGACGTCGATGTCGCCAAGGCCGGCGACTATCACGTCGCCCTCACTTACAAAGGCGAAGGCCGCCCGGTCTGGTCCGTCACCACCTCGGAAGGCGTGAAAATCCAGAACCAGCAAGCCGCCAGCCACGTTTACAAACCGTACCGCACCGGTGTCATCAGCTTCTCCAAACCCGGCAAACACAAAGTCAGCGTCTCCCTCGTCGAGGGCGATTCCGCCAAATCCAGCCTCGAAGCCATCACCTTTACCCCAGTCCGCTAACAGAAGTGCCGGTGTGAAGACACCATGGAGCGGTGGACTCCGATCCGCCAATACCCATGAAAAGCCCATGAGTGAATGCGAAGCGCTCTCCATGGGCTTCCCATGGTCGATCCAGATCGGGAACATCGCCGACTCCAATCTCACATCGTTATGCGATGGCAGAGAGCCCACAAACCGCAAGATCCCGAAACATCTTCCTACACCACCCGTATCCGTCGCACTCATGACTCACTCTCCTCTGACAAAACTCCGGCACCTCCCGCTCGCCATCTTCTGCGGCCTCTCCGCCCACGCGGCAGATTTCCACGTCTCGCCCGCCGGTAAGGACAGTAACCCCGGCACCCAATCGGCTCCCTTCAAAAACCTCAGCGCCGCCCGCGATGCCGCCCGCAAGTTTGCTGGCAAGGAAACCGTCACCGTCCATGTCGCCGATGGCGTGCACTACCTGCCGGAAACCCTGCTCTTCACCGCGGCGGACTCGGGATCGGAAAAATTCCCCGTCATCTATCAGGCCATCAACGAAGGCAAAGCCGTGCTCAGCGGCGGCTTGAAGCTCGACCTGAAATGGGAGGCCCAGGCTGATGGTGTTTTCAAAGCCAGCACCCCACAGGGCCTCGCGATCGACCAAATCTTCATCGACGGCAAGCGCCAGCGCATGGCCCGTTATCCGAACTTCGATCCCCAGAAAACCACCGACGCCTATCAGGGATACTCTGCCGATGCCTTCTCCAACGAGCGCGCCGCAAAATGGGCGGATCCTGCGGGCGCTTACATTCATGCCATGCATTCCCAACGCTGGGGTGGCTATCACTACCGCATCACCGGCAAGAAACCCGATGGCAGCGTCGCCTACGAGGGCGGCTGGCAAAACAACCGCCAGATGGGCATGCACAACGAATTCCGCATGGTGGAAAACATCTTCGAGGAGCTCGATGCTCCCGGCGAATGGTTCCACAACGCAAAAACCCACAGCTTGTATTTCAAGCCCGAGCCGGACATGGATCTGGTAAAGGCACAGGTTGAAGTCGTCCGCCTCCGCCACCTCGTCGAGTTTATGGGCACTTCGAAACAAGCGGTGAAACACATCACTCTCAAGGGCTTCACTTACCGCCACGCCGCCCGCACCTTCATGGATACCAAGGAGCCGCTGCTGCGCTCGGACTGGACGATCTACCGCGGCGGTGCCGTCCTGCTCACCGGCACGGAAAACGTCAGCATCCTCGACAGCGAGTTCGACCAGGTCGGCGGCAACGCGGTTTTCGTCAACAACTATAACCGCCGCGCCCTCGTCAAAGGCTGCCACATCCATGATGCCGGTGGCAGCGGCGTCTGCTTCGTAGGTGATCCCGCCGCCGTGCGCGATCCGCTTTTCGAATACGCGCAGACAAACGATCTAACAAAAATCGACCGCGCGCCCGGCCCGAAGACCGACAACTATCCTGCCGAGTCCGCCGTCGAGGATTGCCTCATCCACGGCATCGGCCGCGTCGAGCGCCAGCCCGCCGGCGTGCAGATTTCCATGGCTTACAAGATCGCGGTTCGAGACACCTCCATCTACGATTGCGCCCGCTCCGGCATCAACGTGAGCGAAGGCACCTGGGGCGGCCACCTCATCGAGCGCTGCGATGTCTTCGACACCGTTCTCGAAACCCACGACCACGGCTCCTTCAATTCCTGGGGCCGAGACCGCTTCTGGGTTTCCAACCACCGCGGGGTTTCCGAGCCGGAAATCAAAAAGGACCCCAAGCTTCCTTACCTCGACGCCATGAAAACCACCGTCATCCGTGACAGCCGCTGGCGTTGCGACCACGGCTGGGACATCGACCTCGACGACGGTTCCTCCAACTACGAAATCTACAACAATCTCATGCTCGCAGGCGGCCTCAAGTTCCGCGAAGGCTATGGCCGCAAAGCCTATAACAACATCCTGGTGAACAACGGCCTCCACCCGCACGTCTGGTTCGACGACAGCGCTAGCAGCTTCTATCAGAACATCACCATGAAGGACCACGCCGGCGTCGGCCAACCGGATGGCTGGGGCAAACTCATCGACCGCAACTTCTTCACAAGGGAGGCGGACCGTGCGAAAAACCTTGGCTCCGGCGGCGATGCCAACTCGCTCGCGGGCGACCCGAAATTCCTCGATCCAGACTCCGGTGATTTCCGCGTGGCGGACGATTCTCCTGCGCTCAAGATCGGCTTCAAGAACTTCCCGATGGACCAGTTCGGTGTGAAGAAGCCGTCGCTCAAGGCCATCGCCAAAACCCCGGTGATCCCGGCTGTGCAAATGTCCGGCGGCGATTCGCAGGTGAAAGCCGAGCTGGCCTTGTTCTGGCTGGGCGCGCCGCTTCACAGCATCACTGGCGAGGAGTTTTCCGCCTTCGGAGTCAGCAAGGACGATGCGGGCGTGCAGCTCGTCAAGGTTCCCGCCGGTTCCGCCGCCGCCAAAGTCGGCCTGCTTGACAACGATCTCATCCAAGGCGTGAACGGTCGGAAAGTCTCCGACACGAACCACCTCTTCGCCGTGCTCAACACCGCCGGCAGCGCGCCACTCAAGCTCCGCGTGATCCGCAATCAGAAACCTGTAAGTCTCGCCCTGCCTGCCACCCACTTCATCGGCACCGAGACCGCAAATGATGCGAAGAGTTTCACCAAGCTGATCCCGGCCGGGATGAATGACGCCACCGTGACCACCAGCCAGAAAGTGGACAATGATCCGCTAGGAGCTCTCACCGACGGCGTTCTCAACGCCAGCTACGGCCCGGTTTTTGCCAACGGCATCCAGCTGGGAATTTACAAGATGGACCTCGGTGCTGCGAAACCCGTTTCCGCCATTAGCTCGTGGTCGTTCAACCAAAACGACAACCGCGGCCGCCAGCTCGTCACCATCTATGGCAGCAATGCCGAGACCGATCCCGGTTGGAACGTCAAGGATGCGAAGAAGTTCACCCCGCTCGGGAGCATCGACACTGCGTCGTTGCCCGCCGACAAGTTCACCGCGGCCTCGCTCCGCGCAGCGTCCGGTGCCACCCTCGGGACTTTCCGCTGGATTGCTTGGGAAACCTCAGCCGTCAATGCCACTGCGGAAAACACCGCCTGGCAGGAGCTTCGCGTCGAAAAATGAGAGTCCGCATTTGACCTGACCAATCGTTGGCGATGGGCCACTCGTGTCGATTCGTCCGGTTTCCAAGATCCACTCCACGCTGTGGCCTGCGGTCTCTTCCACTTCCAGAAGGCACGGGGAAATGGGACCGTGGCGGGCAAGAACCCGAAACCTCGCAAGTCTGCGAAGTCCTCCAAACATGGCGGCGCGGTGTCCGGAACCACCAGGGTCACCATAAAATCACTCAATCTGCAACAATCTCGACAAAGAGTTTTCCATCGGGAATTTCCATCCTCCCAAGCGGGTGGAGTTGGCGCATGTGAAAGCACGCCGGTTGACACCCGTGCAGTGATCCGCTTCTGAGTCCCACGCATCGTGAAGTGGTTTGCGATATTTCTTGATCTAACAAAACTATGGAATCCAACGTGTTCCGTCACGCGACCATGAAACTTACCCTCATCTGCTGCTCAGCCATCTTCGTCATCCATGGCCGCTCACACGCCGCCGCTCCGATCCAACTCGCCAGCCCTGATGGCAAAGTTGTCGTGGGCATCTCTGCCGGTGACTCGAACTCCTTCGGCTACACGCTTGCCGCGCGAGGGACCCCGCTCGTTTCCCACTCCGCCCTCGGCCTCGATTTCGGCGCTGCCGGTAAAGCCCCTGCAAGCGGTTGGAAGATCGCGGACACCAAGAGCCGCAGCGTCAACACCACCTGGAAACCGCTCTGGGGAAAACGCGCCGTCGTGCCGGATCGCTACCGGGAAACCATCGTCGAACTCACCGGTCCCGGCGCGCCTTTCGACCGCATCACCATCACCGCTCGTGCCTATGATGATGGCATTGCATTCCGCTACTCGATCCCGGCGGACGCCAAGGGAAATTCCGCCAAAGCCACTGGCGAACTCACCGAATACAACTTCGCAGGCGACTTCACCGCCTGGTTTTACAACCACGAACAACACAACCTCGGCCCGGACAAACTCAGTGTTCTAACGGGTAATCGCGAGCCGGTCATGACCGTGCAAGCCGCCCAAAACGCCTTCCTCGCCCTGCACGAGGCGGATCTCCGCACCGGTGAGCCCCTGCAACTGACCAAATCCGGCACCACCTCCTTCCGCGCTCTCACCGCACCCGGCGAGATCGCCCCGGGATACGCCGGTCCATGGCGCGTGATCTTCTACGGCACGACACCGGGCGCAATGGTCGATTCCCATCTCATCGAACTCCTCAACCCGGATCCAAAGGGAGATTTCTCCTGGGTCA
>ERZ1022724.64-NODE-64-length-26734-cov-7.735785_pt1 | contig 26734 bp, 26 predicted proteins | sample MGYA00521091_ERZ1022724 | MGnify/ENA primary metagenome ERZ1022724 (study PRJEB33162, sample SAMN09537610) | freshwater metagenome | isolation source: freshwater | place: Canada:Alberta | collected 2017-07 | study: EMG produced TPA metagenomics assembly of the... | reverse complement strand
TGAAGACCAAGATACCTATGGGATTGTGAAGCGTGTGATTCCTGAGGGTAAAACAACGTGCGGTCTTTGCTCTCGTTTAAGACGTGGCATTTTGTACAGGGCGGCGGGTGAGCTTGGAGCGACTAAGATTGCGCTAGGCCATCACCGCGATGACATCATTGAAACGCTGCTCATGAATATGTTCCATGGCGGCAAATTAAAGGGCATGCCACCAAAGTTAAAGTCTGATGATGGTAAGCACATTGTGATTAGACCTTTGGCTTATGTGCCAGAGAGTTATCTTGAAAGATATGCTGCGCAGATGGAGTTTCCAATCATTCCATGCAATTTGTGTGGCAGCCAAGAGAATCTTCAGCGTAATGCCATGAAAGCATTGATCAAAGAGTGGGAAAAGAAATACCCCGGTCGCGTAGAGAGTTTATTCAGCTCTATTCAGAATGTGGTGCCATCACATTTGATGGATGCCACTCAATTTGATTTCAAAGATTTAAGTCAGGATGAAGCTTCTAGCGATTTGGCAGAGCAGAACGCTTGGCAGCCAATACAGCTGACTCTTTGACCAGCTCTTGAACATCTAAAGCCCAAGTTTCAACTCTTCCGCTGGCATATTTTCTTTGTTCATCATTCATCGTATGAGTGATGAATGAGCTCAACTGAACTCCAATGGCAGCTCTTTTTTTGCCAAAGTCTTGCTGTTCTTTTGTTGTGCCGTATTCAAAGTTTTTCATATAAACCGTCAGCAACTCTTCAGCTTGTTGTTGATTCAATTTATTTTGTTGGATTGTTCTAACGACCTTAAGTAAGTCGTTTTGACGACGCAGACGATCTTGATAAACCATGTTCATATCCAATGGATTATTTTTGATGTGCTGCCTTATTTTTTCTTCTTGCTCTTTATTGATACTGCCAAAAAGCCACTCAACCCGATCAATGACTTTGTCTGCCCGGACCTTGTTTTGTCTTTCTACACCAGGGGGTAGCCATTGTTTAAGGAATTTCTCATTACCCTTTTGCATTCTTTTTTGCATCTTTTCAATTTGATTACTTTGTAAAGTCACAAAAATCTTTGCGGCGTCTGGGGTGGTTTTCTTTGCAATCGCGTAAATGAACTTTTTCAGATCATCAGAAAACTGGCTGACTTCTTGTGTAGAGAGTGGGCGGTGAAGTTGACGGCGCAGTTGCTCAAGCGTATTGGAAACGTCGGTCAGCTGCTCGGTGCGATGCCACCAAAATTGTTGCTCTAAGAGTTCACGGGTGAGGAATTCTTGCTCTGTGGTTAAGCCAATGTGATCATCAATCCACCACCTGATCAGAGTGTCGCCCTGGTTGTAGGCAAACCTCACGGTGCTGCAAGCAGTGATCAGCAAAACAAGGCAGCAAATAGCCGTTATTTTGATTGTTTGGAATGGTTTAGATAAGCTCATATAATTATTATTAATGAATATCGTCATATTAGCTGCTGGACAAGGAAAGCGCATGCGGTCGACGCTGCCCAAAGTCCTCCATCCTATTGCCGGACGGCCTATGTTAGAGCACGTTCTTGCTAGCGCCAAAGCCCTGGCGGGTAACCATGAAACCATCTTGGTTTTAGGTCATGGCGGCGAATTTGTTCAAGAATTCCTCTCAAAAACAGCTTTTCAAGCCAAAACAGCCATTCAATCAGAGCAAAAGGGCACCGGCCATGCTGTTTTACAGGCCTGTGATCAATTATCTGATGATCCGGTGACATTGATACTTTATGGTGATGTGCCTTTGATCCAAACAGAGACCCTTCAGCAGTTAGCGCAATTGGCAGAATCTGGCGGTCTTGGTCTGTTGACTCAAAACATGGCAAATCCAACGGGATATGGTCGAATTCTGCGCAATCAAGATGGCGATGTATCTGGCATTGTTGAAGAAAAGGATGCCAGCGCAGAGATTCGTCAAATCACTGAAATCAATACTGGTTTCATGGCCTTGCCGACGGAAAAATTAAAGCATTGGTTAAAACAACTCAAACCAAACAATGCGCAGGGTGAGTATTACTTGACGGATGTGATTGCTTTGGCGGTTGCCGAAGGTGTTCCGGTTTATACAACGCAGGCGAGCAATGATTGGGAAACAGTCGGTGTTAACAGCCGCGCTCAACTTGCTGACTTAGAGCGAGTATGGCAACGTGAATTGGCCAATCGTTTATTAGAGTCAGGCGTCACTTTATTAGATCCATCTCGCATCGATATTCGTGGAGAACTTCAATGTGGCACAGATGTCAAAATTGATATCGGTTGCGTTTTTGAGGGCAAGGTTGTCTTAGGTCCTGGCGTATCGGTTGGTCCGCATTGCGTGATCAAAGATGCTGTGATTGATGCCAATGCCAAGATTCAAGCGTTTAGTCACATTGATCAAGCAACAGTGGGTGCTGGCAGTGTGATCGGACCTTATGCAAGATTGCGCCCAGGTACAGTGCTTGCTGAAGAAGTTCATGTGGGAAATTTCGTTGAAATCAAAAACAGTGATGTGGGCGCAGGGAGCAAAGCCAATCATTTGGCTTATGTGGGCGATGCCACCATTGGTAAAAAAGTAAATATTGGCGCCGGCACCATCACCTGCAACTACGACGGTGTGAACAAGCACCGCACCATTATTGAAGACGAAGCTTTTATCGGCTCAGATACTCAGCTAGTGGCCCCGGTAACAGTTGGTAAAGGCGCGACCTTGGGCGCGGGCACAACGTTGACGAAAGATGCGCCGGCCAATCAATTGACGGTAACGAGGGTGAAGCAAGTGTCACTCAATTGGCAAAGACCAACAAAAAAATCAAAGTAAATACTTTTTAAAGTATTTGTGAATAGGAAAAATCATGTGCGGGATCGTTGGAGCAGTTTCTAAAAAAAATGTGGTCAGTATTTTGGTCGAAGGTTTGCGCCGACTTGAGTATCGTGGCTACGATTCCTGCGGTTTTGCTTTATTAAGTGGTCAAGACTTGGTGCGTGCACGCACCACTGCAAGAGTTGCAGACTTGGCCGATCAAGGTCAGACGATGTCGGGCAATGTTGGTATTGCTCACACACGATGGGCCACACACGGTAAACCAGATACTGTTAATGCTCACCCACATTTTTCTGGTGACTTAATTGGTTTGGTACACAACGGCATCATTGAAAACTATGAGAGTTTGCGCGAAGAATTAAAAGCAGCGGGCTATGTGTTCGTATCTCAAACAGACACCGAAGTGATTGCGCATTTGATTCATCAAACCTATATCAAAATGCCTGTGCGAGATTTGGCAAAAGCTGTGCGTGCGGTTGTGCCAAAGTTACACGGTGCTTATGCTATTGCTGTGATTGCCAAAGATGCTCCAGGCTTGTTAATTGGCGCAAGAGTTGGCTCACCATTGGTGGTGGCTTATGGCGAGCAAGAAAATTTCTTGGCATCAGATGCTTTGGCTGTATCTGATCATGCCAGCATGATGGCGTATTTGGAAGAGGGCGACATTGCTGTTTTAACAACCGATCAAGTCATCATCACCGATGTGAGTGGCAAGGTACAAGAGAGAATCAAAAAGCCCGTCCCAACTCAAAGTGCTGAAGTTGATTTAGGCCCATATCAGCACTACATGCAAAAAGAAATTTTTGAGCAGCCAAGAGCTGTGGCAGATACCTTGGGTCATGCAGAGTCAGCTGAACTAAGTTTGTTTGGCGCCAATCAAGCTGACTGGAAAAATATTGACAGTGTTTTGATTTTGGCTTGCGGCACCAGTTATTACGCAGCGAGTACGGCCAAGTATTGGATAGAGGATGTGGCAGGTATTTCAACTCAGGTTGAAATTGCCAGTGAGTACAGGTACCGCAAAACAGTACCAAACACTCGATCACTGGTTGTGGTCGTTTCTCAGTCAGGTGAAACCGCTGATACGCTTGCTGCATTAAGACATGCTCAATCTTTGGGTCATCAAGAGACTCTGGCAGTTTGTAACGTGGCCACCAGTGCCATGGTTCGAGAAACAAAGTATCAATTTCTAACGCATGCTGGAACAGAGATTGGTGTTGCTTCAACCAAAGCTTTCACGACGCAATTGGTTGGTTTGTACTTATTGGCCTTAACCTTGGCAAAAAATAAAAATGGTTTAACTGTTGAGCAAGAGCGCAATGCCTTCAATCACTTGCGTCACCTTCCTTCAGCCATTCATGCGGTGTTGGCTCTTGAGCCACAGATCATTGCATGGAGCGAAATTTTTGCTCAATGTGAAAATGCTTTATTTTTAGGTCGTGGACTTCATTACCCAATCGCTCTTGAAGGGGCGCTTAAGTTAAAAGAAATTTCTTATATCCATGCTGAGGCCTACCCTGCTGGAGAATTGAAGCATGGGCCATTGGCCTTGGTCACAGAGCAAATGCCTGTGGTGACGGTGGCACCTAATGATGCATTGCTCGAGAAGCTCAAGTCGAATATGCAAGAAGTAAAAGCACGTGGCGGAAAGTTATTTGTCTTTGCTGATAGCGATACACAAATACGCGCCGAAGACGGCATTCATGTGATTCGAATGCCTGAGCACTATGGCGACTTATCACCAATCTTGCATGTTATCCCTCTTCAATTGCTGGCGTATCACACTGCGTGTGCGAGAGGTACTGATGTTGATAAGCCTCGCAATCTTGCAAAATCGGTGACGGTGGAGTGAAACCAACCGTTGTTTTAGATACCAATATTCTTTTAGATATTTTGGTATTTGATGATGAGCGCGCCCACCCTTTGCGTGCAGCCCTTGATGCCAAAAAACTGGATGCAGTTGCCACTGAGAAAACTTTTGCAGAATTCCTGGATGTCATCGGGCGAGAGCAATTTTCTTTGAATAAAAATCAGCAGAATGTCATCAGTGAGCAATGGAAAAACTGGGCGCGAATTATTTCTGATGATGAGTTATGCCAAGCCCCATGGAAATGCAAAGATCGAGACGATCAAGTATTTATAAATTTGGCCTACAGCCTTAGACCTTCTGCTTTGATCAGCAAAGACAAGCAAGTCTTAAAAATTGCTAAACGTGCCATTAAAGAAAAAGTCACAATCACAGCTGATCATGAAATCTACAAGACTTTTTCAAGCTAAATCCCTTAGATTGAATATGGGATTTAAGCCTCTCTGAGCTATAAATACAGGGCTTTGATTTGATAGCCCTAGGGTAAATACCAGTCAGTTAAACAATCACTTTTAGTGATTTTTCTTAATAATTCCTTACAATCATGCTGTTGATTTGCTTCTTTTACGGCAACAACCAAACAGGAGATATTTATGAAGAAAAGTATTCGTCATGCCATGTTGGCAGTAGGTATTATCGCTGGCAGCCTTTCTGCTGGTGCGCACGCAGCTTTCCCAGCTGACAAGCCAATCACAATGGTTGTTCCATTTGCTGCTGGTGGTCCAACAGACAAAGTTGCTCGTGAAATCGCTCTAGTAATGGGCAAGACTCTCAAGCAGACAATCGTTATTGATAACTCACCGGGCGCTGGCGGTACGATTGCTGCCAAAAAAGTAATGAACGCCCCTAAGGATGGTTATACCGTGTTGATTCATCACATTGGTATGTCAACAGCGCCAGGTTTGTACAAAAACTTGGGCTACGATCCGATGACAGATTTTGAACACCTTGGAATGGTTGCAGATGTACCAATGGTGATGGTTGCTAACAAAGACTTGCCAGCTAAAAACTTAACTGAATTACTTGCTTACATCAAAGCGAATTCAACCAAAGTTAACTATGCAAACGCTGGTATTGGTTCAGCTTCACACTTGTGCGGTTTGTTGTTCATGAGCGCTATTCAGGTAGACATGACAACTGTGCCATACAAAGGTACAGCTCCTGCGTTGACAGATTTGTTGGGTGGTCAAGTTCAATTGATGTGTGATCAAACCACAAACTTGTCAGGTCAATTGAAGGCTGGCGCAGTGAAGTCTTACGGTGCAACAACAATGCAACGTATTGCTGCATTCAAAGATATTCCAACAATGCATGAGCAAGGTTTGAAGAACTTCGAAGTGAACGTTTGGCACGGTGTTTATGCGCCAAAGGGAACTCCTAAGGATGCAACTGATAAGCTTTCAGCTGCTCTTCAAGCAGGCATCAATGATGCAAGCTACAAAGCCAAGATGGCTGAGTTGGGTGCAAACATTCCTAATGCAAAGAATTCTAGTGCTGCAGGTCACAAAGCTCATTTGAAATCTCAAATTGATTTGTGGACACCGATCATTAGAAAAGCTGGCGTTTACGCAGATTAATTATTTATTTAATTAAATAACTGCAGTAAAAAATTGGCCCCGTCTACCCTTTGGTAGGTGGGGCCAAATTCTTTCTACATCATTGTTAAGAGATTGTTATTTATTTGGTTTTTAAGTGCGAGCGTTTTTCAAGAAGTTGCCAAACTGATTCTTTTTCTTCTTGATCAAGGCTTGACCACAGGGCAATTTCATCAAGTGTTCGATGGCATCCCAAGCAATAGCGATCCTCATCATCCATCGTGCATAAATTGATGCAAGGTGATTCTGGGCGCTTGCTAGGTTCTGGATTATTCACTTTGAGGATAATTTTTATCTAGGATTGTTTGGTAACGTGAATTTAACTCATTGTCATTTTTGATGCTGATACCAAGATCTCGTACCTGCCCATCTTTTAAATCATAAATCCAGCCGTGCACAGTGACTTCCTGATTTTTTACCCAGGCATCTTGAACGCTCGTGGTTTGGCAAACATTCATCACTTGCTCGATCACATTCAATTCACATAACTTATCAAATCGATCTGTTTCTTTCAAGATTTGCCCTAAATATTTTCCATGCTTATCTTGGACATCTTGAACGTGCCTGATCCAGTTATCAGCTAAGCCAATACGAACTTTTTTTTGTACAGCTTTCACACCTGAGCAGCCATAATGACCAACCACAATGATGTGTTTCACTTGGATTTGATCGACAGCAAACTGAATCACTGACAGTGCGTTGAGATCAGTATGAGCGACCACGTTAGCAATATTGCGATGCACGAATACCTCACCGGGTGCAAGCCCGGTGATTTGATTAGCGGGAACCCGGGAGTCTGAGCAGCCAATCCATAAATACTCAGGCGCTTGTTGATGCACAAGTCTGCTAAAGTAATCGGGATCGCTTTTAGTGACAGAGTCAACCCACTCTTTATTGTTTTCAGAAGCTTGCTAAGAATATAAGGATTGTTGGATGTCATCATGGGCTTATTTTTGGTTTTATTGAACATCATGATGTCTAAGAAATGAAACTTGACGTTATGGTGTTGATGTTGATTAATGAATATTACAGCTAGTTGATGAGAGTGCTATAAAAAAGTTATAAATTTATATGCAGAAAATAATTTATCCCTTTGATGATCAGATGCCTAAAACAGGCTCAACCCAAGTGATTCACTCTGGCTTGAAGTGGGTTCGCATGCCCTTGCCTTTTGCTTTAGACCATATTAATTTATGGTTAATCAGGGATTGCTTTGAGGGCCGCGATGGCTGGACTTTGGTGGATTGCGGGGTATCCAATCAAGCAATCAAAGACGCATGGTCAGATATTTTTAGTGCGGAGCTAGAAGATTTGCCCATTGTCAGAATCATTGTGACCCACATGCACCCTGATCACATTGGTTTGGCCTCTTGGTTATCTGAAAAATGGTCGGCTCCTTTGTGGATGACGATGACTGATTATGTTTTAGCCAAATGGCTTTCTGATCCTAGAGGATCAGAAGTTGGATCAGCAGCTGGTGGGGGTGCTGCTGCCGATCATTTTGCGCGTCATGGCCTAGCGAATGAAGACGACTTGATAAAAATCAGAGCCAGAACCAATTATTTCAGCAACATGGTTCCTTCTGTGCCCCCAAGATTCAGAAGAATCATGGATCAAGAGTTGATTCAGATTGGCGGACAAGATTGGCAAGTCTTGGTAGGCTATGGTCATGCACCTGAGCATGCTTGTTTGTGGTGCGATGAAACTCAAACAATGATTTCTGGCGACATGGTTTTGCCGCGTATTTCAACGAACGTCAGCGTTTTTGATACGGAGCCTGATGCCGATCCATTGGGCCTTTATTTGGACTCACTCACTTCATTAAAGCAATTGCCAGAGGATATTTTGGTTTTGCCATCTCATGGAAAACCTTTCAAGGGGCTGCATGTGCGCATTGAGCAACTACATGCTCATCATCGAGATCGTTTGACTGATACTTTGGCCGCCTGTAAAGGCAGCCCTCAAACCGCCAGGGACTTAGTCCCGGTGTTATTCAAGCGGGATTTAGACTTGCACCAGCTGACATTTGCAATGGGCGAGGCCATTGCCCACCTTAATCACCTTTGGCGCGGCGGGTACTTGAGGCGCGAGCTTTGCTCTGACGGGGTTTTGAGGTTTTCTTGCCCGTAAAACTGCCTGAAGCCATTTCAGTGGCCATATCAGAGGCAGCTTGAGTGGCTTGGCTGGCAGCCTTTTGGGCCGCTTTGGTGGCTTCAGCCAAAGCTTCCGGGGTCATTGCAGCACTGAAGCTCTTTAGGGCCGCCAAGGTGGCTCGTTGGACTTCTAGGCCTTGAATGGTGCTGCGCAAGACATTCATATTGAGTTGCAACCAGTTTTCAACGCTTTTTAGGTCCTGAATCCGCTTATCCAGCTCTTCAATGTCCAAGGTTGGCATGGCGGCACCACCCCCAATTCCAGCCCCAAAGCCTGACATATCCCCAGGAGTTGGTGAATTACCCCACATGGTTTTAAACATCTCTAGGCTTTGATTGAAATCTGGCATGGCTCCGAACATTTTGACCCCCAAATAAAAAAGTTAATGTAATCAGATAAATATACGTAATACCGATAAAATATAGGTTTAATCAAATTGTCGCAATCATTTGTGACCAAATAAGAGTTTTACTTATGCTTTATACCCGCGGCGCAAACTTGCCCCAGTTATTAAAGGACCGTATTTTGGTCTTGGATGGTGCCATGGGCACCATGATTCAACAACGCAAATTAAACGAGCAGCAATACCGCGGTTTGCCAGAATCCACTCGTTTTGAAAATCATGCGATTGATTTGAAGGGCAATAATGAGTTGCTCAACATCACACACCCTGAAATCATTTTAGATATTCATCGTCAATATTTGGCGGCTGGTGCAGATTTGATTGAAACAAATACATTCGGTGCAACCACCATTGCGCAAGATGATTACAAAATGCCTGAATTGGCCAGGGAAATGAATTTGGCTGCAGCAAAATTAGCCAAGCAAGCTTGCGATGAATTTTCTACACCAGACAAACCAAGATTTGTTGCTGGTGCCGTAGGACCAACACCAAAAACTGCCAGCATTTCTCCGGATGTGAATGACCCAGCAGTGAGAAATGTGACCTTTGAGCAATTGCGTCAAGCATACAAAGAGCAAGTAGAGGCTTTGTATGAGGGTGGTGCGGATGTGTTTTTGGTTGAAACAATTTTTGATACGCTCAACGCTAAAGCTGCTTTATTTGCGATTGATGAGTTTTTTGAAGAGCAGCAGGTCCGTTTGCCAATCATGATTTCCGGAACAGTGACGGATGCATCAGGACGAATTTTATCTGGTCAAACAGTCGAAGCGTTTTGGAATAGCTTGCGCCATGCCAAGCCTTTGACGTTCGGACTTAATTGCGCTTTGGGTGCAACGTTGATGCGCCCATACATTGCTGAACTAGCCAAAGTGTGTGATGTTGCGGTTTCTTGTTACCCCAATGCAGGTCTCCCAAATCCCATGAGTGATACAGGATTTGATGAAACACCAGAAATGACATCAAGATTGTTAGACGAATTTTCTAAAGATGGTTTGGTGAATTTGGTGGGTGGTTGCTGCGGCACAACGCCTGCGCACATCAAAGCAATTGCAGATGCTGTTGCAAAAAGACCAAGTCGTCGCTGGAATGCTTATAAGGAGTCTGTGTGATGTCAGTAACAAAGCAGATTCCCCCAATGAAGCTATCTGGTTTAGAGCCATGCAATATCAGTCCACACGTGGGCTTTGTGAACGTGGGCGAAAGAACCAACGTCACAGGTTCAAAAGCATTTGCAAGAATGATTTTGAATGAGCAATACGATGAAGCTTTGTCGGTAGCAAGACAACAAGTTGAGAACGGTGCTCAGATCATCGATATCAACATGGATGAGGCGATGTTGGATTCAAAAGCAGCCATGGTGCGCTTTTTGAATTTGATTGCATCAGAGCCAGATATTTCTAGAGTACCTATCATGATTGACTCATCAAAATGGTCAGTCATCGAGGCAGGATTGCAATGCGTTCAGGGTAAGGCCATCGTTAACTCGATTTCCATGAAAGAGGGCGAGGATTTATTTAGGCAACAAGCCAAATTGATTCGACGCTATGGTGCGGCCACCGTGGTCATGGCTTTTGATGAAAAAGGTCAGGCTGATACCTATCAAAGAAAAGTTGAGATTTGCCAAAGAAGCTACAAGATTTTGGTGGAAGAGTTGGACTTTCCGCCTGAAGATATTATTTTCGATCCTAATATCTTTGCGATTGCCACTGGTATTGATGAGCACGATAACTATGCCAATGACTTTATCGAGGCAACAGCTTGGATCAAAGCTAACTTGCCTGGCGCAAAAGTGAGTGGCGGTGTTTCTAATGTGAGTTTCTCATTCAGGGGCAACGATGTTGTTCGTGAAGCGATTCATACGGTGTTTTTATATCACGCGATTCGTGCTGGTTTGGACATGGGCATTGTGAATGCTGGCCAATTGGGCGTTTACGCTGATTTAGATGAAAAGTTAAAAGAGCGTGTTGAGGATGTTGTTTTAAATCGCTTTACTGAAAAAGAAGGCAAGTCACCGACGGAACGTTTGTTGGAAATTGCAGACGAATACAAGGGTGGTGGTGCGCGCGCAGAAGAGACCTTGGCTTGGCGCGAAGGCTCTGTCAGAGAGCGTTTAACTCATGCGCTGGTGCATGGCGTGACTTCGCACATTGTTGAAGACACTGAAGAAATGCGTCTTGAAATATCAACGGCGGGTGGTCGCCCCATCGAGGTCATCGAAGGTCCTTTGATGGATGGCATGAATGTGGTGGGTGATTTGTTCGGCGCTGGAAAAATGTTCTTGCCTCAGGTGGTAAAAAGTGCCCGCGTGATGAAGCAAGCCGTTGCGCATTTGATTCCCTACATTGAAGAAGAAAAGCGTCAGATTCTTGAGAGCGGTGGCGATGTTCGCTCGCGCGGAAAAATCATCATGGCAACCGTCAAGGGGGACGTTCACGATATTGGTAAAAATATTGTGACCGTGGTGCTTCAGTGCAATAACTTTGATGTTGTGAACATGGGTGTGATGGTGCCTTGTAATGAAATTCTCAACAAGGCCAAAGAAGAAAAAGCTGATTTGATTGGTTTATCAGGTTTGATCACACCATCATTAGAGGAAATGGCTTACGTTGCCGAAGAGATGCAGCGTGACGATTACTTCAGATCTAAAAAAATGCCATTGATGATTGGTGGAGCAACAACATCAAGAGTTCATACAGCAGTCAAAATCGCGCCGCATTATGAAGGTCCTGTGGTTTATGTACCGGATGCTTCAAGAGCAGTGTCTGTGGCATCTAGTTTGCTATCAGAAGAAGGCGCTGAGAAATACATTGATGATTTGCAGGCGGACTACGAAAGAATTCGGGTTCAGCATGCCAATAAAAAACAAACTCCCATCATCAGTATTGAAGATGCCAGAGCCAATAAAGAAATCATTGACTGGGGTAAACAGAAAATCACTAAGCCTAAGTTCATTGGGCGCCGGGTTTTCAAGAATTATGATTTAGCTGATATTGCTCAGTGCATTGATTGGACACCGTTCTTTCAGACTTGGGATTTGGCTGGAAAATACCCGCAGATTTTAAAAGACGAAGTGGTTGGAGATTCAGCTCAGAAGGTATTCGCTGATGCTCAAGCCATGTTGCAAAAAATCATTCAAGGACGTTGGTTGCAAGCCCATGCTGTGATTGGCCTCTATCCAGCGAACAGTGTTGGCGATGATATTGAAATCTACGCTGATGAATCACGGCAAGATGTATTGTTGACTTGGAAGAACTATCGTCAGCAAAGTGATCGACCCGTTGTCGATGGAGTCAAAAAGCCAAATCGTTGCTTGGCTGATTTTGTCGCGCCGAAAGAATCGGGTGTTTCTGATTATGTTGGTATGTTTGCGGTAACCGCAGGACATGCGATTGAAAAGAAACTCAAAGAGTTTGAAGACAAGCATGATGACTACAGCTCAATCATGTTGAAGGCTTTGGCAGATCGTTTTGCAGAAGCCTTTGCTGAAAAGATGCATCAAAGGGTTAGAACTGAACTTTGGGGTTATGTCACTGATGAGGGTCTCAGCAATGAAGACTTGATTCAGGAAAAGTACCAAGGCATACGCCCGGCTCCTGGTTATCCAGCATGTCCCGATCATTTGGTTAAAAAGGACATGTTTGAGTGCTTAAAGGCTGATGAAATTGATATGGCCCTGACTGAGTCAATGGCCATGACACCATCGTCTAGTGTGAGTGGTTTCTATTTAGCAAACCCGCAGTCTCAATACTTTGATGTGGGTCGTATTGGTGAAGATCAGCAAGAGGACTTTGTTAAACGCCCCAAGATACCATCTCTTCGTTAAGCAAAGCCTGTTTGAGTAAGTTGATGAATGGATATGCTCTTTGCCCTAAGCGATCATGGTTGATACTTTGGGCAGATTCTTCAGAAGATTCTGCGGAAGTGTTTTCAGAAGGATTCTTTTTGCGTTCAATGTCTTCTGCAATCGCTGCTTCTAATTTTGCAATAGCGATTGGCAGCTGTTCTAACAAAAAGATGCCTCTTGGCTCTAAGGGTCTGCCGATGATGGCAAATATTTTTGATGTTAGATCTTCCAACATCAAAACATCCGCAGACTTTTTACATTGAAATTTATATAACATAAGCAAAGATTAACACTAAAAGTTAACTGATAAACTGAACTTCTATGCTACCTGCCATTAAAAAACAAATTATTTCATTGATGCAAGCTGCTTTAGCTGAGATCGCTAAAGAGCGAGGTATTCAGGATTCATTGCCAGAGCCACATGTGGAGCGACCCAAAGTCGTCGAGCACGGTGATTTGGCGACCAATATCGCGATGCAGTTATCAAAAGCCTGGAAAGCCAATCCAAGAGAATTGGCCCAAGCGTTTGTTGAGAAGTTGATGGCGCAAGCAGGTGCCAAAGAATTAATAGCCGGTGCTGAAATTGCTGGCCCAGGATTCATTAATTTACGTTTAAGCCAAAAAGCTCGTTTACAAGTGATTGGGAAAGTATTTGCTGATGGCAATTGTTATGGTCAGCAAGCGGAGCTTGGTAAAAAAGTCTTGCTTGAGTTTGTTTCTGCAAACCCAACGGGCCCACTGCATGTGGGTCACGGTCGTCAAGCGGCGCTGGGTGATGCGCTATCGAATATTTTAAAAACTCAAGGTTGGTTAGTTCATAAAGAGTTTTATTACAACGACGCTGGTGTGCAGATACAAAATTTAGCGATATCTGTTCAGGCAAGAGCAAAAGGTTCAAATCCTGGCGATAAGGACTGGCCGGAATCTGCCTATAACGGTGAGTACATTGCTGATATTGCAAAAGACTATCTAGCCAAAGCCACGGTGGCAGCTTCTGATGGTCAGCCTGTACATGCGGATGGTGACATCAATAACATTGAGTCTATTCGTCAATTTGCTGTGGCGTATTTGCGTAAAGAACAAGATATTGATCTGAATTCGTTTGGAGTTCAATTTGATTGCTATTACTTGGAATCATCTTTGTACAGTGATGGCAGTGTGGCTTCTGTGGTATCTGATTTAGCAGCTGTAGGTAAGAGCTATGAAGCTGAGGGCGCGCTTTGGTTGCGAACCACTGATGATGGCGACGACAAGGATCGTGTCATGAAAAAATCAGATGGCAGCTACACATACTTTGTTCCAGATGTTGCTTATCATGCCAGCAAATGGTCGCGAGGCTTTACCCATGTGATCAACATCCAGGGCAGCGATCACCACGGCACGATTGCACGCGTGCGCTCAGGTATTCAAGGTGTTGCGCAGAAGCGTTCTTGGAATATTCCAAAAGACTATCCGCAGTACGTTTTGCACAAAATGGTCACTGTGATGAAGGGTGGCGAAGAGGTCAAGATATCTAAGCGCGCTGGTTCATATGTAACGGTGAGAGATCTCATTGAGTGGTCAGGTGGTGTGACGGCTGAAATGAATGATGCTGAGCGCCAAGATGCGATTCGCCGTGGCAGAGATGCAGTTCGATTCTTCTTAATATCTCGTAAAGCAGACACTGAATTTGTCTTTGATATTGATTTGGCGCTAAAGCAAAATGACGAAAATCCGGTTTTTTATGTGCAATACGCACACGCCAGAATTTGTTCAATTTTGAGACAATGGGCAGGAGATGAGAGCGGTCTGAAGTCAGCTTCTCTGATGGCATTGGATAGCCATGCATCTAATATGCTTTTGACTCGCCTATCCGAGTACTCTGAGGTATTGGCTGAAGCCGCAAAAGATATGACGCCACATTCATTGGCATTTTATTTAAGAGATTTGGCGAGTGACTTTCATACTTTTTACAATGCGGATAGAGTATTGGTTGACGAAGAAGATATTCGTTTGGCGCGCTTAGCTTTACTCTTGGCGACCAAACAAGTGATTGCCAATGGTTTGGGTATTTTGGGTGTATCTGCACCTGAAAAAATGTAAGGAGTTGGTGTGATGAAAAAGAATCAGCAGCAGGTATCTTTAGAGGCGAGCGCATCAGGCGGCACATTGATGGGTTTTGTGCTCGGTTTATTGCTGGGTTTAGCAATTGCTGTTGGCGTTGCCATCATGTTGACCAAGGGTGCGCCATCCCCAAAATTAAATCTCAGGGCACCAGAGCCTGTTACCAAGGCAAAACCAGTTGAAACAATTGATGAGGGTGAGGTCCAAGTTGAGGATAAGCCTAATTTGAATAAACCTTTACAGAGTAAAGTGCCCCTACCAAGTGAGATGGCTCCTAAAGACCCTATTGCTTCTATTGCTGCTGCAACTCAGGGACCGGAATACTGGTTACAAACTGGAGCGTACAAGGTTCAAGAGGAGGCTCAGCGTCAAAAGGCCATGTTAGCGATGCAAGGTTTAGAGGCCCTGATCTCTGAAAGGGAATTAGATGGTGCAACGCTTTGGCGTGTGCGCGTTGGCCCATTTGTTGGTCAAAGTGAAGTGACTCAAATGAGGTCTAGACTGCAAAGTGCAGGCATTCCTTCTACAATCATTCGCATCAATAAAACAAATTAATGCTGATATGAAAAACTTCAATTTATTCACACTCATCAGAAATACTTTCTTAGGACTTATTTGCCTGGGATTTTCTAATGCAGCCCTTTCTCAAGCCAGGCCAATTGAGGAAGGTTTTGATTACCGAGTATTGCCAGTTGCTCAGATAACTGAATCAAAGGGCAAAATTGAAGTCCTTGAATTTTTTTGGTACGGCTGCCCTCACTGTCATGATTTTGAGCCAGAGCTAAGCGCTTGGATTGCTAAACAGGGTAAAGATGTGGTGGTCAAGAAGGTGCCAGTTGCGTTCAGAGATGAATTGTTGCCTCACAGTCAGCTGTTTTATGCCCTTGATAGCTTAGGAAGAAATGATTTGCATGCCAAAGTCATGGCGGCCATGCACGTTAGCAAGAGAAAGCTGTTAGCAGAAGCTGAAATAGCAGACTGGGTAGCGAGTCAGGGCGTTGATCGCCAAGCTTTTTTAAAAGCATTTAAATCATTTACAGTGATTTCAAAAGCCAGGGCAGCTAATCAGATTGCTCAGAATTACAGAATTGAGGGCGTACCAACGGTTGCGGTTCAAGGAAAGTATTTGACTTCACCATCAATCGCCGGTGGCTCAAAAGCCAGGGCCATTCAAACAATGGACTTTTTGGTGAACAAAGCTAGAAAAGAAAAGAAATAAAACCTAAGATTTTTTATATTTAAGTATTTATTGGGCCTATCAATGATTCTATTGGCGGGCCCTTTTTTTTAGCCAGCGCATCAGCCCACCTAGAACAGGTATTTTTTCGTAAAGCTCTTCAGCGGCATCCCAATAGTCTCTGTGCTCTACGATGAGTGATTGTTCATTGAATGTCATCCAAGTACAGCCTCTGATGACTTGATCAATGTTGGGGGATTGCTTCATCTGAAAGATAAATTCCCAAATCAAACAAGCCTGAGATCCATTCTCAAGGGTGCTCTTGATCACAAAGTGAGGATTGTTCACTTGTGTGAACATGTGACTAAAGATGTGTCTGATATCAGCGTGCCCTTTTACTTCATTAAAGGGATCTTTAAAAAAAGCATCTTTTGAATAAAGCGCCACCAATGCATCAAGCGTATTGGGTGATAGATTTTCAAACTGATCAATCACCCGTTGTATGTGCTGGCTTGTCATTTAAATCTTAATGAATTTTTTGATAAGAAAGAAATAAACTGGGTAGGGCAACAATCGCAAAAACTTCAAGAAATATGAAAATCTCTTGGGGAAGTGAATATCAAACTCGCCGGCTTGTATGCCATCTAAAATTTCAGTAGCTGCTTGCTCCGCAGTAATCAAAGCTGGCATTTCAAAATCATTTTTGGCCGTTGCTTCTGTGGCAACAAAACCAGGGTTGATCATATAAACGGCGACGTTCTTGGGCTTTAGGTCGTAGTAAAGTGTTTCGCAAAAATTAATCATGGCAGCCTTGGTGGGGCCATAGGCAAGAGATTGTGGCAAGCCGCTATAACCAGCAACACTGCTCACAATCGCAATGCCGCCAGATTGTTGTTGGATGAAGTCAGGCAGGCTGATTGAGCAAGCGCTCAATGCGCCAATGATGTTGGTGTTGATGATGTCAGTGGCTTTGGCCAAGTCAAAATTATCTGCACGCATCGGTTCATAGATGCCGGAAACATACAGGAGTAAATCAATGCCACCCCATGTTTGTTTGATGGATTGGTAAGCAGAGGTCAATTCATCATTGCTTTGAGCATTGGCTGGCAAGCAAAGGCTTTGATCAGCGGGCCATTTATCTTGAATTGCCTTGAGCTTGTCCATCCGACGGGCAGTGAGAGCCACTTTGGCTCCATGACTCAGAAATGCTTTGGCGCAAGCCTCGCCAATCCCACTGGATGCTCCGATGATCCAGATTCTTTTGTTGTAGAAGCTGATCACTTTTTGATTAAGCGCCATTTGTGTCGGGCTTTCTTAGGGTGAATTGAATGACATCTGTGCTTTTTTCAGCAAATCCTGCAGCACAGTACATCAAGTAAAGATTCCATAGGCGGATGAACTTTTGATCAAACCCCTGGGCTTTGATTACTTCTAATTGCTGGTTGAACTTTTCATGCCATAAGACCAAGGTTTTTTGATAGTCATGCCCAAAGCGATAAACGCTTTCGGTCACAAGACCCTGCTTGGCCGCCGCCGCTATAAACTTTTCTTCTGAAGGCAGCATGCCGCCAGGAAATACATATTGTTGAATAAAGTCTGAACCATTACGGTATTTTTCAAATAAGCTATCAGCAATAACAATGGTTTGAATACAAGCTTTTTTACCTGGCTTTAAGCATCTTTGTAGCATTTCAAAATAACTTGGCCAATAGCTTTCGCCAACTGCTTCAAACATTTCAATTGAGGCAATGCCATCGTACTGCTCTTGATGGTCACGGTAATCTTGCAGCAAGATTTGATGGCGACCCAAACCTTTGGCTTGGATTCTTTCGCCACGATCACGTGCATACTTTGCTTGCTCCTCAGAAATGGTCAAGCAGTCAATATCAACACCTTTTAAGCAAGCCTGCTCCATGAGGCCGCCCCAGCCGCAACCAACCTCGAGAATTTTTTCTCCTGGAGTGAGCCCAAGAGATTGAATGATTTTTTGATATTTGGCGACCTGAGCTTCTACCAAAGGCGTATCTTTGGAATCAAAGCAAGCGCTTGAATAAGTCATGCTTGGGTCTAACCAAAGCGCATAAAAGGCATTGCCGATATCGTAATGCGCATGAATGTTCTTTTTGCTACCAGCCTTGGTGTTTTTATTGAACCAATGTTTGATGCGATAGCCTAAGCGACCCCACCAATTTCCATAAATGATGGCTTCGATTTCCTGCCTGTTGGCTAAAAGCAACCTTAGGAGCGACAGTAAATCCGGAGAATCCCACAGGCCCTTGATGTAAGCCTCTGCAAATCCAATGTCACCTGATTTCAAGCAAGCCCTACAAACTTCCCAATCATGAATTTGAATGGTCGCTTCGATGCCTGCATGTGCACCCTTGAAAGTCAGGGGCTGTCCTTCAGGGCTGATAACTTGTAATTGTCCAACCTGAATATTCTTCAGAAGCGATAGAACGGCTTTGGCATGCCAAGGCAAACTTGGTAAAAAGCCATCAATGGTATTGGTGTTCGAACTCATTTACTAACTTCCGTAGAAGGTGGTGTTGGTTTGCTATGAAATTGGACACCTTTTAGCCATAAACGCAAAGCTTGCCAATGAATTCTGGCAATCACTCCAATGCTCATGGCTGGATATCTAATCGCAGACCAAATGATACTTTTTAATTCAATATTTTGTTCAATTCCACTAACGCTGGTGATCAGGAGTGGACCCTGGTCATGATATTCAATTCTGGCAACGTGCTGCCCAGATTCAGGTTTTGAGAAAAACCTGAATTGGTATTCACCTTTGACTTCGCAAAATGGTGACACATGAAAGACTTTATTGGATAAAAAACACCGACCCCATTGAAGATGTTGACCATTTGGGTCGCTCAAAAGGTAGCAATGTCTTTCGCCAAAGGTGTTATTGACCTCAGCCAAGATGGCTCTTAAATCTCCTGAGCGATTTTCAAAAAACCAAAAGCTGACTGGATTAAACACATAACCTAATACTCGGGGGAATGTTTGAAGCCAGACCTCTCCATCAATGTCAGTGACCCCTTCACTTTTGACCAAATCAAGAGCCCATGAAAGAGAATCGTTTTCGCCCCTACCGTGGTCTTTGTCATAGAAAGTGAGCCAAGAAAGCTTGTTGTCACCCAAGCCTGTTTGAGATATCCCTTTGGGATTGATTTTTCTTTGGCGCATTGGGATGCGCAAAGTAAAAACAGAGTATGCAAACTTATTGATTGCTGGCTTTAGGCGAGCATGTCGAACTTGGCCAAAACAAATTTTTGCAATGCTCATGCTGTTATTGTGGTTTTTCTCGCGAATCTTAAAATTTCCTGGATTGCTTCAGCCACAAGTTCACCCGAACGCAGGCCATCTTCGTGGAATCCGTAACCGGTCCATGCTCCACAGTACCATGTATTGTTCAGACCTTGTATTAAGGATAAGTTTTGCTGAGCAAGAATGGCTGCCTGATCAAACACGGGGTGCGCATACTGAATATCCGCATGAACTGTTTCTGCTTTAGGTTCAACCACAGGGTTCAAGCTAACGATCACTGGCTGATTGGCCCAACTTTCAGGCAATGGTTGTAGTTGATTGATCAAGTAGTTAACACACACTTCTTGATCTTGGAGATTTTCACTTTGAGTGCTTGCATAGTTCCAAGCTGCCCAACATTTTTCTTTTTTCGGCAACAAAGAAGCATCTGTGTGTAAAACCGCACGATTATCTTGATATTTAACAGAGCCAAGAATATTTTCTTCTTCTGTACTTGGATCTTTGAGAGCATTCAGTGCTTGATCGCTGTGACAAGCCATCACCACATGGTCATAACTGATGGTGCCATGAGCTGTGCTGATGTTGACTTGATTGATGTTTCTAGAAACAGAAGTGACGCGCTCTCGAATGAATGAGCCCTGGTTCTGTTCAATGTGCGCGCACAATTTTTTGACGTATTCTCTTGAGCCGCCTTTGACGGTCAACCATTGGGGCCTATCTGCAATTTGAATCAATCCATGGTTGAAGCAAAATCTAATCATGGTGGCGATTGGGAAGGCCAGCATTTGAGACACTGGGCAGGACCAGATGGCACCAACCATGGGTAAAAAATACCAATCTTGAAACTGCTGGCTGAAGCGATGTTTTTTAATGAATTCGCCAACAGTTAAATCAATTTCATCCAAATTTTTATCTGCGGCCAATTTTGTACAGATTCGGTTGAATCGAATAATGTCTTTGACCATGCGTAAAAATGAAGGGCTCAGGATATTTTTTCTTTGAGCAAACAATGAATCAATGCTGGTGCCTGACCACTCTAGTACATCGCCATTTTGTTTTGGGATCGACACAGAAAAGGACATGTCAGATTTGGCAATCTCTACATCAATTTCATGGAATAGACGAATGAGTCTTGGGTAGGTTCTTTGATTGAATACCAAAAATCCAGTGTCTACACCGTGAGTAACTTTGCCTGATGGGGTGTCAAGGGTCAAATCAACTGTGTTGCTGTGCCCGCCAATGTGATTGCCACCTTCGTAGATGGTGACCTCACAATTATCTAGTTTACTAAGAGCATAGGCACATCCAAGGCCTGATATGCCAGCGCCAACGATGGCTATTTTCATGAGACTCTTTCATTGGCTTTGAATAAGAAAACCACAAGACACCCCTGAGCATAAATAAGGGAGGGAGAGAAACTGCGCTCAGCGGGCTTCATGTCTTGTGGTTAAAAGGGTTAATGATTCTGTCGTTTATCTTTCGCTAACCATGCATAAGCAGAGTGGTTGTGGATAGATTCAAAATTTTCTGATGACACTTCATAGGCAATCACTTTTTCTGAGTGATCAAGTGCCACTGCAATGTCTCTGACCAAATCTTCGACAAATTTAGGATTGTCATAAGCTTTTTCAGTCACGTATTTTTCGTCAGGGCGCTTTAATAGACCCCAAAGTTCGCAAGATGCTGCTTGTTCAGCGATTTTGATTAAGTCTTCGGCGTCCATATTTTCAGTGATCTCGGCAGCAATCACAATGTGTGAGCGCTGGTTGTGAGCGCCATACTCAGAGATTTTTTTCGAGCATGGGCACAAGCTGGTCACTGGAACTTGTACTTGTAGTGTGTAGCGCAAAGAACCTTTTTCAAAAGCTGCTTTGATATGTAAGTCGTAATCAAGCAAGCTCTCAACACCAGAGACTGGCGCCACTTTATTTAAGAAAAGTGGCATCTTCATATCAATGTGACCCTCTGTGGCCTCCAAGCGATCAAGCATGGTGCTCATCAATTTTTTGACAGAATCAAATTCAAGTGGCGCATGTTGGTTTTGTAGAACTTCTAAAAACCTGGACATGTGAGTACCTTTAACATCCGATGGAAGCTTAACGGTCATATCAATCATTGCCACGCTAGCCTGTGAGCCGGATTTAGTTTTAATGTGAACAGGATGGCGCACAGCTTTAATGCCAACTTTTTGAATCACAATGTTGCGTTCATCTCGGCTGGCTTGAACATCAGGAAGAAAAATCTTTTCTGGGGCATTCATTACGGTTTCTCCTGAAGTAACTTTTCAACTTGAGCAACAATCTTTGTGCTGCTAGGGGATGTCATGCTGCTGTATGCGTCAACGACATTACCTTGACGATTAACCAGATACTTATAGAAGTTCCAACGAGGTTTGGTGCCCGTTTGTTCAATCAAATGCTTGAAAAGTGGGTTTGCATTAGGCCCGGTGACGGATGACTTAGCAAACATTGGAAATTTAACGCCGTAGGTATTGTGGCAAAAATCAGCAATTTCTTTGTTTGATCCAGGTTCTTGTTTGCCAAAGTCATTCGATGGAAAGCCAAGAATGACCAAACCTTTGTCTTTATATTGGCTATAAAGCTTCTCTAAGCCGTCATATTGACTTGTAAAACCACAATAACTGGCAGTATTAACGATCAGAACCACTTTGCCTTGGTATTGGCACAGGTTTTGAGGGGCTTCATCTTGAAGTCTTAGAAAGGTGTGGGACAGTGTTTTAGAGCAATTCATCGCAACAGCTTCCTTTGGCCAAAAAAACCACATAAGAACTACCAGCAGAAGGGCTGTTAAGGCCATTCTGTAAAAATGAGCCCCCAGGCTTTTAGTTGCCTGTTGTGGGGCTCTGGATCTGTTCTCAGCTCCGACCATCATTGGGTTTGTCTCCTCGACCCAGGTTTTATTGGTATTTGCTACTTACCATGGACAGGCAGTACTTTTGTCTAGGGCAAATGAACAATGTGGTGCAATATTAAGCATAAATCAAAATAAACGCAAATTATGTCTAAGACAGTGTAGAATTTCCTGGTCGATACCTCGTATTCACTTGGCGACAAACGTGAGTTTTTCCTTATGAATGTTAGATTTACCAATTTGCCAGACATGTTGAGCATCGCTGCGGTCGAGCGCGATACTGGGATTGCTAAAGACACACTTCGAGTGTGGGAAAGACGTTATAACTTCCCAATCCCTTTGCGGGATAAGAATGATGATCGCGTTTATCCGGCTGATCAAATCGAAAAACTGCGTATTTTAAAAAGATTATTGGACTCAGGATTCCGTCCTGGGCGCATCGTGCCTTTGCCGATTGAGGCACTCAAAGAATTAAGTGCTAAAAGTAATCAGGCGCTTGAGCAAAGCCCTCATCTTGCATCTGTCATTACTCAAGAGGAGATGGATCGTTATCTGGATCTATTGAGATCTCATCAAACTGAAGCTTTGAGATTGGCACTTTCTACTACTTTGATGAAAATCGGTTTAGATCGATTTGTGGTTGAAATTGTGGCGCCACTCATTAGAAACATTGGCGAGTACTGGGCCAATGGCAAGTTAGAGATACATGAAGAGCATTTGTTCACAGAACAAATCAAACATTTGCTGAGAACAGCCATCAATTCAGTGCCGCGTGGTCATATTGGTCAAAACGAAGAATTGGCTAGACCAAGAATTTTATTGACCACATTCCCACAAGAGCATCACAGCTTAGGTCTTTTGATGGCTGAAGCGCTGATGGCTTTGGAGGGATGTTCTTGCGTCTCTTTGGGAACTCAAACCCCTATCCTTGAAATTGCTCAAGCAGCAAGAGCACAAAAAGCAGATGTGATTGCTTTGTCGTTTTCTTCACAGATGAACCAAAACCAAGTGGTGGATGGTTTGAATGAACTCAAGGCAAAGCTGGCCCCAGGTATTGAGTTGTGGGTGGGTGGAGATAATCAGGCATTGCGCAAGCGCACCCCTGACGGTGTGAAGGTCATGACTGCGCTTCAAGATATTTCTGCGAACGTCAAAGTTTGGCGTACAAAGCGTTCAGACGGTTGATGTGAAAAAACTTGTCTTAGTACTGGGTGATCAATTAAAGGCCGATAGTTCGGCCTTTAAACATTTTGATGCATCAAAAGATGAAGTGATCATGATTGAGTCTGAGGTTGAGGCCAATTATGTTTGGACACATAAAGCCAAGATCGCCATTTTCTTGTCGGCCATGCGACATTTTGCAAAAGTATTAAAAGATAAAAAATACATACTGACCTATGTGAAGGAAGGCAAGCAATCAATAGCCTCTGTTCTTAGGGAGCATATTAAGAAGCACAAGTTCACTCACTTGGTTTGTGTGGAGCCTGGTGAATGGCGATTGAGAAAAGAATTACAAGATTTAGCCAGTGAGCTTGAAATCTTTTTGACCCTTGCGCCGGACAATCATTTTTATTGTGGTCTTGATGAATTCAAAGAATGGGTTGGTAATAAAAAAGAAATCAGACTTGAATACTTCTATCGCTATCTGCGCAAAAAACACAAGGTCCTGATTCAAGAGAGTGGCGAGCCAGAGGGTGACCAGTGGAACTTTGATGAGCAAAATAGAAAGCCTTATCCCAAAAAAGGACCAGGAAAAATAACTGAACCCTTATGGTTTACTCCTGATGCAATCAGCAAAGAGGTGATCGCATACGTTCAGTCAAGATATACCAAGCACCCCGGTGAGCTTGATAACTTTGCATGGGCTGTGACGAGAGAGCAAGCTTTATTGGCCTTGAATCATTTCGTGGAGTTTCGTTTGCCAATGTTTGGCGTGCATCAGGATGCCATGTGGACAGATACGCCATTCGGTTGGCACTCCATCATGTCAACAGCACTGAATTTAAAGCTGATTGACCCTAAAGAAGTGGTTGATGCTGCGATTCATGCATATGAAAAAAAGCAGGTATCTTTAAGTGCGGTTGAGGGATTTATTCGTCAAGTATTAGGTTGGCGCGAATTTATTCGAGGCATGTATTACTTGGATATGCCAAAAATGGCAGAAGATAATTTTTATCAGCATCAAAGAAAGTTGCCTGATTGGTATTGGACGGCTGATACCAAAATGGCCTGTATGAAAGATGCGATTCAGCAAACCTTGAAATATGGCTACGCCCACCACATTCAAAGATTGATGGTGACTGGTAATTTTGCTTTGTTGGCTGAATTATTGCCCCAGCAAGTTTGCGAGTGGTATCTCGCCATTTATGTTGATGCAATTGAATGGGTTGAGTTACCCAATACAGCTGGCATGGCCTTGTTTGCAAATGGCGGAAGATTTACCAGCAAGCCCTATGTGGCTAGTGGCGCATACATTAAAAGAATGAGTAATTATTGTGAGTCTTGCGCATACCAATCCACCAAAAGGTATGGACCTGATGCTTGCCCAATGACCACCTTGTATTGGAATTTTTTAATCAACCACCGAGCTGAGTTTGAGAAAAATCCAAGAACTCGCTTGATGACAGCCAATTTACAGAAAATTGAAGCAGAAGAGCAGTTGCTGATCACTCAGCATGCACAAACACTCTTAAATAATTTAGAAAATATCTAGTCAGTTGTAAGATGTTGCCTATGACAACGCCAAATCTAAATAAATTACCGCTACCTGCATTTGAAAAGAAAATTTGTTCTGTAGAAAATCTACAGGAGGCTTTGGCTCGTTTGCCAAAGCCAATTGTTTTTACAAATGGTGTATTTGATATCTTGCACAGAGGTCACGTGAGCTATTTGGCTCAAGCTAAAAGCCTTGGTGCTAGTTTGGTGCTTGGAGTGAATGCAGACAGTTCTGTGCGCTTATTGGGGAAGGGTGATGCAAGGCCACTCAATGCTCAAGATGATCGTATGGCTTTATTGGCTGCTTTGGAGTCTGTTGATTTAGTCGTGATGTTTGATGAAAAAACACCGGTTGAGCTGATCGCAAAAGTTAAGCCTGATATTTATGTCAAAGGCGGCGATTATCAAATCGATGATTTGGCTGAAACAGCCTTGGTTAAAACTTGGGGCGGTAAGGCTTATGCCATACCGTTTATCCATGATCGATCAACGACGGCTCTTGTCAACAAGATCAGGGCTTGATGGTCCGGAAGAGTTTGATTGTGCAGGGCTCAGAAGTTTGATTTGATCATTTTCTTGAACAGCTGCTGCAGATCCCTGAAAAGCAGTTTCTACCCAAGAGTTGATAGTGCTTTTAGCTCTGAAAGAGTTGGCATTAATTTGCAAGGCCAACAAGATCACGATGCTAAATGCGATGATCAATGCAGCTTTTATTTTTTTACTCATCAAGTTAATCCCATTTTGTGCCAAGCCAAGAGCCCTTTAAGCACCAATTGCTCCTCATGATGAACCGGCGCTGACGAAGAATATTCTTTTAGAGGAGATGTCAATAATTTGGCATTACCGCCAGTAAGGATCGCCAGATCCAGTTTAATTTTTTGATTCTTTGCATACTCTTGTGCAATCGAGATTGCACCAAGATGACTGGCCAAGATACCTTGATAAATGGCATCGTTGGTGTTGGTGCCTATTGATAATGAAGATCTTTCTTGATCAGTTGCAACTTTGGGTAGTTGAGCAGTGTTTAAATTGAGTGCATCGGTCATCAATGCCATGCCTGGAAGTATCCAGCCACCCATATGGTGGGTGGGGGTGATCAGGTCAATGGTCGTTGCGGTTCCAGCGCTGACCACCAAAACATTTTTACCCGGAAACATCTGATGAGCGCCAAGTGCCATCGCCCTTCTATCCGTACCTAATTGTTCTGCTTGATCGTATTGGCTGCCCAGATACTCTATAGCTGATACACCATTGATTTGAAACCACGATGCTTGAGGGAGGATCGCTTTTAAATGGTTTTTAAGAGCGAGGGTTTGGTCTTCGCTGATGACACTTGAGCAAATGATTTTTTCAATGGTTTGATTTTTTGATATTTGATCAAATTGAGCAAGTTGATTGGATGAATCATTCATGCTTGCGCCTTGATCAACAAAATCAGATTGCAGGTCACCATTGCTATGTGCCACGGCCCATTTCAGTCTGCTGTTGCCGATGTCGATCAACAAGATGCTCATGCTTTTGCCTTTAAAGAAACATCGCCACTGATAATTTTTTCTATCTTATGGTTGGATTCAATGAGTAAGTGACCTTGATCATCGACACCTCGTTCAAAACCTTCAGATTGTATTTGCTCATTCTGAATGATGGTACAGGTTTTATCTTTATAGATATCCCATGAGTTCCATTCTTCTTGAAACTCCGCGAATGAGTATTGTTCAAAAATCTCAATGGTTTCTGCTAGCTCCTTGAGGATGGCGAGCCACAAAACATCAGCATCCATCGCTTTAACTTCGCTGATTTGATCTAAGCTGGCAATCGGACGCTGAATGGTTTTTTCTAAATCTTCATTTGCAGTTAAATTAATACCAATACCAATCACTATCCAAGTTGATTGAGTTGAGTTTAGTTGCCCGCCCTCTAGCAG
>ERZ1022724.63-NODE-63-length-27374-cov-12.677367_pt1 | contig 27374 bp, 17 predicted proteins | sample MGYA00521091_ERZ1022724 | MGnify/ENA primary metagenome ERZ1022724 (study PRJEB33162, sample SAMN09537610) | freshwater metagenome | isolation source: freshwater | place: Canada:Alberta | collected 2017-07 | study: EMG produced TPA metagenomics assembly of the... | reverse complement strand
AATGCGTCGCCGAGAGCATCGAGCAGGAGGTTTCGTTCATCGCGTGCTTTTTGAAGATCGAGTTCAAGGCGGAGTTTCCAGGAGTCAACTTGTGCTTGAGAGTCCCTGCGGTTGCCCCGGTTGCGGTAGGCGAGGATGGCGAGGGCGGTGAGAGCTGCTAGAGTAGCGAGGATTGAGATTTCGGTGATCATGCATCGGCTTGGGAGACGCAATATCCGACCCCCCGGACAGTTTCCACGAGGGTTCCGTAGGTGCCAAGCTTTTGTCTCAGGCGTTTCATGTGGGTGTCGAGCGTTCGGCTGTGGGTCGCGTCGCTGTAACCCCAGACGGTGCGGAGAAGGTCGTTACGATCCTGTGCTTTTCCGGGGCGCTCGCAGAGGAAGAGGAGAAGCTTGAATTCGGTGGATGTCAGTTCGGTAGGCTCGTTGTTGAGGTAGAATTTGAGTGAGTTTTTATCGAACCGAAAAGGGCCGTAGGTGAAGTCAACGGCTCCGGGCGGGGCTTCCGCGCGTTTGAGGATCGCCTGGACCCGGAGCATGAGTTCTTTCGGGCTGAAGGGCTTGGTGAGGTAGTCATCCGCGCCGGCTTCGAGGCCTTGGATGCGGTCCTCGGTCTGGGCGCGTGCGGTCAACATGATGACGGGCGTGTTGACGGTGCGAGGGTCGCGGCGGAGTTCGCGGAATACCGCGTATCCGTCCCGTCCCGGGAGCATCAGGTCGAGCAGAATCAAGTCGGGGCGTTCGCGAAGTGCGAGCTCTGTTCCAACGAGTCCGTCGTGAGCTTTGATGACCTCAAATCCCGCCCGCTGGAGATTGTAGCCAATGAGATCGGCGATGTCTTGTTCGTCCTCTACAATCAGAATTCGGTGCATTGCTTCGTCAAGTAAACGGGCGGATTGCCGGTGAAAGAAATCATCCCGTGTGACGATTTGGTCACAGAAGGTCCTTGCCGATGTAGCTGCCGGCGCGGGTGGTGCGGGCGATGCCGATTTTGACACCCGCCTCGATGGAGGTGTTGACGCCGGTGCGGACGCCATCGCCGAGGATGGCACCGAGCTTGAGACGGCCTGTATTCACGGCGGTGCCCTGGATCATCGAGATGTGGTGGCGACCGTCATGGCGGTGGTTTTCGGTGCAGGTTCCCGCGCCTAGGGTGACGTGGGTGCCGATGATGGAGTCTCCGACGTAACAATGGCGGGAGACGTAGGTGTTGTTGTAGATGATGGAGTTTTTTACTTCCGCGCCATTTCCAATATAGCAGTTTGCGCCGATACTGGTGGCTCCGCGGATGTATGCATTTGGTCCGATTTGGCTGTTAGGTCCGATGACGACGGGGCCTTCGATAACGGTGCCGGGGAGGACGCGTGAGCCTTTGGCGAGGCGGACGAAGCCGCTCAAGGAGGCCAGCGGGCTGACTTCGCCCAGCAGTGAGGTTTCATCCATCAGGGCGAGAGCCTCCTCGTTCATCCTCAGGAGATCCCATGGATAGACTACGGCAAAGCAGTTCGCGTCGGTGACGATTTTATCCGTGCAGTCTTCTGGGTGGAGTGCGCCTTTCCACGCGAGGATGTTGCCGCTGAGATCGACCAGACGGGTGCTGAGCTGATTGCTTCCCAGGGTCATCAGCGCGTTGACATCGATCCAGTTATCAATCGGAATTCGAAGGGTGTGTTCGCCGGCGTCTTCGGGTTCGACGATCTGCAAGCCCGCCTGGCGAAGATCCGCAGAGAGCAGTTCCTTCATCGGAATGTTGGCGATCAGACAGGTTCCGAGATCTCGGTTCGAGGTGATGGGAGCGCAAAATGCAGGATTCCGAGGCGGTAAAAGGGTTGCTTGCATGGATTAGGGAAAGTTGATCATGTTTTGGCCCTCAGAGATACCCAAATCTTGAGTGGCTTGAAAAAATCTCGTCTCGATTTCAGCGATGTTCGTGATGCCAGCGATGGTAGATTTTGGGGGAAATCTCGGAAGGTTTGATTTCAGAGCGGCCGCCCCAGAAGACGTTGGTATAGGAGACCGGAATACCAACGGAAGCGAGGTGGCGGTCGATGGCGGCCTTGTGCTCGAGAACCCGTGGTTTTTCAGTGCCGTGCATGACTCCCATGATGTTGACATTGCCGAACTGGGGGCCGCCTTCCCGCCAATAGGCGTGGGTCATGCAAAAGTGGCGTCCGACCTCGCCGCCGGCTTCGATTTCACGTCCTTTGGGGACCGCCCAGTGGAAGAGTCCGTTGAAGCGGGTCACGCGCTCGCCGGTGGCGGACGGCTTGACGTGTTCGAGAAAGGTGGAGAAGCGTCCGATCACTTTTTTGGAGTTGAGGGTTTCTGCGACCTCGCAAAAACGTTCCAGGGTGACTCCGGCGATGGCGGCCCGGTTCTGCCATGGGTTTTCGCAGATTTCATCGATGGTAAGTTCTTCCTTGAGCGCGAGCAGGACATCCCATTCCTCGGCATCCAGATCGACCGCCGCGGTGGTCATCATGACTGCGGGTTCATCCGATTTGTCACCGGGTTCGAGGATTTTGCGGCGGGTGTGTCCGACTCCAAGGGCGAACACGCCGTTGGCTGGCATGAGCAGATACTCGGTGGCGCCGGTGGCTCGCAAGAGGGCGGTGGCATGAAAATCGAGCGACTCGCCGACGGGCACCTTGAGGGTGGTCCACAAGCGATACCCGGATCCGGAAACCTGGGTGTCGGTCGAGCGGATGACTACGTGTCCGGAAAACGGGTCTTCCTTCGACATGAAGTCGAAGGTGGAGTTGAGTCTGTCCTCAGGCACCTTCCACGCCACCAGTGCGCCGTGGGCCAGCTTGGTGGAGAGCAAGGTTTGGCGGACGCGGCGGATCACGCCGGCGGCAAGCATCGCGCGGATGCGCTCGATCACCGTGTCGAGCGGGAGCCCTGATTTCTCGGCGATGACTTGGAACGGGTAACGCTGGAACCCCGCGATGAGGTCCTCGGAAATCGCGAGGATCGAGGCGTTGATGGGATCGGAATGTTCGACGGGGATGGTGGAATTCATGGCGAGAAAGGCTGCTTGGGAAATCGTTGGTTCGCACCGCTGATTTTGGCGGAAACTGCGCAGATCATGTGGAAGTTTCAGCGGCGAGAATTTTAAGATAGGCTAGGGCGGGCTCACGATCAAGGATTCGTCGTTCGAGTTGTTCGGTTTCGATGGCTTCCAGGATTTCTTTGAATCGCGGGCCCGGTTTGAGGCCGAGCTGGATCAAGTCCCGTCCGCTCACGAGCGGGGGGGGGATCAGAGGTTCTGCGGCGAATTCCAGCCTCTTGGCTTGGAGGAACTCGTAGTTGTCTGTGAAGCCATTTGATGAAGTGCAATCCACGCGGTGGAGTTCCATTTCCTGGTCGAAATGAGGTTCGGCCATGAAGCGTTTGAGCTTTGCGGTGCGCATTTGTTTCACATTCATGAACTGCATGTGACGGGCGACCATGGGCACCACCGCCGCCGTGAGATCGTTCGGGTATCGCAAGCGGCGGAGGATTCCATCCGCCATTTCCGCGCCCATGGCGTCGTGGCCGTTGAAGCGGATGCGTCGTGCCTGTTCGTCGAAGGTCTGGCAGGGGGGCTTGGCGATGTCGTGCAGCAGCACGGCCAGGCATAGTTCTAACGGCGCTTCCGGTTCCAGCATTTCCAGCATGATGCAGGTGTGGGTGTAGACGTCTCCTTCCGGATGCCACTCCGGGGGTTGTTCGCAGCCGATCGTTGCCAGAAACTCGGGCACGACATGCTTCATCAAACCGGTCTCCACGAGCATTTCGATTCCGGTGCGGCGGGCTGGGGAAAGGAGTATTTTTGAAAATTCATCCCGGATTCTCTCAGGTGAGATTTTTGTCAACAGGTCGGCGCATTCATGAATCGCTGCGTAGGTTTGCGCCTCGATTTCAAATCCCAGCGTTGTTGAAAAGCGCAGTGCCCGCAACAAGCGCAGCCCGTCTTCTTGAAACCGCTCCTTTGGATTTCCGATCGCCCGCAGAACGCCCGCTTTCAAATCAGCGACTCCACCGACAAAGTCGATCACCTCTCCTGTTAGGGGGGCCTCGAATAGCCCGTTCACGGTGAAATCCCGCCGGCGGGCATCTTCTTCGGGGGTTGAGAACGTGACCGAGTCGGGTCGTCTGCCGTCCTTGTAGCTGCCGTCGGTGCGGAAGGTGGCGATTTCGATCGGGTGGCCGTGGGACTTTGCGATGACCACCCCGAAGTGCGCGCCGACTTCATTGGCTCCGGGGAAAAGCCGCACCACTTCCTGCGGGGTGGCCGAGGTGGCGATGTCGTAGTCCTTGGCCTCACGGTTTAACAAGCGGTCACGGACGCATCCTCCCGCGAAAAGCGCTTTGAAACCGGCGTCTCCAAGGCGGCGGGCGAGATCGAGAGCGGCTTCACGTGCAGACATCACCGCCGAGCATGCGCGCCACTTGCGCCATGTTCAAGGGGGAAGGCTGGAGGTGGCAGACTTTCCTGACGTGATGGCGGTATGGTGATGTGGCCGGTTTGTGGCATGATCGCCTGCGTAAGGGATCGCACAACAGCCCCCCAAAGGGCCCACGGGCAACGGAACAGGGATCCGGTGCCCGTGGTTTTTTTGCCAGCGGAAGTGACCGTGCACCTGGTTGATCGAAATCTCAGGAAACAGCTCTCCCGATTCAAAATGCGGCGTCAGCGAAGCCGGATCTTGGAAAAACCGCAAACGCGGCGGCTCATTCTTCCTCGAACTTGCGGGTGATCAGGTCTCCGAGCGCAGCAAGCGCTGCCTCCGCATCCACTCCATCCGCGCTAACGGAAATGACCGAGCCGTTACCGGCTGCAAGCATCATCAAGCCCATGATGCTTTTTCCATCCACCTCTTCGCCGTCCTTTTCAACGAAGATGTCAGACTGAAAGCGGTTGGCCGTCTTTACGAATTGGGCCGCAGGACGAGCGTGGATGCCGAGCTTATTGAGGATGGTGAAGTCTTTTTGGGCCATGGATAGTGGCTTGCGCCGGGCGGACCGTAGAAACTCAAACGGATTGCTCCAAGGCTAAAATTCGCCAACACGCTTCCGAATGCCCGATCAACCCTCGAAAATCTCCATTTTGACCCCCAAAAACCCTTCGGATTCAGGTTCCCCATTGACCATGCATCGACTGCCGAAAGCGGGATGGCGGCACATGGGCGACGGATTTGAAAACCCGGGAAAAGTGAAATGGATCCTTGAATCCAAGCTCCGCGGCGACTGATTTCACCGAGGCACCGTTTTCCAAAAGAAGCTCAGATGCCCGGCCCATTCGCAGCCGGGTCAGATATTGATACGGACTCTCGTCATGAAATTGGGAAAACAACCGGCAAAGATACGGCGCGTCGATTTTGCAGGCTTTGGCTACCGCTTCCAGCGAATTGAAGGCGAGAAAATGCTCCTCCATGAACTGCTTCGCCCGCGAAAATGTATGGTGTGCCACTGTGTCCGTGCTCACTGGTCCGGTCGCGTCATCCCGGCACATCAGCAGCAGTTGCCGGGTGATCGTTGCACAAAGGGGGGCTGCCAGGGGCGACTTGCGGATCCCTCGGTCGATGAGCATCTCAAAGATGCTCCGGACGGGCTCGCTCTTGGAACTGCGCGCAATCGTCCCGGCCGTCATCGCGAACCGTAAGAGAAAGGCCTCGACCTCAGCACCTCTGAAGGCGACGAAATACTTGCGCAGCGGGTGGTCCGCCGAGCTGGCAATCCGATGCGGCATCGCTGGCCCATACACGTAGAAACTCCCGGGCACCAGATCCGCGTCCGTCCCGCCCAGTTCCAGAAATCCCGAGCCGTGACTTACCCATTCCAGCACGAACCAAGGCACTTCGGATCGATTGATTTCGTAATCCCCGGCACAGCGCTCGAAACCGCCGAAAACCACGCCGAAGTCCTCCATTTCCTCCGTATCCAGAAAGAACAAGCGCGACGATTCACAGTCGTGGGAAAGGTAGGAGCTCGCTGTTAGCTCGTTTCTCATGCGCGGGAGCCTCGCCCAAAAATGGGTTTCAAATCAAGGCAAAAATATGCATACATTCGTAGAATAGACATGTCGTTAGGTGTCCTGAGCCGAAGGCACGCTTGATTTGAGATTTCGTGAAAAACCAGCTGACAAAGTCATCAAGGCAATCAAGGATTGGCCGAAGCCCAACACAAACCATTCAACCATGAAAACGACAGTTTATCCAAAAATCGGCATCCGGCCAGCCATCGATGGCCGCCTCGGCGGTGTTCGCGAGTCCCTTGAAGAGCGTACCATGCAGCAGGCCCAGGCCGTAGCCGCCTTGATCGCAGCGGAACTCCGCTACCCCGATGGCACACCCGTGCAATGCGTCATCGCGGACACCTGCATCGGCGGGGTGCGGGAAGCTGCCGATTGTGCTGAAAAATTCAAAACCTCCAACGTCGGTGTCTCCCTCACGGTGACGCCTTGTTGGTGCTACGGTTCCGAGACCATGGACATGGATCCGCACCTGCCCAAGGCAGTCTGGGGCTTCAACGGCACCGAGCGCCCCGGCGCGGTTTACCTCGCCGCCGTGCTTGCAGGCCACACCCAGAAAGGGCTCCCCGCATTTGGCATCTATGGCAAGGATGTGCAATCCGCCACCGACACGGAAATCCCTGCCGACGTCCGCCACAAGCTCCTGTCATTCGTCCAGTGCGGACTGGCCGTCGCGCTCATGCGCGGCAAGAGTTATCTCTCGATGGGGGGGACCTCCATGGGCATCGCCGGTTCTGTGGTCGATACCGCGATGTGGGAAAAGTGGCTCGGCATGAGGGTCGAAGCCATCGACATGACCGAGTTCGTCGGTCGCATGGCCAAGGGTCAATACGACCAGGCGGAGTATGAAAAAGCCCTTGCCTGGGTGAAGGAGAATTGCCCGGAAGGAAAGGACTACAACTCGCCGGGCACCACGCGGTCCAGAGAGCAGATCGACAAGGAATGGGAGGACAGCGTCAAGATGGCCCTCATCGCCCGCGACCTCATGGTGGGCAATCCCAAGCTCAAGGAAATGGGACTCGGTGAACAAGCGCACGGCCACAATGCCATCGTCTCCGGATTCCAAGGCCAACGCCAATGGACCGACCATTTCCCGAATGGCGACTTCCTCGAAGCCATTCTCAACACCTCCTTCGACTGGAATGGCAAACGCGCTCCCTACATCGTCGCTACCGAAAACGACGCCCTCAACGGAGCTGGTATGCTTTTCGGCCATCTCCTGACCAACACCGCACAAATCTTCGCCGACCTCCGGACCTACTGGAGCACCGATGCGATCAAGAACGCCAGTGGTAAATCCTTCAGCCACCCGCTGGTGGAGGATGGGATCCTCCATCTTATTAACTCCGGTCCCGCCGCCCTCGATGGAACGGGAGAACAGGAAATCGATGGCAAGCCCGCGATGAAACCGTTCTGGGAAATCTCCGATGCGGAAGTGGAAAAATGCCTGAAGGCCACCACGTGGCACCCGTCGATCACCGAGTATTTCCCCGGTGGAGGTCTCAGCACCCGTTACCGCACGCGTGGAGGCATGCCTGCCACCATGATCCGCCTGAATCTGGTCGATGGACTAGGCCCGGCGCTTCAAGTGGCGGAAGGCTATACGGTTGATCTCCCGGACGAGGTGCACGACGCGCTTGACCAAAGGACCAATCCCACCTGGCCGACGACCTGGTTCGCGCCCATCCTCACCGGCAAGGGTGCGTTTACCAGCGCCTATGAGGTGATGAACCACTGGGGAGCCAATCATTGCGTGATGACTTATGGTCACGTCGGGCACCTTTATCTCACCCTGGCATCCATGCTCCGTATCCCTGTTTACATGCACAACATCGCCGAAGAGCGGGTATTCCGGCCCAGCGCATGGACCGCATTCGGGACTGCGGATTTGGAAGGTGCGGACTTCCGTGCCTGTGCCAATTACGGCCCGCTTTACGGCAAGGTCTAAGGGATGATTTACCAAAACCACCTTGGGAGGCTCCAGGAATGGTGAAAACCAGACCAAGGCCTCCCAAGGAGCGGCGGTCTCCCAACCGCCGAAGTCCATGGGGTGCCGATGAGGGAGAGCTGCGCGCTTTTCCATCGGCCTAACATGCGCCAGGGCGAATCGGAGTTCCGCCGCTTTTCGGGGCTACTTGGCGGATGGCTATCCGGCGCTTTGGTGGTCGGCCTGCTCTACGAGGCTGTCTTGAAATTCGAGGAAATCATCTGTGGTTAGAAAACTCTTCTCTTCTTGCTGAGCGGCGAGTTTCAAGTTTTCAAGGCAGTCTCTCAGGAGCAATGAGGAATGAATGCATCATTCATCTGAATGTTGTGGCCGCGTCATTCACCCAGTGAGTCAAGCCTGCGAAGTGTTCAGCAGTCAGATCTTGCGCCAATCATTCATATCCAAGCCCATCGAACTTCGAGAGGAGGCGGTGCGACTGCGGATTCGAGGTGCGCGCGAATCCGAAGAGGGCGGGGGCTTGAGCTGTTGCGGAGATGTGTGGGGGATTTCTGCCTGATGCATCATGCCACAAAAAATCCGCACCTCTTGAGAAGTGCGGATTTGTGAGATTGGGGAGTTCCCGTGAGGCGGATTAACGCTTGGAGAACTGGAAGCGTGCGCGAGCACCTGGCTGACCTGGCTTCTTCCGTTCTTTCATCCGCGGGTCACGGGTGAGGAAACCGAGTGGCTTGATCACCTTGCGGTTCTCAGGATCCACTTGGGTGAGCGAACGGGAAATCGCGTGGCGGATCGCAATCGCTTGGGATTGCTTGCCACCGCCCTTGACGACGATGTTCAGGTCGAACTTGTTCGAGAGCGAGAGCGCGAGAAAAGGAGCAAGCACGTGGTTCTGCAGCTCGATCGTCGGAAGGTATTCTTCGAAGCTGCGTGAGTTGATGACGATCTGGCCGGTGCCTTCGGTCATCCAGACGCGGGCGACGGCGGTTTTGCGGCGGCCTGTGGCGCTTTGAGTAGTGGTGGCGGTCATTTTTCGGAAAAATTGAGTGCTGTTACGGTCGGTGAATTAGCGAACCGTGTGGGCGGTAGGGGCTTGGGCATCGTGCGGGTGGGACTCACCGGCGTAGACCTTGAGCTTGCCGAACTGGGCCCGTCCGAGGCGGGTTTTGGGAAGCATTCCCCAGACAGCGCGCTCGACGAGGAGGATCGGGCGACGCTCGCGCACAATGCGTGGAGTCTCGACCTTCTGGCCACCGACATAGCCGGAGAAGCGGCTGTAAATCTTGGAGGTCTCCTTGGTGCCAGTCAGCACGACTTGGTCGGCATTGATGACAACCACAAAATCGCCGGTATCGACGTGGGAGGTGAAAATTGGCTTGTGCTTGCCACGGAGCAGGCGTGCTGCCTCAACAGCGACTTGACCGAGGACCTTGCCCTTGGCGTCGATGACATACCATTTGCGCTCGACTTCATGCGGCTTGGCGGAAAACGTCTTCATGTGCTTGTATAAAAATGACTTCGATCACAGAGGTTGTGCGAAGGGGTGGGGAAACTAGGGAGCCAGTTTGCGGGTGTCAACGGGAAATCTTTCGAAATTTGCCAATTTTTCGCCGAATGGGGAAGAATCACGCACGTTTTTGCAGAAGAATGTCCAAGGAAAGGTTGTTTACTTACCTTAAAGGGTTTTCAGGCAGAAGGCGTTGTTGGGGGAATCCCATGGGCGGGTGCCCGATTGGTGTGCCGGTTGCGTTTTATTTTCCACTCCAGCCTCCGCCGAGGGCTTTGGCGAGGGCGGCGAGGGTGATGCGCTGTTCGGCGTGGATCTTGCTGAGGGCGAGCTGGATGACGAGGACGCCGCGCTCGGAATCGACCACCTCAAAGTAGCTGGTGAGACCTTTTTTGTAGCGTTCCTGGGCGAGGTCGCGGGTTTCTTCGGAGCTTTTGAGGGCGTTTTCGAGGGCCTTGCGCGAGGAGGCAAGTCCCTTGAGATCGACCAGCGCGTCCTCGACCTCGCGGAGGGCGATGAGAAGAGCTTGGCGGTAGGCGGCGAGTGCCTCGTCGTAGCGGCTGCGGGCTGCTTTTTCGTTGGCCTTGTTGGTGCCTCCATCGAAAAGCGGCGCGGTGATGCCCGCTCCTAGGGAAAGCACCCGGTTCTCCCAGTCGAGGAAGCGGGCGACGTCGATGGATTCAAACCCACCGGAGGCGAGAAGGTTGAAATTGGGATAGAAGGCGGCTTCCGCGATCCCGATCCGGGCGTTGGCGGCGCGTAGGTTTTGCTCAGCGGCGCGCACGTCCGGGCGGCGGGCAAGGACTTGCGCGGGGAGCCCGGGGCGAATGATGGGCAGGGTGCTCTCCGCCTGGCTCCTGCTGATGGCGAATTCCGCCGGGGCCATGCCGCAGAGGACGGCAAGGGCGTGCTCCGCCGAGCCGCGTTGGCGCTGGACCAGGCTGAGATCGTTGTTTGCCAATTCCACTTCCGTGCGGGCGCGGCTGGTGGCCAGGCCATCAGTGAGTCCTGCATCGGTCCGGGATTTCTGGATGTCCAGGGCTTCTTGGCGGCTTTGGATCGTGCTTTGAAGGACGGCAGTCTGGGCATCGAGCCCGCGGAGGAGAAAATATTGCCGGGCGACTTCGGTGGCGATGCCAAGGCGCTGGGAGTCGAGCATGGCATCCGCGGCGGCGGCTTGCGCGCTTGAAGCCTCGATGGTGCGCTTGTTGCGGCCCCAGAGGTCCGGGTCGTAGGCGAGGTTAAAGGTGCTCCGGTAACGTTGTTGTTCCAGGGGGATGACGACGCCCGGAGGGAGGTTTGCTCCGAGTCCATCTCTGGAGAAACGGTTGATGCCGCCGGAACCGCTGAGGTCGAGGGTGGGGAACAGCCGCGCCTGATCCACGCCGACGAGAGCGCGTGAGGTATCCACCCGGGCCTTGGCGGCGGCGAGGTCAAGGTTGGCAGCGAGTGCGCGATCGACCAGACGGTTGAGCTCGCGGTCGTTGAAAAGCCTCCACCATGCGTCGGGGAGGCGGGTCGGGGCGGTGGATTTGGATTCTTTCCACTGAGTGCCGCCGGCGGTTCCGGGTAGTTGGAAGTCCGGTCCCAGCGTGCAGGAGCCTAGGCATAGGAGAGTGGGAAACAGGAGAAAACGGGAGTTCATGGCTTCTTGTGGAGATCGGCGGCCTCGATAAATACATCGACTTGCTGGCCGACGTAAAGCGGCAGGTCACTGGGGCGGGTGAGGGAATAGATGATTTGCAAGACCCGGGTGTCCACCCGCTCGGTGCTGGAACCGGTGAGTGAGACTTTGGGGATCACGTAGGGTTCGATGCGGATGAACTCCAAGGGGAAGGTGATCGTGGGGTCACCTTTGAGGTAGCCAAATGCGGCCTGTCCTTGACGGATGCGGGTTGCGTTTTGCTCGTCGATGTCGGCGCGGACCTGGAGCTTGTCTGTTTCACCAAGGATGATCGCTGGCGACTTGGGTGAGGTGGCGGCGTATTCTCCGGCCCGGACATTGACTTGGATGATGGTCCCGTCGCGCGGGGCGCGGATGGTGAGCCGCCCGATGAGTAAATCCAGCCGTTTCAGGGCGGTCTCCGAGGCGGCAAACTGCGCCCGGGCCGCGACGAGTTGTGCCTGTGAAACCGCGACGTCCTGCTTGCGGTTTTCCAAATCCTCCTGACTGACGGCCCGGCTGTCGTTGACGGAGCTCAGGCGGGTGAGTTGCGATTCCAGTTTGGCGAGTTGCGCCTCACTGACGGCGATCTGGGCGCGGGAAATTTCCTGCTGCGCCTGGTTGGACAGCCGTTCGGCTTGGAGGTCCCGGTCGTCGAGTTTCATCAGGGCTTGGTCTTGTTTGACGCGGTCATTCACCTTGACGGCGACTTCGGTGATCAAGCCCGGGAGCGGCACGCCGATGGCGACGTTTTCGCTGAGCGCTTCGAGGATTCCGGTGGCGGCGACGGCTTCCGCGAAAGGCTTGTGCGGTGGCGGCACCGGTGGGTCTCCGGGCGCTAACATCTGGCGCTCCGCCTGGGTGCGCGAGACGTTGATGATCATGAAGACGCCAAATGCGGCACCGGCGATGGTCCCGTAACGGATGAGTTTGGAAAAGAAGTTCATGGGAAAAATCGGAAGATCGTGGATAGGGGATGGGAAATCGGGGATGGTGGGTCGATGCGCTCTTCGATTTTCAATCTCTTCTCTCAAAGCGCGTGTTCATGGATGAAATGAGGGGCCTCTTGCTGGCTTTGGCGGGTGACCTCGATGATTTCGCCATCGTCCATGCGGGCGATGCGGTCGGCGTAGGAGAAAATCCGGTTGTCGTGGGTGACGATGATCACGGCGCGGTCCGAGGCGCGGGCGACCTGGCGGAAAAGATCGAGCACGATCTCGCCGTTCTGGGCATCGAGCGCGGCGGTGGGTTCATCACAGATGACCAAGGGAGGTTCGTGGACGAGGGCGCGGGCGATCGCGACGCGCTGTTGTTGGCCGCCGGAGAGCTTGTTCGGTCGTTCTTTCCAGCGCTCGCCGAGGCCTACTTTTTCGAGGATGTCGCGGGAGCGCTTGAGGGCCTTGCCGCTGGAGATGCCCTGGATCAGAAGTGGCACTCCCACGTTTTCCGCGATGGTGAGGGTGGGGATGAGGTTGAATTGCTGGAAAATGAAGCCGATGTTTTTCGCCCGGAAGCGGGTGAGCGCACGGCCCGACATTTTTTCCAGAGGATTCCCAAAGACTTCGATTTCGCCGCTTTCCACATGCATCGTTCCGGCGATGGCGCTGAGGAGTGTGGTCTTGCCGCATCCCGAGGGGCCCACGAGCATGAGAATTTCCCCGGTGTGCGCTTGTAGGCTGACTTGTTTGAGCACGTGGATCCGCTCCGGCCCCGTGCCGAAGCTTTTTTCAACGCGGCGCACATCGACCACGATGTTTTGTGCATGTTTCTCGCCCATAAATACGATCCCTTGTTGCTAACGTTCTCCCTCCAGAATGCTCGTCCTTGTTGCCCATCCGGGAGGCTCGGGATCGGGGCTGGATGCGGGCTGGACGTCGATCATGGCGGAGAAATGGCTAGCAGAGGCCGACTACGGTGGCAAGCCGACTGAAAAGTTATTCGAGCAGGAGGCCTTCACGAATCAGCACGAGCCGGGATCGGATGGCTGCTGACCTTGCCAAGAGTGGCGCAGCAAAACGTCCGCGCAAGGCGGGATTTCAGCTGAACTCGGCACCAGGCGGCTGTTTTGGAAATGTCCTGGTGTGTGTCGGTTGGCCTGCTGGCGCGCCGCCATTCCCGACCGCAAAATGGCAGGACTCATGGAAGCCTCAGCATGTCCGAGCGATGTGAAAGCGCGTTAGCTCCCGTTCATCGCCGCGCCATGCACGATTTTCCACGGTCTCCTGAAGCTCCGGCCCCGATCAGGCACGGAAGACCATGGCAGGTTCGTAGAGGCTCAGGCGGATGATGCCCATCAGCGCGGCGAGCATGCAGATGATCTGCACGGCCACGAAAGCGACGACGGGGATCTGCCATGGCATGTAGAACGGCGGTTGACCGTTCTCGATGGCACCCAGTGCAAAACCGGATGTCGCTAACAGCCCCAGCCCGAAGCCGATGAGACCGACCGTGAGCGCTTGCACGATGAGCATGACGCTCAGGCGGAAGTTCGACATGCCCATGGCCTTGAGCGCTCCCAGGTGCTTGAGATTGTCCAACACGAAGGCGTAAAACGTCTGGCAGGCGATCGCCACGCCGACGATGAATCCGATCACGACCGTGGTTCCGAACGAAATGGGGATGCCGGTGTTCTTGACGTACCACCAGACGGTGGAGGTGTTGAAATCCCCGTATTTTTTGCCTTTTGCGGTGGTGGTGTCCCGCGGGCTTTCGCCAAACTCGCGGTTCACATACGCACGCAGGCCGGTGCTTCGTTCGATCTCGGCGGCGGCCTCTTCGGAACTCATCCCATCGATGGGGGCGGCAATCACCGCAGTGAGCATTTTCCGGGATGGCGGGGTGTATTGAAGGGCGCGCTCGTAGGTGGTCCAAATGTAGGGACCGCCGGTGAAGGAGCGCATCGCCTTGCAAATCCCGACCACCCGTGCCTCGACGTCATTGATTTCAAAACGGTCGCCGATCTTGATTTTGGTCGCGGGATCAGCCGGGTTCGACGAGAGCCGCTGCGTCGCGAGTTCGTCGATCACCACGGTGTTGGGAAGCCGCAGGTCTTCGAGATTTCCCTCGACCATCCGCCCTGGGGCTCCTGCCAGAGAGGCGGCATCGATGCCGATGAGCTGCACGGTCTTGAAGCTACCATCGCCGAGACGCACCCGCTGGATTCCTGAAAATAGCGGCATCGCCCATCGCACCGCCGAGACCGAACGGACCCGGGCGACATCGGTATCGCGCATCGGGTTGGTTTCGTTCACTTGTTCCACACGTTCCTCGACGACGAAGATCGGCGCGGCGACGTTTTTCAGGGTGGCGGTCGTCCAGCGCATCAGGCCGCAGAAAACTGAGGCCTGCTGGACGATGAGGAAGGTCGCGAAAAACAAACCCGCCACCAACATCAGGTATTTGGCGGTGTCGCCAAAGAGCATTTTAAGAGCAAGACCGATCATGCGTGATGGAAGGGACAGCGGGTTGACCTCGCAACCGCCCGGCCAGCATACCGATCCGACGCAGCGGCGCAACCCGCGACATCGGCTCCGGGTCATTTAGCGGAGGATCATGCGGTCGCGGTGAACCTTAATCCCGGCAAGGAATCATAAAATATGCGCAGTTCATCGGAGGAAAACCGTAGTTTTTCCGAGGGGGCGCACGTCACAATGCCACTGCTTTTAACCTTAAGCGACAAACTGTTATGAAACAATCCATCATTACCACCAGCGCCCTCGGGATGCTCAGCACGCTCGTCTTTGCCGGAACCACCGAGGTCGAGATGGCCTCCAATTCGGCGAACGACGGATTTTCGGGAGCGCGCCGCCCGATCAGCAACCCCACCTTGTTCGATCTCGCCCTGCCGACGACGAATATCCATCCACTGTTCATCTATCACGGACTGCCCAACCGGATCAACACCACGGCCGCAGCCGAAGACCTCGCGCTCGGGGGAGACGTCGAGTTGTATGCCTTGCAGTTTGAAATCGCCCTGAACGAGCGCCTGTCGATCGTGGCGGCCAAGGATGGTTACGTGGTCATGGATCCGGATGAGACCCTGACCGACCAAAGTGGTTTTGCGAATCTGGGGCTCGGCATGAAATACGCATTTCTGCTGGATCCCGTCTCTGAAACGGTCATCAGCGGGACGCTGAGCTTCGAGCTGCCGACCGGGAACTCGGACGTCTTCCAAGGCGAGGGCGATGGCGCTGCGAATTTGATCCTTTCGGGCCTCAAGCTGGTCGATGACTGGCAGTTTGCGGGCGGGCTCGGTTTCCAAATTCCATTTTCCGACGAGCAATCGACCAGCGGCTGGATGAGTGCTCACGTCAGCTATGAGGTGTGCAGTTGGTTCATCCCCTTGGTGGAGGTCAATTGGTTCCGGGTGCTCGACGCCGGCAACGGCACGGGGAACTTCCCCTCTCAGGTGGATGGCGCCGTGCCTGCCGTGGTGCAGTTCGAAGGGGGGGATCTTTTCAATCTCGGGGCGGTCAATTCCGTGGACAACCGCGACATGGTGACCGCTGCGCTTGGATTCCGCTCGCGGATTACCGATTCCGTCGATGTCGGGTGCGCGTATGAGATCCCGCTCACCAGCGAGGAAAACGGAATCATGGACGAGCGTGTCACCGTGGATTTGATTTGGACGTTTTGATGGGTGGAATTGCAGCCCGGGGTGAGCACCGCCCCGGGCTTTTTTCGTTGCCAATCCGGTTGCACTCCGGCTGCGTTCGCGAAACACTGCGTGCTCAATGAGCAGCTGGACAGAGGCAACATTACGGGCGGCGGCCTCATGGCAGGCATTCAAGGAGGGGAAATCCCTGGTCGATGGCGGACTTGTCATCGAGGCCAAGGCTGGGGCGAATGGCTGGCAGGGGCTCGTGAAAGTCGGAAAACGGGCGCTCCGGGTCAGTGTTCAGGTGAAATCTGCCACCCATCTCGACACCCAGTGCCCCTGCGCGGACAATCAACGCAGCGGCGCGCTTTGCTCTCATGCGGTGGCCACCGGGCTCGTCACAATCGGTGTGGGGCTTAAGCGGCCGCTTCAAACAACCGCTTCAAAAGTGGTGGCGTCATCGGCTGCGCCTGTGCCTGCGGCGGTTCCGTGGCAAATCATGTTGCCGCTCAATTGGCGCGAGGCCTTGTCCCGCGGCAAGCTTGCGGCGACCTTGGCGCTCTCGGAAAAAGAAGAGCTTTCGCTTGCCGATGAGCGACTCAGTGGTTGGCTCGCCCGGGAAGGGGTGGCGCGGAAAAGCATTTTAAGTCTCAATATCGATGGCGGGCGCGTCTCGGCATTTCTGGAGGCCATCGCGGAGCATCCGAGGCTGGCGGCGGGAAAGGACCGGCTTCTCATCGAGATTCGCGCGGGCGAGAGGCTTCAGTTGGCTGGGTCCACGCTTGAGGATGGTCAGGTTGAGCTGGTGCCTGACACGGCGGCAGGGCCCTGGAGTGAGATCGGTGGTGTATTCTGGCAGGTCGGGGAGAAGGCGATTTCACGCGTCGGCGAGGGCAAGATCCCCGGGGAGTTGGCGCTTTCCCTCGGCGATTTGGCGCAGGGGCGGGTCGTGAAGATCGAGACCCAGCGCTTTTTCAGTCACTTGGCATTGTGGCAGGAGTGGCTGCATTTTCCGGCCGATTGTTGGTTGGATGCGCTTCATTTTGTCAAAGCACCGGCGGTTTTCGAGCTCTCGCTCGAGGGCTCTCTCCAGCATCTGGAGGCGCAGCTCAAGGTGCGCTATGGGGCCGCCGCGCCGGTCCCGCCGGGCCTCGGGACGGTGGCTGGCTTGCCTCGTCTGGTGGGGGATCACTGCGAGGTTCGCGATCTCGCTTCTGAGGAGCAGGCGGCGGCTCGTCTCAATAGGGCGGGATTCGCCATCGAGAATTTTGCCGAAGGCCGCTGGGCCATGAAAGGTGAGTCGCAAGTCCTCGGCTTTCTCACCCAGTCGCTGCCGTTACTGCGGAGCGAGTGGACCATCCACGAAGGCGAGCGCTTCGGTCATGTTCAAAAACAGGTCGTCGTGGTTTCTCCTAAAATCGAAATCCTTGGCTCGGGCGAAGACTGGTTAAACTTCGATCTGTCGTTTCAAACGAGCGATGGAATATCGATCCCGTCGGCCGAGGTTCGGCGTCTGTTGCGCGCCGGAAAAAATGCGGGCGCGGCTGCAAATGGTCGCCGCTTGATCATCTCCGAGGATGTCGCGGAGTTGATTGATCCGCTTTTCTCCGACTTGGATCTGGAGCAGCGAAACGGTCATTTCACGGCTTCTGCACGTGCTGGCGAGCTCATCCGGGAAATCCGTCAAAAAATTGATAAAACAAATACAATCAATCATCAACGAGAGTTATTAACATTCGATTCGCCGCCCACACTCGTCGCCGAGCTCCGACCGTATCAGGCGAGTGGCAGTGCTTGGATGTATGACCGGGTTCAGCGCTTCGGTGGAGCGCTGCTCGCGGATGATATGGGGCTGGGGAAGACGGTCCAAACGATCGCTTTAATCGAGCGATTGTTCATGTCTGAGGTGGCTGATTCGGGGGTGGTGATGGTGGTGGCGACGGCCTCGTTGTTGGGGAACTGGCGGGCTGAGTTTGGTCGATTTGCGCCGGGCAGGACGGTGAGGATCCTTCACGGCGCGAGTCGGGACGCCGAGCGGGATAAAGTGCGTGCGGGGGAGGTGGTGCTCACCAGTTATGGGACGCTCGCCCGGGATTTGGCCTACCATCTCAAACGGACCTATCGTGCGGTGGTGGTGGATGAGGCCAGTCTCATGAGGAATCCTGACACGGATCACGCGAAGGCGGTGTCGAAGCTGAGCGCTACCTCGCGGGTGGCGCTCACCGGCACCCCGGTGGAAAACGGGGTGAAGGATCTGTGGTCGATTTTCCGGTTCATCCAGCCTGGTTGGCTCGGGACCCGAGATCAATTCAAGGATCGTTACGAGGCGCCATTGCTCGTCGGGGATGCCCCAGCGAAGGTCATCGAGCGTTTGCGGCTCAAGATTTCGCCGTTCATTCTCCGGCGGACCAAGGAGCAGGTGGCTCCCGAGCTTCCTTCCAAGTTGTTCATTGATGAGTTCTGCGATCTCAGTCTGGACCAGCAAGCGGTTTACAAGGCGCTCTTGATCGAGGGTCGCAAGCGGGTCGATGAAAGTGCCGACGCCGGCAATCCTGGGGCGGCGCGGATGCAGATGCTGACCGCGTTGCTCAGGCTGCGGCAGACGTGTTGCGACCTCGCGCTTCTTGGAAACGAGCGTTTCAATCAACTTGTGGTCGCGAAGCGCTCAGCCAAGCTTCAGCGCTTGTTGGAGTTGGTCGAAGAGGCGGTGAATGGAAATCACCGAATGTTGGTTTTTAGTCAGTTCCAGACGCAGTTACGTGAAATCGAGAAAAGCATATCAGAGCGCGGCTGGGAAAGTTTACGGTTGGATGGGCAATCGCGGAATCGTCAACAACTTGTGGATAAGTTTCAAAGTGCCGACGGCCCGCCGGTGTTTTTGATCAGCCTGAAAGCGGGCGGCTATGGTCTCAATTTGACGGCTGCGGATACGGTGGTGCACTTTGATCCGTGGTGGAATCCTGCGGCGGAGGCTCAGGCCACGGACCGGGCCCACCGCATCGGCCAGACTCGGCCGGTGACGGTTTATCGCCTCCTCACCCGTGGGACGGTCGAGGAAAAGGTCGTCCGGCTACAAGCCAAGAAACGCGAGCTCGCCTCAGCCATCGATGAAAACGGTGCTGGCGACGCAGCGGGCTGGAGTATGGACGAGCTGGAGTCGATCTTGGCGGATTGAGGGGTGGCTGGGCGTCTTTGTCCGGTGATTTGAAAATTTCTCAAATGATTTTGAATCCATCGTTGGGAGTTTCCGTTCAAGGACGCATGAAGGCGTTCTTTTTTCCGTGGTTGATCGGGTTTGGCATGATTTCCAGCCTTTCGGCGCAGCCGTGTCGTGAGGTGGTCCGTGATGCGTCGGGGCGGATTGTGCAGACGATCGAGCGGCAGAAGTCGCCGGGTGGAACCGTGCAGGCGACCACCCGGGATGCTTCCGGGCGAATCATCGGCACGGCAATGACCCGGGTGGATCCGGGCGGCAGTGCGAAAACGATCTATCGGGACGCCAGTGGTCGGCTGACGGGCAGCGCCTCGACACAAGCCACCGGTGGTGGCACGGCGCGAACGGTTTACCGGGACGCTGGTGGACGCCACCAAGGCAGCGCGGAATCCCGCAACACCCACGGCGCGGGTTCCGTCACTCAATTCCGGGATGCTTCGGGCCGGTTTGCGGGCAGCTCCGCCACCAGCAGCAGTGGTTCCGGAATGTCTCGCGCGAGCCAGCGCGACAGCTCCGGCCGCTTGACAGGCAGCAGCTCAAGCGCGGGAAAATGCAAACCGGCGCCGCATGTCACCGAGCCGCCCCGTTTTTTTCCGTTGCGAGTCGGTCCTTGAGACGGGAAGCGGCGGTGATCCGAAGGTGATGCCCGGATCACGGTGTGCTCACTCTCAGGCGCGTGAAGCGGCGGCCGCTGGTGCCTTGGGGAATGAGCGTGCTGATGCTTTGGGTGGGTCCTTCACTGATGACAGCGCCGGGACTGGCAGAGGTCCAGGAATTCGGAGCGAGGGTGTCGGAGTATTCGACGGTGAAAATATAGCCAGCGTCGAAGGCTGCCTTGCTGCGGGTGTAGGTGAAATTGAGCATGGAGCCTGGAGCGGGGAGCTGGGAAGGGGCCATCCGGCTGGCGGCGTGCGGGTTTTGGGCGGTGGCGAATTCGAGGAGGTTGGTTTCTCCGTCGTGGTTGGCGTCGAAGCTGTCGGCGGCGTTGCCGGTGTTGGCGGTGCTCCCGAAGTGCAACTGGCGCCATGACTCGATGGCGCTGAGGTTGGGAATGGTGATGACGGCGTCGTTGCCATCGCCGCCGGTGTAGCTGATCTGCCAGGCGTAGCCGCTGGCGGTGAAGTTGCTGCCCTCGGGCAGGCCGGTGAAGCTGCCGGTGATGGCGCCGGGGCTGGTTTTGCTGAGGAGGGTGTAGCGGGTGCCGGGGGCGAGGCCGGGAGGGGCGATGAGGTCGAGATTTCCAGCAAGGGTGAGATTTCCACCAATGGTGAGCGTGTCGCCGGGGCGCGCTTCGAGGCGGCCGGTGACACTGATGTTGAGGCTACCGGTGGTGGAAGCTTCTCCTTGCGGGGCGAGGATGCCGGTGGTGGTGGCGGTGAGGTCGCTGGTGAGGGAGCCGCTGAGGATCAGCTTGCCGGCGTTGATGGCGGTGGGGCCGGTGTAGCTGTGGGTGTTGGCCAGAGTCCAGGTGCCGGAGCCTTGTTTGGTGACGGGTATGGCGGTGGTGAGGCCGTTGCTGATGCTGCCGCTGATGGTGCCGGTGGATGCCCCGCCGAGGACGAGGGAACGGGTGGTGGCGGCCGCGCTGATGTTGCCGGAGACAAGCAGGGTGCCGGCGGTGCTGGAGATGTTGAGCAGGCCGTTGCCGGTGGTGATTTGGATGGGGCCTTGGATTTGGTTGTTGCCGTCCAGGTTGCTGATGCCGCCGCCGTCGAAGGAGTTGGAGGAGGCGCTGAGGGTGAGGGCGGCGGGGAGGGTGATGTTGTTGGAGAGCTGGATGCGGCGGTCGGCTCCGGGCGAGGAGAGGGTTTTGCTGCCGGTGCCGAGGGCGTTGGAATGGGTGATGCGGAGGGTGCCGCGGTTGAGGGTGACGCCTCCGCCGTAAGAGTTGTCGCCGCCAAGGATCACGGTGTCGGCGGCGGCGGGGTTGTCGATGAGGAGGGAGCCGGAGCCGCTGATGGTATTTGCGAGATCGAGGGTGCCGGAGCGGTCGATGCGAAGGGTGCCGTTGTTGACGATGGGGCCGATGCCGGGCGTGCCGCTGGTGCCGTCGTTGCCGATCTGGATCGAGGCATTGAGCGGGATGGTGGTGGCGCCCTGATAGGTGTTGTTTCCGGCGAGGATGAGGGTGCTCCAGCGGTCGATGCGGGTGAGCGCTCCGGGGCCGGAGATGGTTCCCGTGAAGAGGTAGCGGCCGCTGTTGGAGGCGTTTAAGGTGGTGTCGTGGGCGAGTGTGATGTCGTGGGCGATGGTGTAGGCCACGGTGGATGGGAACGCGGCGAGAGTGATCACCGGGGCGGTGGCTCCGGCGTTGCGGAACTCGAGCGGGCCTCCGGCGAGGTTGACGGCGATGGTTCCGGTGCCGGTGCCAGCAAGGCGCAGGCTGTTGAGGAGGAAGCTGCCGGAGTGATTGCTGGTGGCGATGATCGGGCCGGCGGGCAGGGTGCTGTTGCCGCTGAGGAATTCGATTTTGGTGGCGGGGTTGCTGACGGGGGAGGTGCCGAGGTTCCAGTGGGTGCCGGTGGCCCACTCGCCGGATGTGGTGCTGGTCCAGATGTAGGACGGCAGCGAGGTGGCGTCGTTGGGATTGGTGCCAGCGGTGAATTCGGCGAGGTTGGTGACGCCGTCGTTATCGGGGTCAGCGAGGTCGGCACCGTTGCCGGTGTTGGCGGAGTTGCCGAAGTTGGCGTAGCGCCATTTTTCGATGGCTGTTAGGGGAGTCCAGAGGAGGGTCAGGGTGGAGGCACTTTGCTGGAGGGTGAAGTTTCCGTGAGCGGCGGCGACGCGGGCGGCGGGATCGGTGGAGACGGTGCCGAGGGTGAAGGTGGCGGAGAGGTTCGCGGCGCTGAGCAGCGGCCAGGATTGCGGGCTTTCCCAAAATGGGTTGCTGAGGTTGACGAGGCTGCCGGGGGCGTCGAGCAGGACATCGACGGGGGCGGCGGTGCTGAGGTTTCCGCTGACGGTGATCTGGCCGATGCTGGCTGCGGAGTTGGTGGCGATGCTGGATCTGATCCGACCGCTGGAGAAGCTGAGCGGGCCGGAGAAGGCGAGCGTGCCAGCTGCGGGCGCGAGCGATCCGGTGACGGTGGTGGGGGCGGAGACGCTGCCGCTGCCAGCGAGGGTGCCGCTGACCGTTAGATTGCCCGCGCCGGAGATGGTTCCTGTTAGGTTGTGGGTGGAGGCGAGGTTGAGGGTGCCGGCGCTGATGGCGATGGGGCTGGTGAAGGTGTTAGAGCCATCGAGGACGAGGGTGCCCGAGCCAGACTTGGTGATGGGGGATCCGCCGTTGATCTGGGCGACGTTTCTGAGGGTGCCGCTTTGCAGGTTGAGGGTGGTGAGATCGACGATCGAATTTCCTAACAGGTCGAGCGTCGCGCCGTTGAGGGTGAGGGTGGCGCTGCCGGTGCCGCTGGATTCGATGATGTTCGTGTGGGCGCTGATGGTGCCGCCGGTGAGGTTGAGGACGCCGGTGGCGTTGCGGGCGAGGCTGATGACGCCGGGGAATTCGCTGTCGCCATTGCCAAGGGTGACGGTGCCGCCGCCGAGGTTGATCTGGCTGGTGCGGGTGAAGGTGGAGTTCTGGGCGAGTCCTACATCGAGGCTGACGATGTCGAGCGTGCCTTGATTGAAGGAGAAGGTGTCGGTGCGGACCGTGGCGTTGGAGGAGCCGCCCATGCGGAGGGAGGCGAGCATGATATCGGCGTCGTGGCCGGTGACGTCGAAGCTGCCGAAGCCGTTGCCGTTGCCGCCGTTGTCGGCGATGAAGAGATTCGAGCCTGAAACGCCGGAACGGTCGCGGATGGAGAGGGTGCCGGAGGCGTTGTGGAAGAGGAAGGAACCGATGCCGCGTCCGCCGCCGCTGGGTGAGGTGGTGGTACCGATGGCGATGGAATCGACGCGCAGGGTGTTGCTGCCGGAGCCGAGGCGGAGCGTTTGGGTGGAGTTGCTCGGCTGGTTGTTGCCGAGGAGGATGGCATCGACATCGATGAGGTTGTGGGTCGCGAGCGTCAGCGTGTTGGCGCTGGTGGCGGTGCCGCTGTTGTTGCCGAGGGTGAGTGCGCCGCCGTCGCTGGGGTATTGGAGATTGAAGGTTTGGAGTCCGGAGAGATCGACGAGGGTGTTGACGCCGGAGCCGCCGGACGATGTTCCGAGGTTGAAGCGGCCGGACTCGGCGAGCACGTCGAGGGTGCCGCTGCCGGTGACGGTGAGCCGGCTGTTGCTGTTCGCGGCGGAACTGTAGCTGCCGACGAGCACGTCGCCTTGGATGGTGAGGGTTCGGCCGGAGCCGATGGTGATCGTGTTGGCAGTGGTGCTGTTGTTCTGAACGATGAGATCGGTGGCGGTGACGCTGGCGGATGCGAGATCGATGGTGCCGACGGCGGTGCTGCCGGTGGATGCGCCAAGGATGAGCGAGTTGAGGCCGGGATTGCCGGTGGTGTAGCGGAGGGTGCCACCGTCGAGCAGGGTGTTGCCCGCATAGGAGCTGAGGCCCCCGAGGCTGAGGGTGCCCGCGCCGTTTTTGAGGAGTGAGCCGGTGCCGGCGATGTTTCCTGTGAGGGTGAGGGTGTTGGAGGGGACAGTGACGGCGGTGGTGGCGTCGATGGTGATCGGGTTGGCGATCGAGTGGGCGACGTTGTTGGCGCCGGTGATGGTGGGCGCGGTGCCGGAGAGGTAGAGGCGGTCGCCGCCGAGGGTGACGCCTTGGCCGGTGAGTTGGAGTCGATTGAAGAGGAAGGAGCCGAGGTTCTGGGTGCTGGAGATCGAACTGGAATTGTTGAGGACGATGGTGGTGGCGAAGGCGGCGATGGGGTTGGTGGGCGACCAGGTCGCGCTGCTCCAAGTTCCGGCACTGGCGGTGGTGAAGGTGGTGGGCGTGGTGGCCGGAGTGACGGAAACTTCGGTGGAGTTCGGGCTGGTGATGCTGCCACTCACGGCGGCGACGACGTAGAAGTAGGGGGTGCCGTTGCTGAGGCCGGTATTGGTGAAGGTGGGCGAGAGCAGGCCGGTGCCGATGTTGGTGTAGGGACCGCCGGGGGTGGTGGCGCGGCGGAGCGTGTAGCTTTGCGCGTTCGGGACGGTGTTCCAGACGAGGGTGGCACTGCTGGTGGCCGGAAGCGCGGCGAGGCCGGTGGGGGCCGGGAGGCTGGCGACGGGCGTGGCGATGGCTTCGTTGGACGGAGGGCTTTCGACGCCGGCTGCGATGGCGTTGACGATATAGTAGTAAGTCGTGCCGTTGGCGGCGGGATTGCTGTAGGTGGTGGCGGCGGTGCTGCCTTGCGCGACGTAGAGGCCGCCGGGGCTGGTGGCGCGCTTGACGATGTAGCTGGTGGCTCCTGGGGATGCGGTCCAGGAAAGGGCGACGCTGGCATTGCCGGGCGTGGCCGTTAGATTGGCGGGAGCGGGGAGGGTGGCGATGCTGAGTTCGGCGGAGTTGGCGCTTTCGCCGGAGGCGTTCGAGGCGGCGACGACGTAGTGCCAGGTGCTGCCGGGCGTGACGCTGGCATCGAGGACGCTGGTGCCGGTGATGTTAGATAGAAGGGTGGTGTAGGGGCCACCGCTGGTGGTAGAGCGTTTGACTGTATAGCTGGTGGCTCCGGCAACGGCGTTCCATTGCAGCTGGATTTGGCCGTCTGCGGAGGTGAAGACAAGGCCGGTAGGCGGCGCGGTGGGGGTCGTGAAGGAGACGGCATCGGGTGCCCAGGAGTTGCCGTTGGCGTTGCTGGCGAGGGCTCGGAAGTGATAAGTGGCACCGGGTGTTAGAGAGTTCAGGTTTGCGCTGAAATTTCCGAGCGGCATGGTGCCGAGGGCGATGCTGTTAGTCCAGCTTCCGGGCGTGTTGCCGCCGTCGCTGGCTCCCCAGTAGAGGGTGATGGCGGTGGGCGACCCGCCGGTGTAGGCGAGGTTTCCATTGAGGGTGGCGCTGATGCCGGTGATGGCGGTGGCGGGGCGGGTGGCGACCATGGCCGGGGCGTTGGCGGCATAGGTGCTGACGAAGGAGGCGTTGGCAAAGGTGGTGGGCGCGCTGATGGTGGCGTGGGTGGCCTGGAGCCAGGCGGCGGAGCGGGCGACGGAGGAGACGCGGACTTCGTCGAATCGCGCGTTCAGATAGCGGGTGCTGAATTCGCGGGCGATGTTGAGATTGGTCAGGTTGTTGCTGGAATGTCCGGCGGCGGTGCCGAGCAGGGAGCCGTCCTGATAGAGCGAGAGGCCGTTGGAGCTGTTGCCGGAAACGGTGTAGGCGACATGGGACCAGGAACCGAGCGGCAGGGCGGCGGCGGGGCTGGTCACGGTGCCGGCTGCGTTGATCGCAGCGCTGAACGAGCGGTTGGAGAGGGCTTTGAAATGGGTGTATCCGGAGGCCCAGGTGTCCGAGGAAATGATGCCGCCGCCTGCGGTGCTTGGAGCGGCGGTGAGGTTGACCCATGCTTCGACGGTGACCAGCGGGGATGTGCCGTAGTCGGGCAGGTTGGCGAAGTTGCTGGTGCCGTTGAAGGAGTCTGCCGCGCCGACGATGCCGCTTGCGCTACCTTGATTGGTGGCGGAGACCGAGCGGGTGGCGGCATTTCCGGCGGTGGAGCTGAGGTGCTGGCCGCTGGTTTCGCGGAGGTGGAAGACGCCGAGGTAGCCGTTGCTCCAGGTGGAGCCGTTGGTGGTGTAGGCGGGTGGGACTCCGGGGTAGCTGGTGGTGAGGGCGTATTTCCGCGCGAGGTAGGTGCCGACGCGGGCCTCCTCATCGGCGGTTAGAGCGCGGTTGTAGACGATGACTTCGGCGACATCGCCGTCCCAGGAGCGGGCGGCGATGGTGCGGTCGCGGCTGAGGCGGCTGGCTTCGACATTGCCGTCGGTAACGACGGAGACGATGCGGTAGCCGCTACCGAGGGCGGTGGTGGTTCCGTTGACGGCGGCACCCATCAGGCGGGTGGTGCCGTTGCGGATGTTGGCGGAGGCGTTGGTGGGGCTCCAGATCGTGCCGCTGTTGCCGCGGTGGAAGTGGAAGTTGTTGTCATCGCCTAACAGGAAGTGGGGGGCGGTGGTCGAGGTCTCCTGGACAACCCAGAAGACGGTGCGGATGTCGGACATCTGCGGGAAGGTGAAGCGGCTTTCGCCATCGGTGGTGAAACGGACGACGGGCTTTCCGTTGAGGACGTTGGTTTTGTAGATCGGAGCGCCGAACTCGCGAGTGGCGTTGCGGGGAGTGGTGGCGTTTGAGGAGTCGTTCCAGGTGTTGACCGTCGCGCCATCGGCGAGGCCGGTGATGGCGTCGGCCTTGAGCCACATGGCGAGGCCGCTGATGTTGTTAGGCTCCGTGGAGACCGTAGCGGCGGGATTTCCCCAGAAGGCGCAGATGGTGGTGGCGGGTGAGAAGGAGGGGACTTGGACCCACACGTAAGAGGTGCCGGAGGGGTTCCAGGTATCGATTTCGTAGTGGAGTTCGGTGCTGCCGCTGGCGTCGGTGAAGCGGAGGTCCGCGCCGTTGCTGAAGGCGAACTGAGAGTAGGAGAAACCGGGGACCTGGGTGGCATCGAGGGCGACGAGGACCGGGAAGTTGGTGAGGGTTTCCGTCTGGGTGTAGCCGGGGAAAGCGATGCGCGCGCCGTGATTCCAGGCGTTCATGAGGCCGGAGCTCCAGAGGGTGGCATCGCTGGCCGGGATGGTGGCGCTGACGGGCGCGGAGTCGGGTCCGTTGGTGGCGCTGATGACGTAGAAATATGGCACGCCAGGAGTGGCGGTTTCGTCGGTGAAGGCGGTGCTGCCGAGGCCGGTGGCGAGAGTGGTGAACGGACCGCCGGAGGAGGTGGCGCGTTTGACGGTGTAGGTGGTGCCGGAATCGTTCCATGCTAACAGAATACCGTAGCTGGTGGGCGTGGCGCCGAGGCCGCCGGGAGCGAGCGGGGGGGCGCTGACGACGACGGATTGGGTGAGCTTGAGGCCGCCGGCGTGGACGACGGGGCTGGTGGCGAGGTCACGGATTTCCGAGTCGGTTAGATTGCCGCGGAAGAGGGCGACGTCGTCGAGGGAGCCGTTGAAGTCGCGGCTGAGGACGGTGGGCTTGGCAGGGCCGCCGATGATGATGGGGCTGTCCTGTTTGAGCGCCCAGGTGATGTTGGACGCGGTGCCGACCGCTTGGCCGTCGAGGAAGAGGGTGACGTTGCCGGTGTTTTGGGAAGTGCGGTCGAAGCGGATGGCGGCGTGACGCCAGGTGTTGGTGAGGACGCCGGTGGCGGTGAGGTTGATGTCCTGGACGTTGGTGGAGCTGTAGTGGAGGAGGCGGAGGGTTTGCTTCTGGGACTCGCAGTAGAGTTGGAGCTCGTCGCCATCGCCGCCGAAGCCGTCGCCGGTGCCGATGCTGAGGAGGAAATCATCGTCGGCGTAGCTCGCGCGGTTGAACCAGGTGGCGAAGGTCCAGGAGCCGTTGGTGAGGTGGGCGTTCGC
>ERZ1022724.62-NODE-62-length-27450-cov-17.744077_pt1 | contig 27450 bp, 29 predicted proteins | sample MGYA00521091_ERZ1022724 | MGnify/ENA primary metagenome ERZ1022724 (study PRJEB33162, sample SAMN09537610) | freshwater metagenome | isolation source: freshwater | place: Canada:Alberta | collected 2017-07 | study: EMG produced TPA metagenomics assembly of the... | reverse complement strand
GCGCTGGGCAGGACAATCTGACCTTTTCGTAAAGAAGTTAGGGAGTGGGATGAGTTGCAGATTCTTTTTCATGTCGGCGGCTCTTCGGCTTCCCAGTCTTCAATCCGCAAGCCGGTGACTCGTTTGAATTCACGGGTGTTGTGCGTCACGATCGTCAGATCGAGCGAGAGGGCTTGGCCGCTGAGTTGCAAATCGTAGGGGCCGATTTTGTTACCGACTTTCTCAAGCTGGAAACGGATTTCGGCGGTTTTCATGGCGGAGTCCCAATCGAAGGGTAAGAGGTGGAACGGTTTGAGAAAGGTGGAGACTTTTCGCCCCTCGCCTTCAGGGTCGTTGCAACGGAAGACTCCGGCAAACAACTCGAAGACGCTCACCATTGATACGGCGCAATCCTCGGGACTGCGTGTGGCGAGTGCCTGCATGACCTTGGGATTTCCGCGCATGGCGGCAATGCAAACGTTGGTATCGAGGAGGTAGATCATGGGGTGAATTCCACAATGGGGGGGAGTTCTCCTTGATCGGGTCGGGTGAAATTGACGTCATCAATGCGGATGCTTTCGAAGAATCCTTCCGGCCAGGTGGAAGCCTTGACTGGCACCAACAATACGCCATCGCCAAGACGGCGAATCGAGACTTCCCGGCCTTCGAACCTCAGTTCTTTGGGGATTCTTACCGCCTGCGAGCGCCCATTTGTAAATAATGTCGTTGTCATAGCTGGTATATACCAGATCGATGTCAAGCGGTCAACGAGCAATTCCAGGCTCACTGCGTCGGGTATGCAGCGAGATCATCGGTCGGCGAGGGTGCGATTGCATTCGTTGTCGGTAGCGATGTCGCGAAGGGCCTGTGCGATGTCCTACAGCCACTACAAGAACCACTCTTGAGCCCGATGCGATTGGCTTTCGCTTTCGGGATGGTGATTCAATTCTTTCCGCCGACTGTGGTGATCATGGAAGAAAATACAATCCATGGGGTTTTTCAAATCAAAGAAAACGTCGATTCCATGGAACTTGGGCTTTAACGGCTAATCGTATTTTGCGGCATGTGTAGGGTTAGGGAGAAACTTTCCGCGAGTTTCTGCGGTGACTTTTTGACCGCGTAGGTAGGTGGCGGTGATGGTGTGGGTGTGGGTCATGCCGAGGTAGGGAGTGATGGGATGGCGGGTGAGGAGCTGGGAAGCGGTGATGGTGTTAGGCTTCTTTTCGATGAGGATAAAGTCGGCATCATGACCGGGTGTTAGAAATCCCTTGTGAGGGAGCCGGAAGCGGGTCGCGACGTTGCTGGAGAGCTGGGGGATGATGGTTTGATGTTGGCTGAGGAGGAGTGGCAAGGCGTGCTGGATGCCGGCGATGCCGCCCCACATGGCGAAGAGGTCCGTGCCTTGCTTGAGGTCAAGTGGCGAGGGGGAATGGTCGGAGCCGAGGGTGTCGATCTCCCCGTTGAGGAGTTTTTGCCAGAGTGCATTGACAGTTGCGGCAGAGCGGATGGGAGGGGCGCACTTGGCGGCGGGGCCGATGGCGATGGCGGCGGTGTCGTCGAGCAGAAGGTAGTGAGGGCAGGTCTCGACGGTGACTTGGACACCTTGTTTTTTTGCAGCGGTGACGAGGTCGATGCCTTCGGGGCAGGTGACATGGACGATGTGGAGGTGGCAGCCGGTTTGGCCTGCTAGATCGATGGCGATGCGGATGGCGGAGAGTTCGGCTTCGATGGGGCGGGAATCGAGCCAAGCACGCATGTCGGTGGCGGTGGGTGGATGATCTAACTGATGCTGGCGGATGACTTCCGGGTCTTCGGCGTGGACGGCGACGGGGAGTCCGAGGCGGGCGGCGATTTCCATGCCTTTGCGGAGGGTGGATGGCGGGGCGTCTTGGAATTCATCGATGCCCGAGGGGCACATGAAGGCTTTGAATCCGATGGCTCCTGCGTCGGCCATGGCTTCCATGTGGTCGAGTGAATCGGGGGTGAGACCGCCCCAGAGTGCGAAGTCGATGCAGGATTTTTCTTCGGCGAGTCGGCGTTTTTCTTCGAATGCGGCGCGGGTGATGACGGGGGGACTCGAGTTGAGCGGCATGTCGAAGAAGGTGGTGCCGCCACCTGCGGCGAGGGCGCGGGAACCGGTGGCGAGTCCTTCCCAATCGCTGCGACCGGGTTCGTTGAAGTGGACGTGGGCGTCGATCCAGCCGGGTAAGATGAGCGCGTGGCGGGCGTCGATTTCCTGTTTTGCGGAGCCGGTGAGAGCGGGGGCGGCTGCGGTGATTTGGCCGGCCGTGATGGCGAGGGCGAGGTTTTGGCCGTGGATGAGGAGGTCATTCATGCGGGTTGGGATTTGAGGAAATGGGTGAGGATCTGAATGCCTGTGGCGATGTCTTCGGGGGTGGCGTATTCGTCGGGGTGGTGGCTGAGTCCCTCGCGGCAGCGGATGAACAGCATGGCGATGGGGCAAATTTTGGAAACAACGACGCCGTCGTGACCTGCGCCACTGGGGATGGCGAGGGTGGAACCGGTGATGGTGGTGAGGGAATGGAGGAGAGCGCTTGTTAGGGATGGATCGCAGGGGGTGGCGTTGTTGTCTTGGACTGGTTGCCAGTGGAGCTGGAGGTGGCGTTCGTCTGTGATGCGGAGGTAGGATTCGTGGAGTTGGGTAAGTGCGTTTTGACGGGTTTTGTCGTCAGGGTGGCGCAGGTCGATGGTGAAAGATGCCGTTTGGGGGATGGAGTTGGATGCGCCCGGGTGGACTTGGATTTTTCCGACGGTGATGACGAGTGGCGGGCTGGCTTGGGCGAGAGCTTCCGCGGCGAGGATGCAGGCGGCGGAACCTGTTAGAGCATCGCGACGGAGGGGCATGGGGGTGGTGCCAGCGTGGTCGGCGCGACCGGTTAGGGTGATTGTCAGGCGGGATTGGCCGGCGATGGAGGTGACCACGCAGGCGGGTTCTCCTGCTTCTTCGAGGACGCGGCCTTGTTCGATGTGGAGTTCCAGATAGCCGCGTGGAGTGCCGGGCGGATAGAAGATGGGCGCTGCGGTGGCGGTGGGGCTTTCCGTGACGATGGCATGGCCGATGGTGATGCCAGCGGCGTCCCGGGTGGCGAGGGTCAGGGGATCGAGCGCAGCGGTGATGCTGCGGCTGCCGAGGTAAGTCGTTTGGAAGCGGATGCCTTCCTCGTCTGAGAAACCAAGGATGTGGACGGGGAAGGGCAGGCTGATTTTTTCCAATCGGAGCGTTTCGAGGGCGGCGAGGGCGGCGATGATTCCGAGCGCGCCATCGTATTTCCCCGCATCGATGACGGTGTCGTAGTGGGAGCCGATCAGCAAAGGGGCTGCATCCGGCTGGGTTCCGGGAAGAATCCCGCGGACCGTGCCGTCGGGGGCTTGGGTGGTCTCCATGCCCAGGTCGCTCATCCAGCTGAGGATCCGGGCGGCGGCTTGTTGGTTTGCGGGGGAGAGGAAGGTGCGGACCAGGTGCGCCGGGGAGTCGGAAATTTTTCCGAGTTCATCGAGGCGGCTGATCGCGGTTTCTGCGGGGCTGGGCATGGCTGGGGGGCGCTTAGCTGCCGCGGTAGGTGGAGTAGGCGTAGGGTGAGCAGGCGAGCGGGACATGGTAGTCGCGGCCCGCCTCGATGACGAAGTGGATGGGTATCTCCTCGAGAAACGGCGATGGTGTGCCATGGGAGCGGAAGTAGTCGCCGATGGAGAAAACCAGTTGATAAGGACCCGGCGCGGCAGCGGTGAGGAGGGGTGAGTCGCAGCGGCCGTCCGCATTGGTGACGGTGTCGGTGAGCATGCTGCCTTGATGAAAGAGGCGGACGCGTACCATGGCCGCCGGGGTGCCGGAAGCGGTGTCGAGGACGTGTGTGGTGAGCTTTCCCATTGCTCTTCAAGTCAGCAGATGGCGGGCCGGGATGCAAGGATGTGAAAATTTCAAGTTAAGCGTTCTCATCGGGGCGGGACTGGACAAGGGTGGCTGTGACGATTTATTTATTCCACCTACCATGCCTCCTCCACAAAAAGGTTACAAAGTCATCAATCACCGGGATGTCCAGTATCGCTGGATCATGCAGAATCGACGCGGCGTGAACGAATTGGTGATCGAGGCCAGCGCGCCGGTGAACGGTCAGGTCCTGACGGCCGAGCTGCCACGGATCGTGAGTTACGACATGGTGACCGCGGCGATTGATTTCGGGAATGCGAACGGCTGGAAGCCGAATGACGCGGGTCCGGTGTTCCGCTGCAAGTGGGTGAGGAAGGCATTTCAATTGGAGGAACCCTGATGATGTCGGTCACTGGAAATGGGCGCTGGGCTTGGCCGGTCGTGGGGGCCTTGGTGTGCTTGGGATTGGGCACCGCGTCCGGGCTTGCGACGGTGGGTGGGGATGGATCTTGGTATCGGGAGCTTGTCAGGCCGCTTGGGACACCGCCGTCCTGGGTGTTTGGGCCTGTGTGGACGGTTCTCTATCTGCTGATGGGGTTGGCATTGGGGCGCTTGATTTTTCGAAAGCGCTATCAGGCGGTGACCGTATTCGGGATTCAGTTTGGATTGAATTTGTTATGGACGCCGGTGTTTTTCGGGATGCAGCGAATTGATGCGGCCCTGGCGCTGATTTGCGCGATGGGTCTAGGATTGGTGGCGACGATTTCGATGGCGTGGAAGGTGGATCGAGTCGCGGCGTGGTTGTTGGTTCCGTATTTGATTTGGCTGGGTTATGCCACCTATTTGAACGCGGGTTTTTTGATCCTTGCAAAGTAAGAGGCATGGTAATCGCATTTCATAAGCCTTACGGGGTTTTGTGTCAGTTTACTCCCGACCAGCCGGGGCAGCGGACCTTGGCGGATTTCGGCTTTCCGGCGGGGGTGTATCCGGTGGGGCGTTTGGATATGGACTCGGAAGGTTTGTTGCTTTTGAGCGATGAAGCTGGCTTCAACAACCGCCTGCTGGACCCGAAGACGGCGCATCCGAGGACTTATCTCGCGCAGGTCGAGGGTCTCCCGACCCGGGAGGCGGTGCACAAGTTGAAGTCCGGTGGGATTCTGATTCAAGACTACAAGACGCGCCCTTGTGACGCTTGTTTGTTAGACGTGGAGCCGCCGGTGATGCCGCGTGATCCACCGGTGCGGTTTCGGAAGGCGATTCCAACGAGTTGGCTTGAGTTGCGGTTGATTGAGGGAAAAAACCGGCAAGTCCGGCGGATGACGGCGGCGGTGGGATTTCCGACCTTGAGATTGATCCGGGTGCGGATTGGAAAATACGAAGACCGTGACCTTGCGCCCGGGGCGTGGAAAGCTCTCGAGGCGGCGGAGGTTTCGAAGATTTGGCAGAAGTGATTTTTCCCTCTCCACTGCCTCGGTCGCCGGGGGCGACCGAGGCAGCTACACACATACGATGCTGGGGGGGCCGCGTGGTCCGAAGCTCAGAATTTCGGAAACGGGCTAAGAAAGTGATGTGAGGATGTAAGCACGAAAATCGGCCATTGGCAACTTACGTGATCACGGGAATTTGCGAAGCGGGCAGAGAAATCGATGCATTTCTCGACATTCCGGCATCGAGGGCGGATCATACCGTTCGCGGCGATGAAACTGGAAACAAAAGAGCGCTCGGATTTGTGCGATAGCCACCGTGAGGAGGTTGCGAGCGTGCTGACCCATGCGTTCGGGGTGGTTTTCGGCGTTGTGGCCTTGGTGATGATGTTGTTTTTTTCGGGAGGTGAAGTGCTCAAGGTGGTGTCCGCCGTGGTTTTCGGGGGCACGCTGATTTTGTTATACACCTCATCCACGCTCTATCATTTTTTCACATCCACGCGGTGGAAGTCGCGATTTCAAACGATCGATCATGTGTGCATTTATCTGTTGATCGCAGGATCATATACGCCGGTTACGTTGATCACGTTGCGAGGTGTCACCGGATGGTGGTTGTTTGGAGTGGTCTGGATGCTGGCGATTTGCGGGGTTTTGGTGAAGACGTTGCGGTCGGGTAAGAAAGGCCATTGGATTTCCACGGGGTTGTATCTGGGGATGGGTTGGTTGATCTTGTTTGCGATCGGTCCGCTCGTTCGCTCGCTGCCGCCGGCCGGGGTTTGGTGGTTGGTGGCGGGAGGTTTTTCCTATTCGTTCGGGGTGGTGTTTTATGCGTGGCAGCGTTTGCCATTCAATCATGCGATCTGGCATCTTTTTGTTTTAGGCGGCAGTGTTTGTCATGTGCTTGCAGTGGTTCGTTATATCTTTCTTTGATCATGCCAGAGTTACCTGAAGTTGAAACGACGTGTCGCGGGATCGCGCCGCATGTCACCGGAGTAAAAATCGCCGAAGTGATCATCCGGCGCTATGATTTGCGGCAGAAGATCACCGAGAGCATCGCGGACTTGAGTGGTGCGGTGATTCTGCGGGTGCGTCGGCGCTCGAAGTATCTGCTTTTGGAAATGGACGATGGAACGACGGTCCTGATCCACTTGGGGATGTCCGGCAGTCTGCGGGTGATCGATCCTCAAGAGGCTTGGAAAAAGCACGATCATGTGGGAATCAGCCTGGGCAATGGCAAGCAACTGCGGTTCCACGATCCCCGCCGTTTCGGGCTGGTGCTGAGATTGATGGAAGCGGATCCACTGGATCATGAGTTGTTGAGGTTGTTAGGTCCTGAGCCGTTAGAGGAAGGGTTTACGTTGCTTCATTTGAAGGAGGCATGTGCGAAGCGGCGCGTGCCGATCAAGCTGGTGATCATGGACGCGAAGGTGGTGGTGGGTGTGGGAAACATCTATGCGTCCGAGGCCTTGTTCCGCGCCGGCATCCGGCCTGCGACGCTGGCCAATCAAGTTTCCAAGCCGCGCTTGGAAAGACTGGTGGGGGCCATTCGCGACGTGCTTGCCGCAGCCATCGCCGAGGGGGGGACGACTCTGCGGGACTTTCTTGATTCCGATGGGAAGCCGGGCTATTTCAAGCAGCGCTTGTTTGTCTATGATCGCAAAGACGAGCCATGCCGGACTTGTGAGACGCCGATACGGCATGAGGTGTTAGGCCAGCGGGCCACCTACTGGTGCCCGAAGTGCCAGAAGTAAGACCTGATGACTTTTCCGGACCTACCTGAAAACCGCAAGGATCGCACGGTGATCCGAGCCGATGTTCCAGTCCGGATCGTCGATGATCCTGGCTGCTTGGAAATCGACATCCTGACGGATGCCCTGGCTTGCCATGATCAAGTCGATGCGTGAGTAGATGTCGTGCGGAGCCCAATGGTGGGTCCAGGCGTCGTTCCGGGAATCCTTGGCAGGGATGGCCGTCAGGTAATCAGGGTCGTTGAAATTTCCCGTGATCAGTTTGAGCGGGGCGGATGCCCGGGTGTCGTTGAAATCGCCATAAACGATCAACCGTGCCTTGATGTCTTGGGACAGGATGGAGTCCACATGTCTGCGTAGAAGGCGTGCTTCATTGAGGCGGATGGCTTCTTGGTCACCCTGTTCGCTGTCGCGCTTGGACTTGAGGTGGATGCCGATGAATCGGTAGGGCTTGTCGTTTGCCTGGACGGTGGCATCGAGAATTCCGCGGTTGATTGCGAATGTCTGGCCGGCGAGTCGGTATTCCGTCTCTGCGGGGCGGGCGGTGGAGATGATCGGATAGCGGGAGAGCAATCCGAGATGTCGGGTAGGGTCGGAGCCGCCGGCGTAGTGAGAGTGGGGTAAATTCAGGCCAGCGGATTTGAGCCGCTCTTGGATTTCTGCGAGGTCGGTGGCTTGGCCGATCTCGCAGAGACCGATCACATCCGGGCTGTGGCGGGCGAGAAGCGAGATGACCGCTTGTTTTTCGTTTTCCGGTTTGGGTGCGTCTTTGAGGTTCTTTTTGTCCACATAGCGATCCATGTTGAGCCAGTTCTCAACGTTGTAGGCGATGAACCGCAGTCCTGCAGACGGCGTGGTGGTGGCGCTGGGCTTCGAAGAAGCAAGCGTGGCGGGAGCGGGCGCTGCCGCGGTCGCGGCGGGTGGGGGCTCCGTGAGGGAAGGTGCCGCTTGATCCCACTCGGGGGTCTGGCGCTTCGGGTCACACGAAGTTCCGGTGATGCCGACCACTGCCAAAAAAACAACCCCAAGTAAACTTGGGGCGATCTTTTTTGATTTTTTTAAAAAGCTGATCATCAATGACTTACCTATGATTCACGAGGTTCCTTCCCCGGTGAGTCTTTGATGCGGACTTCAGTCTCAGAGCGTGTGATTTCGTGTTCGAATTCTTCTTTCGCCTTCTTGAACTCCCCCATGCTCTTGCCGATCCCGCGTGCGAGTTCGGGTAATTTTTTCGCTCCGAAGAGCAAGAGGATCACGATGAAGATCATGATCATTTCCGGCATTCCAATAGGTCCCATAATTTTGAGTTGTTGTTGATAAAATGGTAAGGGGGCTTTGAGGGGCTTGCAACCCACAATACGAAAAAGAAATGAACGCTCTTTCGTGGTTGTCTTGAAAACCGGTCATCAGGCACGAGGTCTATTCCACCGGAGGGTCAAATGAGGCCACCGCAGGGAGCAGGACGCCGAACTTGGTGCCGGTCAGCTTCGCCCGGATCGCTGCGGGAAAATCGCTGGCAAGAACAAGCAGCTTGAGGATCTTGGAGCCCGCATTGCGTGGGTCGTCCACCACGCTGGAGATCGTGGCTTGGCTGACCGCTTTGCCATCGGCTGTCCTTACCGGGAGCGAGTGCTGTTTAGCGGCTGCGTCCGCCAGTTCCGCGGGAACGGTCACCGGGATGCTCCATGCATCTTCGTTGCGAATCGTGAAAACATGGGCGGCGATGGCTACCGGCTTGCCGACTTCGACGAGGACTTCGGAAATCACCCCGTCCACGGGTGCGCGGAAAAAGCGCTTCTCATATTGATCTTTCCAATACTGATATTGGATGGTTTGTGCGTTTTCCGCCTCCAACTGCGCTTCGTAAGTGCCGCGATACATGGATTCCATGGCGATGGCCCAGTCGAGGCGGGTCTTTTCCATTTTCCGTCGGCGGACGGCTTCTTGGGTCTCCTCGCGGGTGACGGACCATGCGTCAGCCTGGCCTTTTGCGGATTCCACATTGGCCTTGGACTCCATGGTGTGGCGGGCAAGGTCGAGTTGGAGCTTGGTTGCCTCGAGTTCGGTGTGGCCGAGGATTTGGCCTTTTTTGATGGAGTCCCCGACTTTGACATAGGTTTCCACCATGGTCCCCTGTGCTCCGGAGCGAACCTTCTCGACCACCTTGGAAGCTGCGGCGGATTGGCACAGGATCATGTCTCCCGAGTGGGTAAGGCGCGGTGCCTGGGCTTGGATGATGCCCGGAAAAGCGACGGCAAGGAACAGCGCGGCCATGGCTTGGGTTGTTCCAAAGCTCCGCCGCAGTTGCTGAGGGGGTGTGCTGGAATGCTGCATGGATCCTGATACGGAGCCGGGCAGATGGTTGTTTCAAAGGCGTCAGAGCGTGTGGCCCATCCGCATTTTTTTCGTTTCCAGATACTTTGCGTTGTGGGGATTGGACGGCAGGCTGATCGGGAGTTGTTCGACGATTTCCAAGCCGTAGCCTTCCAGGCCGATGACTTTTTTCGGGTTGTTGGTGAGCAGGCGCATTTTGCGGATTCCGAGATCGTAAAGGATCTGCGCCCCCATGCCGTAGTCCCGCAAGTCGGAGGCGAAGCCGAGCTTTTCGTTGGCCTCGATGGTATCCAGCCCTTCTTCCTGGAGCTTATAGGCATGGATTTTCGCCGGGAGGCCGATCCCGCGGCCTTCTTGTCTCAGGTAGAGCAGCACGCCCCCTTCGGCGGCGATGTGTTCGAGGGCCGCAGCAAGTTGGCCGCCGCAGTCGCAGCGTTGGGATTGGAAAACGTCACCGGTGAGGCACTCTGAGTGGACTCGGACCAAGGTCGGTTTTTCCGGGTCGATCTCGCCCTTGCTGAGAGCGAGATGGTGGCTGGTGTCGGTGGTGATCCGATAGAGGTGGCAGTCGAACTCACCGAAATCCGTGGGCATTTTGATGGTTTGTTCCCGATAGACCAGCTTCTCCGAGCGTCGCCGGTATTCGATGAGTTGGGCGATGGTGCAGGCCTTGAGGGCGTGGCGGGCTTGGTAGTCACCCAGTTGGCCGACGCGGGCCATGGTGCCGTCGTCATTCATGATTTCACAGATCACCGCGGCTGGGGCGAGTCCGGCGAGATCCGCGAGGTCGAGGGCGGCTTCGGTATGTCCGCTGCGGCGCAGAACGCCGGAAGTCATGCCCTGCAAGGGAAAGACATGGCCGGGTCTGACAAAGGCGTCGGCGCCGACGCTTGGATCGGCGAGCAGGCGGATGGTGTGTGCGCGGTCTGCGGCGGAAATGCCGGTGGTGATGCCCTCGGCGGCATCCACCGTCACGGTGAACGCGGTTTTGTGGCCTTCCCGATTGCGCCGCGTCATTTGCGGCAGGTCAAGTTCTTCCGCCCGGGCGGCGGTGATCGGGGTGCAAATCATCCCACGGGCATGCGTGGCCATGAAATTCACCATTTCCGGCGTGCAAAGTGCGGCTGAGCCGACGAGATCGGCTTCATTTTCGCGGTAGGGATCGTCCGCGACGATGACCAGACGGCCTGCGGCGATTTCCGCGATGATTTCCGGGATGGGGCTGAAGACGAGAGCGGTTTCGGACATGTTGGATGGGGAATGAAAAAGCGGTTAGTTCAGGGATGGATCGTCGGGAGCCTCTGCAAGGATGCGATGCAGGGGCGAGACGCTGCGTAGCAATTCCGCCCAGAGTTCCATATCATGTTGCTGGCCGAGGAGGTGCGGCTTGGGACGGGTTGGAATCCATGAGCAGCGTTGAAGTTCTCCTTCAAGCTGTCCAGCGCTCCATCCAGAGTATCCGAGAAAGGCCCGGACCACGCGGCCCGGGCGGCGCGAGTGATTGACGGCGTCCTCGGCGGAGATCCGCAGCGCCCAGCGGAGGCCGAGTTTTTGGCTCCACCAGAACGAGGTGAACGTCAACTCGTCATGCGCGACGGGGCCGCCGTCATGGACCGGGAGATGCTGGAGCGCCTCGAATTCCTTGCCGGTGAGCAATTCTCCGACCGTTTTCCCGGTCGGGTGGTTCAGAATCAAACCATAGGCGCCATGCGCAGGCTGGTGTTCAGCGAGCAAAATGACGGAGCGGTGAAAGGTGCCTTCCTTCAATGAAGGGTCAGCCAGAAGCAATTGCCCTTGCAACTGGATCGGGGAGTCAGGCGCTGATGGATCGGTGGCCATTTGCGAAGTCTAGCCTTCTCGTCCGCGTTCGCCAACCGTCGATTGTGGAAGTTTTCCGGCGAGCTCACATGCGAGGCGGATGGCGGCGATCATGGATGCCGGATTCGCGATGCCCTTGCCCGCGATGGAGAAGGCGGTGCCGTGGTCCGGGCTGGTCCTGGGTTTCGGCAGGCCGAGGGTGACATTCACCGCGGAGTCGAAGTCGAGCAATTTGAGCGGAATGAGTCCTTGGTCGTGATACATGGCCAGCACGGCGTGGTAGAGCCCTTGCGCGGCGTCGCGGAAAATCGCGTCCGGCACAGCCGGGCCGGAAAAACGGGCGATTCCTGTCGAGTTGAGCCTTTCAATCGCCGGGGCGATCACCCGGGTTTCCTCATTTCCGAAAGCACCGTTTTCGCCTGCATGGGGGTTCAGCCCGGCCACGGCGATGCGAGGGTCAGGGATGCCGCGGCGGCGGAGGAAATCCGCCATCAGCAGGCCGATGCGTGTGATCCGATCCGTCGTGAGCAGGCGTGGAACCTCCGCAAGCGGCTCGTGGATGGTTGCCAAGCCCACCGTGAGAGTCGCACCGGTGAGCAGCATCCCGTAGTCCGTCACGCCGAAGGCTGCGGCAAAATACTCCGTCTGCCCGGGGTGGGGGAATCCGAGTGTCTGTAAGGCCTCCTTCGAGACCGGGCCGGTCACCACGGCATCCGCCGAGCCGTTTTTCAGCTGGCGGACGGCTTCATCAAGCGCAGCCATGGCGGCCGCGGCCGAGCGTGCGTCGGGCCGCCCGGGAGTGCCCGCGTGGCGGTCTCCAAGCACCTCGATGTCGAAGCCATGGGGGATTTCAGGGGATGCGAGGGCGCCGTCGATGACTTCAGGCCCGATTCCGGCAGGGTCTCCCAGGGTGATGATGATTCTCGGCACGCCGGCAGCATCCGCCAGCCGGGCGCATCTGCCAAGTGGGGAAAATGATTGGTGAAGATTCATCAATCGGTTTTCCGCGCTTGCGAGGGCGCCAGAGACGTAGATACTCTTCTGACGATGGCCATTATTCCTAAGCTGATTTTAGTCGCTGCCTCATGTTTGTCCCTGACTCAATGCTCTTCGACCATGGGCGCGGGAAATCTGGGCGGCCCCACGGTGGAAGAGCGCAATGCAAAAATCGCAAGCGAGCCGACTGGGGACTTTTTTTATGGTCGCCGGTATTACGTCGAGAAGACCCGGTTTTGGGGCTATGTGAGGCAGCCCCGGCAATCGTGGAATCGTGCCAAGCTGGTTGTTTTCCGCGAGGATCGGAAGCATAACCCGGATCGGCTTTCCGAAGATGGCCCACCCGGCCAACGCTATGGCTACGATCAAAATTTTGAATACCGGATACGCGGTAACTACACCGGTCAGCAAGTGTATGACCCTAACAGCAATCAATTCCTTCCCGAATTCATGCTGACGAGTTATGAGCTGGTGGATCGGCAACCAGGGTGGATTTTCCGACCGGATGATCGCTATGATTCCGCTCGAATCACCTTGGTTCCTCGCTAATCTTCCCGTCTCATGAAACCCACAGACATTCAAAGATCCGTCCAAAACTCACCGTATGATCGGGCACCAGGAGACGCCCCGAGTCTCGGGCGGGTGTCGCGGATGCCTGGAAGCGGCCTGGCCAGTCAGACCCGGCGCAGGCGCAGGAGAGGTGAGTCGCGCCCGCAGAGCAGACTCTCGGAATCCCGCAAGAAACTCCTGAAAATCCGGATTCTGATCTTGTCTGGAGTCGGTTTGTTGGTTTTGAGCATTCTGGCGGTGTTAGGTTTTCGCGGGGGGCGGACCGATGACGCCAGCGGATCCACTCAAGCCGAGGAGGATGGGGGCGTCCGAGTGGCTTCCGCGTTCCCCTCGCCTTCCAGGGAGGATGCCCTGAGGTTTGTGGAAAAAGCGCTCGCAGTGCGCGAGCCCGCTCAGGTGCCGGAGTTCTTCAGGGCGATGGAAAACCGTGACCAGGAAGTGGTCGATTTCCTGGCAGGAATGGCTGCTCGTGACGGCGTGATCACCGAGTATCAGTGGATGAGCAGCGTCGATGCGAACCGTCTTTCCCTCGACGGCGTGAATGTGATTTTCAAGGGCAAGGATCGGATTGGAAATCGCCTGGCGCTTCTAACGCCCGATGCGGCGGGTGTCTGGAAGATGGATTTCGACGCGTTTGCAAGAACCGTGCAACCCAGTTGGGAGCAAATCCTCTCGCCTGAGGCTCAAGTGGCGGTGGTCCGCGTTTTTGTTGCCAAAGACAGTTATTTCAACGGCCCTTTCCGGGACGAGAAGGTATGGAATTGCTACGGGATGGCATCGGCGGACAGCGAGGAGTCGTTGCTGGGCTACGCCAAGATCGACTCCGCGCAAGATGCGGCTCTGCGGGCCATCCTGGCTCGCGGGGAAAGATTAAAGCGGGTGACGCTGGAAATCCGGAGGCTTGCCTCGGGGGAGCTGCGGCAGTTTGAGATCTCCAAAGTCATCGCCGAGGACTGGGTGCTTGCCGACAAACCCTTCCAGGCTAACTTCGCAGGTGGGCAATCGCGGCTTCCAGATCCTGTGCGGTGATGGTGTCGACGACCTTGGCCTGGCCAAGCCTCTCCAAAACCACGAAGCGGATCGCCCCGGATGAGAACTTCTTGTCGCGTGCGAGCTTCTCCATGATCGTCCGCGTGGTGATCCGCTCGGGGAGGATCCATGGAAGCTCGAATTTTTTCAACAACCGCATGACTTGCTGGCTTTCGTCCGGAGGAAGGCCTGCGTGTCTTTCGGAGAGAAACAAGGCCGCGCGGATTCCCAACGAGATCGCTTCACCGTGCAAAATCTCGCCATAAGGCAGTGAGGCCTCGATGCCGTGCCCGATGGTGTGGCCGAAGTTGAGGAGGGCGCGTAGATCGCGGGTCTCGTGTTCATCCTCCTCGACGATTCGTGCCTTGATGGCGATGTTCCGCGCGATGAGCTCCGCCGGGACATCACGCGTTTGCGGATCCAGCGCCGCCAGGGAATCGAGCATCGGACGATCGCGGATGGCGGCGTGTTTGATCGCCTCCGCAAATCCCTCGCGGAATTCCCGGTCGGGGAGAGTCCGCAGTGTTTCAGGGTCCACGATCACCAACCGTGGTTGATGGAACGCGCCTAACAGATTTTTCCCCTCGCCGACGTTGATGCCGGTTTTTCCACCTACCGAAGAGTCCACCTGGGCCACGATGGTGGTCGGGATTTGGACGAATGGAATCCCCCGGTAGAAAATGGCAGCCACGAAGCCCGCCAAGTCACCCACGACTCCGCCGCCCAGTGCCACGACCATGGATTTACGGTCATGGCCGGCACGGATCATTTCACGGGCAAGCGCCTCGGCATGATTCATGGATTTGGAGGCCTCACCGGCAGGCACCGTATGCAGGGTGGGGTGGAATCCGGCTTTTTCCAGTGACTCGATCAAGGCGTGGCCGTGGAATCCGGCGACCGTTTCATCGCTGATGATGGCGGCCCGCAAGACCGGGATTCCCGTCTCCTTGATGGATTCTCCAGCCTCCTTTAACAAACCTGTTGCGACAAGGACCGGGTAGGAGCGCTCTTCGAGATCGACATGGACGGATGGCATGGCGCAGAGCATGGAAGAACCTCCTCACATGTCCAGACCATCTCCGCGCGAAGGATGGAAGTTCCGGACATGCCGGAAAGAGTGGCTGGACGTTTCCAATCTCCGGCACTCCAAGGCCGCGAAAATTTTCTGTATGAATTCCCCGGGGCGGGCAGTATTTTTACGCCATGCAACGCCGTAACTTCATCATGAACACTGGAAAAACCGTCGCCATCACCGCTGCGGCGGCCTCACTTGCAAGTCGCCTCAACGCGGCAGATGCCGCAGCCCCCGGGACCCGGATCAATCATTCGGTTTGTAAGTGGTGCTACGACAAGATTCCCCTCGAGGACCTCTGCGTCGCAGGTAAGGAAATGGGGCTGAAATCCATCGAGCTCCTCATGCCGGAGGATTTTCCAACCCTTGAAAAACACGGCCTCACGTGCGCGATGGTTTCGTTTCCTACTGCCACCACCGCCGCAGGCGTCAAAGTCGGTGGCATCGCCCGTGCTTTCAACCGGATCGAACACCACGATGCGCTTGTCGCCGTGTATGAGGCGCACCTCAAGGCCTCCGCAGCAGTCGGCGCCAAGCAGGTGATCTGCTTCTCGGGGAACCGGGAAGGCATCAGTGACGAACAAGGGATCGAAAACTGCGCCATCGGCCTGAAGCGCCTGCTCCCACTCGCCGAGAAATTGGGCATCACGCTGGTGATGGAGCTGCTCAACAGCAAGGTGAACCACAAGGACTACCAATGCGACCACACCGCCTGGGGGGTGGAGCTTTGCAAAAGAACGGGCAGTGAGAACTTCAAGCTGCTCTACGACATTTACCACATGCAAATCATGGAGGGTGACGTGATTTCCACGATCAAGCAGCATCATACGTTCATTTCCCACTACCACACTGCCGGAGTCCCCGGGCGTCATGAAATCGATGACTCCCAAGAGCTGTTTTATCCCGCGATCATGCGCGCCATCGTGGACACGGGTTACAAGGGATTTGTGGGCCAGGAGTTCGTTCCAAAGCGTGGCGACAAGCTCGCGAGCCTCAAGCAGGGGCTGGAAATCTGCTCGGTCTGAAGCCAGCCACGGGGCGCTTGGAGATTTTCCATCGAGAAACCCGGTTGCAGCCGGGCTAAAATGGGCGAGAATCCTCTGGAAATCCCGGACAGGATTTGGGAGCTTTCCTCAACCTCCACCCGACCGGTCTGCTGACCGATCATTCCATGGAATCTTCACCCAAGCCGCCTGCCCACAAAGTCGCCATCCCTGAAGCTCTCCGGCTTCAGCTGGATGACTTCCGACGGCACCTCTGGCGGGTGAAAATCATGGAGGCACTTGCGGCTGGAATCATCGGCCTGCTGGTCTCATTCCTGCTCGTTTACGGTTTGGACCGGATTTGGCAAACCCCGGCCTGGGCGCGGCTGGTCATCTTGTTAGCTGGTGTCTCGCTGTTCGCCGGGTTTGCCCCCTACTGGCTTCACCGCTGGGTTTGGCGGCAGCGTCGGGAAAACCAGTTGGCCCGGCTCATTGCCAAGCGCTACCCCGGCTTGGGCGATCGTCTGTTAGGGGTGATCGAGCTGCAGGATCAGCTGGGAAACGAGGATACGCTCTCGCCGCGCTTACGGGAAGCGGCGATGCAGGCTGTCGCTGCGGAAGTGGCCAAGCGCTCGCTGGGCGACGCGCTTCCCCCGCAAAAGCACCGGCGCTGGGCACTCGTCGCGCTGGGCTTGGCGATGATCTCGGCTGCGGCCTTCCTTTTCACGCCGCGTGCGGGGTCTAACGCGCTTTGGCGCTGGATCATGCCACTTTCTGGAACCGAGCGCTACACCTTCACCCGCCTGGAGAATCCACCGCAGTATCGCGCGGTTCCATACGGGGAAGCCTTCGGGATCGAGTTGCGCCTTTCCAGGGACTCCGAACAACGCCCGCCGCAAGCGGAGGGTCGCTATGGCATGCAGCCAGCGGTCACCGCCGTGCAAGCCGGAGGCGTCTATCAGTTTTCATTCCCCGGCCAGCAGGACCCCGGAACCATCACGTTCAAAGTTGGCGATCTGCGGCATCAAGTCCGAGTTGAGCCGGTTCCCCGCCCGAGCATGGAAGCGGTGGTCGCGGTCATCTCCCCGCCGCCTTACCTCGGCATCCCGGAAAGAACGCAGGATTTCAAATCAGGAGTCATCCAAGCGGTGGAGGGCAGCAAGATGCAGATTCAGCTCACCGCGAATCGAGCCTTGGCCAGTGCCAACTTCGGCCCGACCCGCGCGCAGGTGCTCGATGAGACGAGCACGAACCGGCCGCCCTATCAGCCCGTTGAGGGGGGCTTGGACGTCTCCGGCCTTGTCTCCAAGACACCCTCCCTTGAGATCGGCTCGGTTCCCTTTGAGATCCCGTTTTCCTGGGAAGACCGCCTTGGTCTGGCGGGTGAATCCGGGTTTCGCCTCCGGGTCGATGCCTTTCGTGATGCCGTTCCCACCTGTTATCTCCAAGGGATCGATCGCCAAAAAGTGATGCTCCCCGAGGAGACCGTCGACTTCGAGCTGTTGGCGGAAGATGATTTCGGCGTCAGGCAGGTAGGGATCGAATGGGCCGGCCAGTTCACCCGCCCCAGCGCCGATACCCCCGCCAAGGGTGAGTTGAAAATTGCCGATGGCGGATCCGAGGAGCAGCGCGTGGGCAAGGATGCTTCATTCTCGCCGCTTGCCTTTGGAATTCCTCCCCAGAAAATTGTCCTGCGTGCCTATGCCGAGGATTACTTTCCAGGGCGCGAGCGCGTTTACTCGGAGCCGGTGATTCTCTACGTGTTGACGCGTGACGAGCACGCGCAGATGCTCAAGGCCAAGTTCGACCGCGCCATCACGGAGTTGGAGGATCTGGCACGGCGCGAGTTGGAGTTGTATGATGAGAACCAACGCATCGAGCGCTTGAGCGGTGAAGAGCTGCAAAAAGAGGAAAATACCAAGCGCCTCGAAGCCCAGGACGATGCCGAGGCCGAGAGTGAACGGCGGATGCAGGGCCTCACTGAAACCATGGAGAACCTCATGAAAGATGCCGCCCGCAATGGCGATATCCAAAAAGAAACTCTCAAGAAAATGGCCGAGTCCCTGAAATCCATGCAGGAGCTCTCGCAAAGCGACCTGCCGAAAGTCCAAGAAAAACTCCAGGACTCGCAAGATGCTTCCAATACCCCGGAAAAGGCCCGGAAAGACGTCGCCGAGGCCGTCGCGGAACAGAAAAAAGCCATCGAAAAAATGCAGGACGCCATCGCCAAGGCGAACGATGCAAGCAAGCAGTTCGAAGCGGGCACCTTCGTCAATCGCTTGAAAAAAGCCGCCACCGAGCAATCCGGCATCGCCAGCTCACTGGTTGATGCCTTCGAGAGGATCCTTGGGGTCAAGCTGTCGAAGGTCGATCCCTCCGACCTGCGCCGGCTTGAGCAGGCATCCGCCCAACAGGCCAACACCGCCTCGGATATCCGCTGGCTCCAGGAAGACTTGGCGAACTACTTCGTCCGCACCCAGGCGCTGCCCTTTAAGGAGATTCTCGACGAGATGAAGTCCACGCAGATCGATGTGGGCCTTGAGTCGGTCCGCACCCTGCTGGCCACCAACCATTCCTTCGTTGCCACGGAAACGTCCAAAAAATGGGCGGATCAACTGACCGCCTGGGCTAAAAAGTTGGATGGGGAGAAGGACCAGGATAAAAATGGTGCCGGTGGCAGCGGCGGATCGCCGGACCCCGAGGACGAGGACTTCGAGTTCATGCTCCGGGTCATGAAACTCATCCAGCAGGAGCAGGATCTTCGCTCCCAAACCCGTGTGCTCGAACAATTCCGCCGGACATCCGGGACCACCGAACCATGAAATCCATCGCCACGCTTTTCCTCACCGTTTTCTGCTTTTCCGGCCACATCCGCGCGGAGGAGAAGCCCGCGGAGGACGCCGGCGCCAAGCATCGCGACGGCGCATCCAAGGTGGCCGACCAACAGGACAACCTCGCGGCTGACGTGCAGCAACTCACCATCGAACAGACGGTCCCCCAAGTGATTGAGTTGCTGAAAAAGGTCGGGGACATCATGGATGAGGCGACGGACAAGCTCGCTGAGGCAGACACCGGCGGAGGGACCATCGCCGCTCAGACGGAGATCATTGAAACGATCCATGCCGCCGCCAAAGAGAAACAAAAACAGGAAGGTGCCGGAAAATCAGGCAGCGCGATGATGGACATGATGGAACGCATGATGGGGAAAAAGCCCGAAGGCGAGGGCGAGGGAAAGGGCGACAAGCCGGGTGATCAGGGCGGTCAGGGTTCAAGCGGTCTCTCCGATACCGCCAACGAAGGCGCGGGTGGCAAGGGCGATGGCAAGACCGAAGCCCGCCGCATCCCGAAGGCCAGCGGCAGCGCCGGACGCGGGCTTCCCGAAGAATTCAGAACCGCCCTGGATGCCTACAACCGCGGCGCACAACAAAACTTGAAATGATCCAGCGCCCTCATACGGATGATCTATTGCGTCACCTGGCCTTCGCCCTGGCGGTTTTTATCATCGCCCTCACGCCCTTGCCCGCGCAGGACCTCCCGCAGCGGATGGATGATGCCATCCCGGCGCAGGTCGAGTCGATCTATCAGCGCGGACTCAAATATCTCGCCACCAACCAAAGCGACAAGGGAACCTGGAACGACGGTGTCGGCAGCGAACCGGGCGTGGTCGGGCTTTGCGTGGCGGCATTCCTCGCGCACGGTGAAGATCCCGTCAACGGTCCCTATGCGAAGAACATCCGCCAGGGAATCGACTATATCATTTCCCAACAAGCCAAGAACGGTTACATCGGCTCCAGTATGTATAACCATGCGTTTGCCGCCAAGGCCCTGGCGGAGTCTTACGGGGTGGTCGATGATCCGCGCATCGCCCCGGCGCTCAAGCTGGCGATCGAGCTGATCCTGAGCTCGCAGAAAAAGAACCGCTTCAACGCATGGCGCTATACCCCCGACAGCCGGGATGCGGATACCACGGTCACCGGTTGCCAGCTGGTCACCTTGTTCGCCGCCCGTAACGCGGGTATCGAAGTGCCGGATGAGGCGATCCGCCAGGGACTCGCGTATTTGGCGAGCTGTCGGAGCAAGGATGGCGAGTATGGATACACTTCCGCAGGCGGTGGCAAGCCCACCTTGACCGCCATCGGCTCGCTGTGTCTGTCCCTCGCCAAGGAGCGGGATTCCAAGGGTTACCTCGCCAGCCTCGCCCATTTGAAAAAGAACATCGACTATCGCGACCGGTATTATCCTTTCTATTATGAATACTATATGTCCCAAGCTCTGTTCCATGCGGATGAGACGATCTGGAAGGAATGGAACACCCGGAATATCCGCTACCTCGCGACGATCCAGGCACCGGACGGCTCCTTCCCCGGCAACCAAGGCGCATCGTTCAACACAGCGGGCGCGCTTCTCTCCTTGGCGCTGAACTTCCGTTTCCTACCCATCTACGAAAAATGATCTATCAAACGACATTTGTAGGATTGCTGAGCATGCTGGTCGTTTCCGCCGCAGAAATTCAGGACATCCTTCGGTTCGCGAATGGTGATCAACTGCATGGTTCTTTCCAGGGGTTTAAAGCGGGCCCGCTCGCCGTTTGGCAGCGCGACGACCTCACGGCTCCCGTCGAGTTCAAATGTGAGACGCTCCGGCACATCGTCCTGCAAGGTGGAGAACCGCGGAAACCTCTCACCTCGCTCGCGCATGTCGCTCTTGTCAGCGGCGACCGAGTGCCGGGAAGGCTTGTCAGCCTGGATCCGCAGGCCCTCACTCTCGACACGCTCTTCGCGGGGACCTTGAAGATCCCCCGGGATCAAGTGGCCATGATCGCCCCGAGTCCGCTAGGGGGCAGGGTTTACTATCACGGCCCGTTCATGGAAGCGGGGTGGAGAATGGCCCATGCGTCGTTCCCCGATGGATTGCCGCCCGTGACCGCGGAGAAGAAGGACCCCAAATCCACTCCGGACGAGCCTCAGCGCTGGCAGTTCTCCGGGGCGACTTGGTATTGGTCCGGCAAGTCATCAGGCACCGCGCTGATCCATGAGAATCTCATGTCTGACCGCTCCGTGCTGCGGTTCGACCTGGCATGGAAGAACCGACTCTCCGTGGCGGTCGCTTTTCACGCGGATTTTCAGAAAACCCAAGCCAAGCCGGTGGATCCCCAACCCGAGGGAAATGCCAATGCCCAGCGCCGCGCGCAGATCTTCGGTCCCGGCGACTCGTCGATTCTTCCCGTTCTTTTCGGCAACAGCTACATCATCCAGTTGTTCCCCACCCATCTGATGCTGTTCCGCTCGTCTGTGGATGAGGACGGCTCGCCCCGGATCGAGCGGGTCCAGACGAACTCGAACCCGATCCGCTTGGGTGATGCCGGGAGGGCCCAGTTTGAGATCCGCAGCAACCGTCTCACGGGTGAGATCTCACTCTTCATCAACGAGGAATTCATCGTCCAGTGGAGCGAAGGCAAGCTGCCTCACGAGGCCGCGACCCACTACACTGGCAAGGGGGGCGGCTTTGGATTCGTTGTCCAAAATGAGGAATCCCCCGTGAAAATTTCCGATATCATCGTCGCGGAATGGAACGGGATGCCGGATGCGGCTCGCAGCTTGCAAGTGGACGATCAGGATATCGTACTGTTGGCCAATGGCACCGACCGCTTCTCTGGAAAAATCGCCGCGTTCCAGGATGGCAAGGTCTCCTTCGATGGCAGGTACGGTCATTTCAAGTTCGAGCTCGATGACATCGCGGAGATCCGCTTCGCCCGCAACCGGCTTGCGAAGCAGACGGAACCCGCGTCCGATCAAATGACCATCCGGCTCAGCCCGCTTGGGAAGATTTCCGGCCGGCCGGTCTCGGGGAGCCGCTCCTCCATCCAGCTCATCAGCCCCGAGTGCGGCGAGCTGGACTTCCTGCTGGAATCCGCCGTCATGATCGACTTCCAAAACTCCAACCTTTCCATCGATGCCTGGGATTCGGATTTCTAACAACCATTGCGTGGCTGTGTTGGTTCTCATGGCCGCCTCGCTCGGGCTGGCCTGCGCGGACCATCTCACCTTGGCCGGTGACGCGCGCCTCAGCGGCGAGATCCGCTCGATCAACCCGGCGGGAGTCATCGAGCTTGCCAGTGCGCTTTCGCCCGAGCCCTTGCTGCTCAAGCCCGGGGCGGTGGAGAAAGTGGACTTCAGCATTCCTGATTCGGAAGAGGTTCCGGCGAGCACCTTGATCGAGCTGCTCAACGGGGACGTGCTGGCGGTTTCCTTGGAAAGCCTGGACGAGCAGGTGCTCAACGTGCTGACTGCCGAGGCGGGGCGTTTGAGTATTCCGCGGGCCCATCTCAAGTCCATGCATCTCGGCGCACGGGTCCGCCCGCCCATCTATTCCGGCCCTCGCAAGGCGGACGATTGGTCGCGTGGCGCAAACGGCACGTCGGGCTGGATGTTCGTGGACCAGTCGCTGGTGGGAAATGGTCCGGCCGTGAGCCAGCAAACGTTCAACCTGCCGTCGCGGTTTGTCTTGAAGTTCACCCTCAAGTGGCAGGCGAACCCGAGTTATATCATTTACTTCGCCGATCCCCTGCGGGCGGATACGCCGATGGTCGACCGCTATTACTTGCAGTTCAACTCCGCCGGCATGGAAGTCAAACGTGAGTCCACCACCGGCAAGCGATTCCAGACCGTGATTCTTCTTCCCAAAACTCCGGACGAGTTCCCGGACGGGCAAGTGGAGGTGGAGTTGCGGGTGGACCGCAGGAGCTCGCGGATTCATCTGCTGCTGGATGGTGAGCCGGAGGGGGCGGGTGTGGACCCCTGCAAGGAGCCGCCTACGGGTCAGGGGATCGCCCTCGTCAATCAGGCACAAGCGGGGCTGAACCAGGAGATTCGTGCCATTGAGGTGCTTGAGTTCGATGACACCCGGGAACGCCACTTGGACGAAAACCGCGGAGATGTGAAGCTGGACAGCTTGATCAGCCGCGCGGAGGATCGCTGGAGCGGTCATCTGACCCAGATCAAAAAAGGCGCGGATGAAGCGGTTTTTTCGTTCAAGAGTGATTTTCAAGAAGCTCCTCTTGAGCTCACCGAGTCGGATGTGGCCACCGTTTTCTTCGCCGAGCGCAAGCAGGCGGACGAGGAGGATGCGGGCGGCCCGCCGATCATCTTGCGGCTGCGCGGTGAAACGAGCCTGCAAGTGGCCTCCTGTGTTTTTTCGGATGATTTGATCACGGCGAGCCACCCCTTGCTCGGTGATCTTCAAATCAGGCGGGGCAACGTCGTCGCTCTTGAGTTCATTCATACCAACCCCAAGCAAGAGAAGGAGCAAGAACCCGAAGAATGAGCATTCCATCCTCCATGGCCATCCTGGCCCTCACCGCTTCCCTGGTCGGTGCGGCTGAGGATTTGTCATCAGTTGTTAGATTTTCGAATCAGGATCAGCTCCCGGGATCCATCGAGTCGCTTACCACGGAGCGTCTGGTATGGAAATCACCCACCCTGGAGAAACCCACCGGTTTTTTCCTCAAGAGTGTTCTCGAAGTCACCCTCACCCCGGTTGAACCGGTCAACCAGGCACGGCATGAGGCATCCATCACCCTCACCAACGGTGATCTTATCCGCGGGCAGCTGGTGTCCGCAAGTGATGACCGGATCGAGCTGGATACCTGGTTCGCCGGGCGCATGAAGTTCAATCGCCTGATGGTCAATGATATCAGGATCTCCGAAAATACCGAACTCAATTACCGCGGGCCGACGGGGCTCGACGGCTGGATTCTATCAGGCGAGCAGAGTGCCTGGATCTATCAGAACTCAAGCCTGCATTCGAAGTCGGCGGGAAGCATCGCAAGAGATGTGGGCCTACCCGATGAGTGTCATGTGGCATTCACTGTTGCGTGGCGGAATTCGCTGGGAATGAAGGTGGTGATTTTCTCCAAGGATCTCGCCACCGAGCGGCCGACATCGGGATACGAGATCACCTTCATGCAGCGCCGGGCGTTTGTTCGCAATTGCAAGACCCAGCGCATTGTAGGCACGACCCATAATGCGGTGGCGCTGCAGGAAAACGAGAAGGCCCAGATCGAGTTACAGGCCAGCTTGAAAACCGGGAAAATCACCCTCGCGGTGGATGGCGAGATGATCGAAGTCTGGACGGATCCGGAAGTCATCCGCGACGGCATCGGGCGGGGGATTCATTTTGTTTCCCAAAACGATTCGCCGGTGCAGATATCGCGGATCGCGGTGGGTCCGTGGGATGGTGAAGTGACCCAGGTTCCGAATCGTCAGGAGGTCAACGGCTTCATGCCGCAGAATGATGAGCTGGTGGTGCCACCACCAGTCGCCGCCAGGAAGAAGTTGGCTCCGGGACGGATGGAGCTTCGCAATGGTGATGAAATCCAAGGCGAGCTCCTCACGATCGAAGATGGCATGGTGCGCTTGAAGACCCCCTTTCGCGAAGTGCGGCTGCCGGTGGGGGCGCTGCGCTCCGTGGCGCTCAAGCCCGTGGATCTCGAGCGGTGCAAGCGGGAGAATGGAGATGTGAGGGCATGGTTCCCCGATGGCTCGTCGGTGGTGTTCCGCATGGATGGAGTGGGTGAGGGGACCTTGCTGGGCTCCAGCCAGAACTTCTCCCCATCCGAGTTCAAGCTCGCCGCTTTCAGCCGGATCGAGTTCAATATCTATGAGCCGGACTATGAAGACGTCCGTCTCGCCACTGGAAATTGATCGGGGGAATGGCTGGTCCGGGAGATCTAACGGAGACCCAGGACCTTCGGCTGGCTGGCATTTCCAAAGCGGTCCAAAGCGGTGATTGCGATCTCTTCCGCGCGGGGGATGCTGGTGCCCTGGGAACGGCTTGGGACGATCTTGACGGTGCGCCATGAACCGTCGATCTTCGCCTGGACTGCGATCTTTGCGGTGTTTCCATCGGGCGACCACTGGATCGAGGTGCCTTCACTTTTCACGCTCGCGCTCACGCCGGGAGGCGCCGGAGCCCTGCTGCTTACCCATGGCATGGGCGGAACTGCTGCTGGCTGAGTGTAGGTTCCGGCGAGTCGGGTGGCGATGCCTCCCTGATTGCGCACCAGACTTTTGGCACTCCAGTGGATATGGCCGTTCCAGTTTTTCCCAATCCTGCGGCTCAGGTCGATCTGATTGGTGATTTCCGAAGCCGGACGCCCCGGATCCTCGGAAGAACCAATTCTCGAGGTGGCGATTCCCGGCCATACCGGACGCGACCCTTGCTGGCGCCACCATTCTAACAATAGGGAGTAACTCTGCTTCTGTGGGGAGATCCGCCAGTAGAGCTGGGGTGCCAGATAGTCCACCCAGCCATTCTTCAACCACTTCCGTGAATCTCCGGCAAGTTGCTCATAGCTGTCAATCCCCGCCTCGATTCCCGCGGGGACGCCGGGCCGCCAGATGCCGAAGGGGCTGATGCCCACCCGGACCCAGGGCTTCTGCCGCTTCACGGAGGAGTAGAGGCTGCTTACAAATCCATCCACATAGCTCCGCCGCTCTGCCGGGCTCTTGCCATCGGCAAAGCGCAGGTTTCCGGATGGATAGGGGTAGAAATAGTCGTCAAGGTGCACGCCGTCCACGTCGTAGCGCTTGATGACGTCGAGAATCACACTGAGCGCGCGGTTGCGGGTCTCCCCATACGCGGGGTCACACCAGGTCATGGTCCCGAAGCGCTTGGTGATGTGGGGAAGGGTCCTGGTGATGTGGTTGCCGGCCACATCGAGTGAATTGTTAGAAAGTGCGCGGAACGGGTTGAACCATGCATGGACTTCGATGCCGCGCGCGTGAGCCTCCTTGATGCAGTAGGCCAGTGGATCGTAACCCGGTGAGCTGCCCATCCTGCCGGTGAGCCACGGGCTCCAAGGCTCGATCGATGAGAAATAAACCGCATCGCACTGGGGGCGGACCTGGAAGATCACCGCATTCATTTTCAGCGCGGCGAGCTTGTCGAGGATCGCACGCATTTCCGCTTGTTGGGTGCCGGCGCTCAGACCGGAAGAGCTTGGCCAGTCGATGTTATAAATGGAGGCGATCCATGCCCCGCGAAACTCCCTCGCCAAGGCCGGCGGGCGCGAGTTCACAGGTGCGTAGGATTGCCCGAATGCCGGAATACCCAGCAGGCAGCTGGTCAAAAAACTGAGAAGACGTATCACACGGCAAGGCTGGATAAATCGCCGCGATCAAGCAAGATTGTAATCACCGGTCTCAGTCTTGCCGGAGTGGATCGCATCCGCATCATGGGGGATAGCGCCCAAAGCTTTGACAACTTGCTCATCGGAACGACCATCGGCGACGTCGATGCGATCAACCCCACCCCCACGGCGGGCACGTGGACGAATACGGCCGGAGGCGAATGGGGCACGGCAAGTCAATGGTCTGGCTCCACGGTGGCCACCGGCAGCGGCACCTTCAGCGGGACGGTGTCAGGCGGTATCAGTCTGACCAAGACTGGCAGCGGTATCCAGACCCTCTCCGGCACCAACTCCTACACGGGTGATACCATGGTCGATGGAGGAATACTCTCGCTCTCCGGTGCTAATCTTGCCGATTCTTCCGAGGTATCCGTGGCAAGCGGAGCGGTGTTGAACCTGACTCATGGCACGACTGATATCGTCAATACCCTGGTCCTCGACGGAACCATCTACACCTCGGGTGTCTTCAACGCGGCGAATTCCGGTGGCCGCATCACGGGTTCCGGTTCCATCTTCGTGGGAACTCCACCGGCTGATCCCTTCGCCAGCTGGATGTCCACGAACTACCCGGCCATCGTCTCACCGAACAACCAACCCGGTGCGGACCCCGATAACGATGGTATTCCCAACCTTGTCGAATACCTCCTGCAAGGTGGCAATCCATCAGCATCCTCCACGGGTAGCCTGCCTACGGTGAATGCCTCGGGTGCGAACTTCATCTTCAGCTATTTCCGCCGCGCCGCCGCCACCGGCACCACCCAGACCTTCCAATACGGAAGCAATCTGAGCGGTTGGACTGATGTTGCGGTTCCCGGTGGTTCCGGTGTCACGGTCACCGCTCCCGAAATCGGTATCGAGAAGGTGGAGATCATCATCGCTAAAGGTGCCAACACCAGGCTCTTCGGTCGCCTCCAAGTGACCCAGCCCTGATCTGGCTGCGGACGAATGTCCCCCGCGGTCCCTGGCCTGCGGCACGTCCCTGGGGGCGTGCCCATCCCCAGGGAAGAAGGGTGGGCGATACCAAGGGTTGAACCCGGTGGCATTGGCCGCGAAGAGAATGCTGGCTTCTGGTTCCAGCTGCTCCAGACGGGCGGTGCTACCGGTGGAAGTTACCGCCTTGATCCGGGGGCTTGCGCTTTCCCATCGGTCTAACATGCGCGAGGGCGAGTCGGAGTTCGCCCCTCTTTGGAGCTTGGGGCTTGGGGTTCCGGGAATGATTTTTGGCAAATGGTCTCACTGCGGATTCAAGATCCCTGGCACTTGCTCATGCGGGAAATCCGTCTGGGGGGGCGATCCTGGCCTGATGATTCAGCGGGCGGCGGATTTTTCCAGGATCACGCAAGCGCCGCCGCCGGGGGCGAGTTTGAGGCGGAGGGTTTCGGCCGGACTCACCTTGCGTTTTTCTGTGCGCAGGGTTTC
>ERZ1022724.61-NODE-61-length-27887-cov-15.222047_pt1 | contig 27887 bp, 19 predicted proteins | sample MGYA00521091_ERZ1022724 | MGnify/ENA primary metagenome ERZ1022724 (study PRJEB33162, sample SAMN09537610) | freshwater metagenome | isolation source: freshwater | place: Canada:Alberta | collected 2017-07 | study: EMG produced TPA metagenomics assembly of the... | reverse complement strand
CGCTCGGGCGCTCACAGAGACGCCCCTACAAGCAACCCAGGCGCGGCTTGGAGTTTGCTGCAATTTCTTTTCGCCACCTCTTCATCCACCGTGTAATTCTGCGAGCATGAAACTGCTTTTCCTCGCGGCTGTTAGCCTGGCACTGATCTCCTGCACCACGTCGGTCACGCGGGATGAGGCGGTTGCCACGGCCTTTGGCTACACCCAGATGCAATGGATGCCGACCGGGAAGAATGTCAGGCATGGTCCTGACTCCGCGGGGATCATGGTGCATACTCCGGATCGGACGATTGCCAGCTTCGGCGATCGCCGGGGCTGGTGGCAACCCGGCGTCATGGCCACCGGGATGCCCTATCAATGGGGGGGATTCGATACTCCGGAATCTTTCCTTCAAAAAATCGCGCTCGGGATGAAGGCTGGCGACGTCGGCGATGCGGCCAAGCGAAGACTGGGCGATGCCGGGGTGAGCGCCGAGTCCTGCGGGATCGATTGCTCGGGCTTCGTTTCGCGTTGTTGGAATCTGAGGCGACCTTACTCGACCCGCGAACTTCATCAAATCTGCGATCCGCTTCCCTCGTATGCCGATCTACGCGCGGGCGATATTCTTCTCAATGACAGGCATGTCGTCCTGTTTGTGAAATGGACGGTTCCGGAAAAGGAGATCGCCGCTTACGAGGCGGGTCCATTTCCCGTTTGGAAAGTCAGTGCCTGTGGGCTCGACCCTGTCAAACTCCGCCGGGAAGGCTACGCCGCGTGGCGCTACCGTCGCATCTCCGACGCCCGTTAGACATCAGGCTTCAATGCCATGCTTGGTCCGCAGTCTCTCGATTTCCTCGGAGAGCGCACCCCAGCGGGTGTAGCTGACTTCCAATGATTTTGCGAGCTTCTCAACCGCGTTGGTGACCTCGCGCAACTTGCCGGGATTGTTGGTCACGGTGTCGCTGGAAAGCTGGGCGGTGAGGGTGGTTTGGGCCGCCTCCAACTCGGCGATTTTCGCCTCAAGGGTGGCAAACTCGGCCTCTAACGGCTTGAGCACCTTCGAGCGGATCTCCCGTTGCTCGGCTTCGATGCGGCGCTGTTCCTTGCGGTTGACTCCCGGCACGGATTGGCGGGAGGAACCACCGCTTGCAGGCGTTCCCAGGGTGGCCAGGCGCGGGGCGAGTCCTTTTTTAGCGGCCTCATCCTCGGCGGATTTTTCCAGGTAGTAGGTGATGTTTCCGGCGTAGAGCACCGGTTGCTCGCCAGGGCGGAACTCAAGGGTCTTGGTCACCAGCGCATCGAGGAAGGTCCGGTTATGGGAGACAATCATGACGCTGCCGGGGTAGTCGATGAGCGCGCGTTGGAGCACGTCCTGTGACTGCATGTCGAGGTGGTTCGTCGGCTCGTCGAGGATGAGGAAATTCGCCGGGCGCAGGAGCATGCATACCAGGGCGACCCGGGAGCGCTCGCCACCGGAAAGCACGCCGATTTTCTTGAAAACATCATCCCCGCGGAACAGGAAGCAACCTAGCAGATTCCGGGCATGAGGCATGGACTCCCGCGAAGCCGCTGCTTCCACGGTTTCCAGAACCGAGAGATTCGGATCGAGCTCGTCCGCGTGATTCTGGGAGAAAAACGAAGTGGCGACCTTGTGGCCGAAGGTGTGCGTCCCCGAGTCCGGTGCTTCTTGCGCGGTAATCATCCGGCAGAAGGTGGACTTACCCGCTCCGTTAGGTCCTACGATGGCGAATTTTTCGCCCTTGTTGATCTCAAAGTCGAAGTTGTTGAAGATATTGAGCGGGCCATAGGATTTGGAAACCCCTTCGAGCTTGGCAACGGTGTGCCCTGAGTTGGGCGGCGGCGGGAACTTGAAATTCATCACCGCATCATCCTGCTCGGGTGCCGGAATGCGCTCCACCTTCGCCAGGAGCTTGATCCGGGACTGCACGAGGGTCGCCTTGTTGGCGGAGGCGCGGAACCGATCGATGAAGCGCTGGGTCTCCGCGATTTCCCGCTGCTGGGCGGTGTACTGCTTGAGCCGGATCTCCTTGCGCAACACGGACTCGCGCTCGAAGTAGGAAAAATTCCCCGCGTATTCCTCCGCCCGCCCGTGCGAAAAGGCGATCGTCCGCGTGCAGAGTGTGTCAAGCAGCGCGCGGTCGTGGGAAATGAGCAAAATGGCACCCGGATAAGTCACCAGATATTGCTCCACCCAGATCTGAGTACCGATGTCCAAGTGATTGGTAGGCTCATCTAACAGCAAGACCTCGGGCTCCTGGAGGAACAACTTGGCCATCGCGATGCGCATCTGCCAACCACCGGAAAACTCGGAACAATCCCGGGTGAAATCTTTTTGTTGGAAGCCGAGGCCCTTGAGCACCGACTCGATCCGCGGTTTCATGCGTGCCGGGTCGGTGGCGTCGAGCAGCAGTTCCAGCTCGCCGATCTCTTCAAGCAGATCACCATACGGCGACGAGCGTGGGTCGAGCTTGGTGAGCTCGTTGGAAAGGCGGTCGATTTTTTCGCTCAGCGCCATGGTTTCTCCGAATGCGGACTCCGTTTCCTGCCACAAGGTGCGGCCCTTGACGTGGATTCCTTCCTGCGGGAGGTAGCCGATGCGCGTGCCCTTGGGCGCATGGATCTGCCCCGCCGTGGCGGGGATGATGCCTGCCACGCACTTCATGAGCGTGGATTTACCAGCGCCATTGTGCCCCGCGAAGGCGATCCGCTCGCGCGGCTGGACGGAAAAGGAAAGATCGTTGAAGAGGACACGAGGCCCAAACTCGACGCGGAGTGACTGAACGGAAATCATCGGGCGCGGAGGGTGCACGACAGGTTTGCCGGGTCAAGCCTAGGGAACCCGCACGAGGGTTTTGGCTGCGGAATTTCCCGGGAATGCCGCAGCTGTGCCGGTGACTGCCGCCGCTTCCGACCCGGTCGTGACCCGCAAATGCCCATTTTCATGTGATTCATCCGATCAATCACGCTTGTATTTGCCGCCAGGATGCTCGAAGACCTCGCCGGTGAATGGGTTTAAAATGCGAGCATGGATGATTCTTTGGTGGATGGCGGTCGCTGCGTTCTGTCCTGCCCAGGATCTGCCTGAAGCGCAGGCCGCGCTGTCGACATCTCAAGCACAGCCGCCCGTCTCAGGGGTGCTTGATTCCGCGGGATTCTTCAACCGGAATCCAGAGGCGCTCCAGCGCATCTCCGACCGCATCCAAAAACTGGATCACGATCACGGATACAAGATCTATCTGGTCATCGAGCCGGTTCTGCTGACCTCCTCCGCTCCTGAACTTGCCGCGGCCCTGCGGCAGGCATGGGTGCCGGACGGAAATGGCATGGTCGTGGTCTTCGAGTCAGACAGCCGCAAGGTCGGCGTGGGGCGGGACCTCACCAGCAATCCCATCAACCACAAAAACTCGCTGCAGGTGCCTTCCAACCAGGTCAATGCCATCCTGGAACGGGCGATGGCGGGGGTGGATCCCCAACTCGGGCCGGAGCCTTACCTTGAGGCGCTCATCGGGAGAATGGGCGATGAGGTAGATGCTTATTTCCACCATCTATCCGTCCAGCCACCGGCGGAAAGATCCGTGAAACTCGGCCTGCTCATCATCGGCGGCCTTGCGCTGTTAGGGCTTGTGGCGATCGCTCTGGGTGGTTTCGTGAGGTTTTCCAGCATGGCGGGCACCCAGCGGTTCCGCTTCCCGGTGGTGGATCGTCCGGAGCGGTTGGGTGCGCCCTGTGGCGCCAGTGTGACCGCCCGTCGTTTCGCCCCGCCCCGAGCCGGCAGCTGAGTTGCGGGGAACTTCAATGACACAGCAAAGCGTGGCGGGAACTCGAAATACTCAATTGGACGGTCTGCGAGCCTTCGCGGTGCTCGGAGTGATGGTGCATCACTGGGTCCCGGCCTCGTGGCGCGGTCCCCTGCCTTTTGAAATCGGGCTGTTTTTCTTTCTCACCCTAACAGGATTTTTGATCACGCGGATCCTGCTACGGGACCGCGCTGCAGGGGAGGCTGGCGGGCAGCGCTGGCGGGTGGGAGGTTTTTTCCAATTTGAAAAACGCAGGATGCTCCGGATCTTGATCCCCTGCTACGCGGCGATGCTCTTCGCGCTGCTTGTGGGTGCATCGGACATCCGTCGCCACCCGTTCGCCTACTTCGGCCACTGGTCGAACTTTCACATGGCCTGGATGCATGGCTGGCCATCCGGGACGGCGCACTATTGGACGCTTGCCATCCAGATGCAGTTCTATCTTCTATGGCCACTTGTGGTTTTTCTGACTCCCAGACGCTGGCTGACAGCAGCCTTTGTGGCCTGTGTCATCGTGGCACCTCTGGCAAGGATGATCCTGGCATGGTATTTCCCGGAAATCCATCACCCCGAGGCCATCACCCTCACGGCGCTCGATTACTTCGGCTGCGGGGCATTACTGGCACTGGCCATGGAGCGTGGGATGAAAGTGGACGATTCCAGGCTCAAGCTTGCAGCGTCGCTTGCCTTTGGCGGCTACGCAGTCCTCTATATCTTCCAAGCCTGCAAACACCCGCTGCCAGGCTTGGGTTACGTGCAGCAGACCTTGCTGGCCGGCGCCTTTACCGGGCTGATTTCCCGGACTTTGGCAGGTTTTGGTGGAGCCCTCGGGAGGATTCTCGATAGTCCCGCGGTCCAGCATGTCGGGAAGTTGAGCTTTGGGTTGTATCTATTCCACACACCGGTTCCTTTGTTTCTTGGCTGGGTTTGCCCGTGGCTGTGGGGGGCTTGGTTCGTCGGCTACTGGCAAATCATCCGCTTGATCATCTTCACCCTAACATCGTGGGGACTGGCCTACCTTTGTTGGAAATACCTTGAATCCAGAGCCATGAAAGAGACTTTGGTTTGCGGCCATCCAAAGGGGCGGCGGTGAGTCCCGGACGGAGAGCTCTTGCCTGACCGCGCCCGAATTCAAAAAACGAGGCGTGACATTGGTTCTCAAATCCGTAGTTTCTTGCCGAGCTTCTTCCCAAAGTCATTCGCTATGGAAAATCCCCTTCACACCCTCGGATATAAAATTTTCAATGCCTCCCTTCAAGACGATGCGGCAACCCCCGAGGATGTTTCCAAGCTTTCAAGGCGGGGATTCATGCTCCTCGCAGCATCCCTGTCCAGTTGCGCCGCGGCGGATCCGCTCCCTCAGGTGCCACGTGCGGCGGCTCCGGTGAAGACCACCGCCAACCCCGGCTACCGCACACCCTCCGTGCAAGGAGCGGTTCCTCGCAACCCCGACATGGACCTGAATTCGAATTTCTCGAAAAATTCCGGCATCACCTTTTCCCGTGTTTTGGTTTCTGGCAACCACATCGCCATCACCTTCGACGATGGGCCGCACCCGCAGAACACCCCGCGCCTGCTGGACATGCTCCGCGCGCGGAACATCAAAGCGACTTTTTACGTGATCGGCCGCAGCGTCGAGCTCTACCCGCAAGTGGTGCGCCGCACCGTCGCCGAGGGGCATGAAATCGGCAACCACTCGCACACCCATCGCCTCCTGAGCAAGCTGGGTGACGATGAACTCCGCCAGGAAATGGCACGCTGTCGCGACGCGGTTGGCCGCGCCGCCGGAGTCCAACCCCGCACCATGAGGCCACCTTACGGCGGACTCCTTCAGCGCCAACGGGAGCTTGTGCATGCGGAATACGGCTACCCGACCATCCTTTGGTCCTGTGATCCGCTCGACTGGAAGCGTCCGGGTGCAAGCGTCGTGAGTTCCCGGATCCTCGCCGGAACTTCCGCAGGTGGCATCGTCCTCGCCCACGACCTTCACGCCCAGACGGTGGATGCCATGCCTGCTGCTTTTGACGGCCTCCTCCGGCGCGGCTTCAAGTTTGTCACCGTCTCCCAACTCCTCGCCATGAAGACGGATACCGCGACTGCCCAGGCAGCTGTCACCCCCTCGTAACCCCGAGTCTTCTTCCCTCACCCCGTGAGCTACACCCAGTTCGGCGAGCGCTACTTCGCCACCCGCGAGCGACTTGTGGAGGTCATGCGCGGCGTGCTCGCACTCGCTCAGGAAACCGAGACGGATCTGGGCGATCGACTCCCCGTTCACGAAATCGAACGCGGGCTTGGAGCACCATTCCTCTTTGTCGTCTCCGGTGAGGTCAATGCCGGCAAGTCCACCCTGATCAACGGTCTCTTCGGTCGCGATCTCTGCAGGGTCAACATCCTGCCGGAAACGGACCGCGTGTTATGGTATCAATACGGCAGCCCGGCGCGGGATGTGGAAATCACTCCCATGTTAGAGGAGCGCTTCCGCCCCATCGAGTTCCTGCGTGACTTCAATCTCATCGATACCCCCGGCACCAACTCGATCGTGCAGAACCACCAGGAAATCACCGCCCGCTTCCTGCCCTCGGCCGATCTCATCCTGTTCGTCTTTCCCGTCACCAACCCATGGGGGGCCGCGACATGGAATTTCATCTCACAACTCTCGCCCGAAATTCTTTCCCGGGTCGCATTCATCATCCAACAGGCCGATCAGCGCGAAGCGATCGACATCAAGGTGATTCTTGAACACATGGCCGATCTCTCGACCAAGCGCATCGGCCATGTTCCGCCGATTTTCGCGGTCTCGGGAAAAACCGCCTACGAAGCCAAGCGGGCCCTGCCCTTCGCCGCAGACCGCCTCAAGGCCAGTGGCTATCCCGAGTTGGAGAGCTTCATTTCGAAAAAAGTCTGCGAATCTCCCGAACGAAAACACAAGCTGGAAACCTGGCGCAGCCGCGTGTCCGCAGCTCTTCGGACCGTCGAGGATCGCATCGAACAACAATCGCAAGGCCTCACCGCCCAAGGCCGCTTTCTCGACACCATCGAGCGTGAAATCGATGATATCCGGGAGCGCTTCGTCACACGCCTGCCCCGGCATTTGGCAGGGGTTGCCGAAGTCTTCGAAACCGAAGCGGTCTGGGGATCCAAGCTTCTCAAGCGTCGCCTCGCGGTGATCCCCTCGTTTTTCCGCCTGTTTGTCGGGGATCGCACCGGCCCGCAGATGGAGTCGGTTTTTGTCGAACGCTTGCAAGCGACGGTGGAAGCGGTGGCGGAAGAGGATGGGCTCGAAGTCGTCGAATTCTGCCGCAAGCATTGGGGCGAGTTGGGCGAGCGGGTGAAAGCCACCATGGATGTGGACCTGGGGTCCGCAGACGACGTCGACAGCACCCTGGCTGCGGCAAAAAAACGCTTCGTCCTGAGGCTTGGGCGAGCTGCCCGTCAAGGCATCGGCAACCTGAAAGTCCGGAACCAACTCGACAAGGATCTTCGCCGCCGAAATCTAGCCCTCAAGTCATTCACCTTCACCACGCTTCTCCTGACAACCGTCGGCGCCACTTGTGGCGCACTTGGTCTGCCGTGGCTCCCAGCCATCCTCTGCAGCCTGGCCGCCCTGTTTCTCATCGGCGGAATCACCGTGGCCCTGATCACCCGCAGGACCATCACCGACGAGTTTCAGAAACGTCTGCTAGATACTTGCAGCACCTTTGCAGCCACCCTGCGGTCGGACTACGAAGACGCGCTCCGGATTGTTTTTCAAGACTACACCAGTTCGCTTTCCGCCATCCGCACCCATCTCGCGCATGAAAAACTCGCCATCGAGCCGCGCCTGCGCCGCTGGCACGAGTTATTCCTCACCCTGAAAGCCATCGAGCAGGATCTTTAAGCCTGCCGCGTCGCTTCGATCAAGGGCGGGAAAAATGAAGTCGCACCCCTGAATTCGTAGGAACTTCCCTGTTCGCTTGCTACGCGTTCCCGTAGGTTTCGGGCGCTTTCTGAAAATTCTCGACGGATTATCAAATCTCCCGCTTGCCAGAGTCGTCCAGTCACTTACCCTTGCGGAAGAATCTCACATGAAAATCTGGCTCGACGGAAAATTGGTAAATGAATCGGAAGCGAAGGTATCGGTCTTTGACCACGGCCTTCTCTACGGGGATGGTGTTTTTGAAGGTATTCGTTTTTACAACGGCAGAATCTTCCGTCTGGAAGAACACATCCGCCGTCTGTTCGACTCCGCCAAGGCCATCCTCCTCAATACCCCGTGGACTCAGGAGGAGGTTTGCAAATACACCTGCGAGACGGTCGCGGCAAACGGCCTCACCGACGGCTACATCCGCCTCGTCATCACCCGCGGTGCCGGCGAACTCGGGCTCAATCCCTACCTCTGCCCCGTGCCGTCGATGTTCATCATCGCCTCCACCATCAAGCTCTATCCGGACGAGACCTATCAAAACGGCCTGGCCATCATCACCTGCGCCACCCGCCGCCCTGCGCCCGCCGCCCTCATGCCGCAGGTGAAGTCGCTCAACTACCTCAACAACATCATGGCCAAGGTGGAGGCCATCCAGGCAAACGCGCTCGAAGCGGTCATGCTCAACGAGCAGGGATACGTCGCCGAATGCACGGGAGACAACCTCTTCCTCATCAAGAACGGCATCCTGCTCACCCCACTCATCAGCGATGGCGCACTCGACGGCATCACCCGCGGGGTCATCATCGAGCTCGCTGAAAAACTTGGCGTGCCATTCAAGGAGTGCTCACTCACCCGTTACGACATCTACACTGCGGATGAGTGCTTCCTCACCGGCACCGCAGCGGAAGTCATTCCCGTGGTCGCGCTGGACCGCCGCCCGATCGGCACCGGCAAGCCCGGCCCCTTCACCGCCCGGTTCCTCAAGGCCTTCCACGAACTCGCCTTGAGCACTGGCACTCCGTTTGCTTAACAACCCAACGCCCACGCTACCATGAAGTGCGATTTTTGCGACCAAAAGGCCACCGTTTTCCTTACCCAACTCGTCGAAGGGCAGATGAAAAAGGTGTGCCTTTGCGACAATTGCGCCAAAGAACGCGGCGTGACGGATCCCACCGGCTTCTCACTCGCCGACCTCCTGCTCGGCGGACTACCCGGTGGTCCCGGCACCGTCCCCGCCGGCCAGCCCAAGGCAGCTCCGGGAAATGGCAAAAAATGCGTCACCTGCGGCTTCACTCTCGATGATTTGAGGCGGGTCCGCCGCTTCGGCTGCAGCGATTGCTATTCCACCTTCAGCGAGGAGGTTGCCCAGATGGTCCGCGGCATGCACAAGGGCACCTCCCACCTCGGCAAGGTTCCGGAAGGCCTCATGGCCATCCAGTTCCGCCACCAACGCATCGAAGAACTCCGCTCCCGACTCGACCAGGCCATCGCCTCGGAAAGTTACGAGGAAGCAGCCGGCATCCGCGATGAAATCCGCACCCTCGACGAGGTCAAAATCTGAAATCTAAAATCCATCGTCCCATGATGCGCTTCAGCACTCTCATCAAACACCCCGCCGACTGGATGGCTGGCGGGCCAGGCGAACATGGGGCTGTGCTCACGTCGCGCATCCGCCTCGCGCGGAACCTCAACCGCCACCCCTTCCCAGGCTGGGCAAAACGTGACCAACGCGCCGCCGCCCTCGACCTCATGCGCCCTGCCATCGAGGCTCTGCCTGCCATGAAGGGCGCGTTTTCCCACGAACTCGGCGATCTCACGTCCGTTCAAAAGCAAGTGCTCGTCGAGCGCCACCTCATCTCACGTGAACACGCCGCCCGTGGCGATGGCTCCGCCGCCGTGATCGAGCGCCGCCAGACCTTCAGCATCATGCTCAATGAGGAGGATCACCTCCGGATGCAAGCCATCCGCCCGGGCCTGCAACTCAGTGCCGCCTTCGCCGCCCTCTCCGAACTCGACACCGAACTGGAAAACTCGCTCGAATTCGCCTTCGACCCCACCCTCGGCTACCTGACCACCTGCCCTACCAATCTCGGCACCGGCCTCCGCGCCTCCGCCATGCTCCACCTCCCCGGCCTGGTCCTCAGCGACCAAATCGGCCAGGTTCTCCAGGCCGTCAACAAGATCGGCCTCGCCGTCCGCGGCCTCTACGGCGAAGGCACCGAGTCGCTTGGAAATCTCTATCAGATTTCCAACCAGTCCACCCTTGGAGAGAGCGAGGAAACCATCATCCGCCGCCTCGAGCGGGTCATCTCACAAGTCGCCAACCACGAGCAAAACGCCCGCGAGAAACTCCTCCAGGACGATCCCGAAATGGTCGCCGACAAGATCGGCCGCGCCTACGGCGTGCTTCGCTTCGCCCACATCATCGACTCGAAGGAGGCACTCAATCACCTCTCCCTCCTCCGACTCGGTGGCACCATTGGCTTCTTTCCACCGGAGACGGTCGTGCTCTGCGACACCCTGCTGATGGACATCCAGCCCGCACATCTCCAACTCCACTCCGGGCGCAAGCTCTCTGCGGAAGAAAGAGACTCCATCCGCGCAGAAATCGTGCGCTCCCGTTTGCTTTCTCTCGAATCCCCTGATATTCGTATTCCAGCAAACGAATCAAACACCTCTCCTGACACCTCCAACCCCGGCGACGCATGAATAACTTCACCCCACGTGCTCAACAAGTCCTCGCTCTCGCTCGCAAAGAAGCGGACCGATTCAACCACTCCTACGTCGGCACCGAGCACCTCCTGCTCGGACTCATCAAGCTCGGCCAAGGCGTCGCCGTCAACGTCCTCGAACGCATGGGCCTCGAACTCGAAGCCGTGCGCATGGAAGTCGAAAAAGAAGTCGGCTCCGGCCCTCCTCAAAAAGCCGCCGGTAACATCCCCTACACCCCACGCGTCAAAAAAGTCCTCGCCCTTGCCAACAAGGAAGCCAAGGCCCTCAACCACTCCTACGTCGGCACCGAACACCTCCTCCTGGGACTCCTCCGCGAGGGCGAAGGCGTCGCGGCACGCGTGCTCAAGCGTCTCGATGTCGATATCCAACGCACCCGCAACGAAATCCTCGCGGAAATCGACCCGAATTTCTCGCCGGATGATCAGGACGACGACGATGACGACGACGAGCTCGAAGACGGCGAAGGTCCCTTCGAGGACGAAGGCCAAGCCCAGGCACCCACCGCAGAAAGCGAAGGCAAGACCAAGACTCCAGCCCTCAAGGCCTTTGGCCGTGACCTCACCAAAGTCGCCCGTGAAGGCGGGCTCGACCCCGTGATCGGGCGCGAAAGCGAGATCGAACGCGTCATCCAAATCCTCTGCCGCCGCACCAAGAACAACCCCGTCCTCATCGGCGAGGCTGGCGTCGGCAAGACCGCCATCGTCGAGGGCCTCGCCCAGGAAATCGCCACCGGCAACGTCCCGGAAATCCTCCGCGACAAGAAAGTCATCACCCTCGACCTCGCCCTCATGGTCGCAGGCACCAAATATCGCGGCCAATTCGAAGAACGCATCAAAGCCGTCATGGATGAGATCCGCAAGGTCAAGAACGTCATCCTCTTCATCGACGAGCTCCACACCATCGTCGGTGCAGGCTCCGCGGAAGGCGCCATGGACGCATCCAATATCATCAAACCCGCCCTCAGCCGTGCCGAACTCCAGTGCGTCGGTGCCACCACACTCAACGAATATCGCAAGTATATCGAAAAGGACTCCGCCCTCGAGCGCCGTTTCCAACAGGTCAAGGTCGATGAACCCTCCGTCGATGACGCGATCAAGATTCTCCAAGGCCTGCAGGAGAAATACGAGACTCACCACAAGGCCAGCTTCACCCCGGAGGCCATTGAGGCCGCCGTCAAGCTCACCTCGCGCTACCTCACCGCCCGCTTCCTCCCGGACAAGGCCATCGACGTGCTCGACGAGGCCGGCGCCCGTGCCCGCATCAGCACCATGACCCGCCCACCCTCCATCAAGGAGCTCGAAGCAGGCATTGTGCAAATCAACCGCGACAAGGTCGCCGCCATCGCCGAGCAGAACTTCGAACGCGCCGCCGCCCTCCGCGACGACGAAAAACACGCCAAGAAAACCCTCGAAGAAACCCTCAAGAACTGGCGCTCCACCTCGGAAGAGACCATCGTCACCGTCACCGACGACGACATCATGGCCGTCGTCTCCAAGTGGACCGGTGTCCCCCTCCGCCGCATGGAGGAAAAGGAAACCGAAAAACTCCTCAAGATGGAAGACGAGCTCAAGGGCCGCGTCATCGGGCAGAACGAGGCCGTTGTCGTCATTTCCAAAGCCCTTCGCCGTTCACGCGCCGATCTCAAAGACCCGCGCCGCCCCATTGGCTCCTTCCTCTTCCTTGGCCCCACTGGTGTCGGAAAAACCTACCTCGCCCGGAATCTCGCCGAGTTCATGTTTGGTGACGCGGATGCCCTCATCCAGATCGACATGTCGGAATACATGGAGAAATTCACGGCCAGCCGCCTCATCGGCTCCCCTCCGGGCTACGTCGGCTATGAAGAAGGCGGCCAGCTCTCCGAGGCCGTCCGTCGCCGTCCCTACTCCGTCGTCCTCTTCGACGAAATCGAGAAGGCCCACCCGGACGTCATGAACCTGCTCCTGCAGATTCTCGAAGAAGGCACCGTAACCGACTCCCTCGGCCGGAAGATCGACTTCCGTAACACCATCATCATCATGACCTCCAACGTCGGGGCATCCACCATCAAGCGCCAGACGACCCTCGGATTCGGCGCGATGAATGCCGACGAAGCTGACCACGCTGGCATGAAGGAAAAAATCGTGGAGGAGTCCAAGCGCTACTTCAAACCGGAGTTCCTCAACCGCCTCGACAGCCTCGTCGTCTTCCACATGCTCGAAAAGGCCGATCTTAACCAGATCGTCGATCTCGAAGTGGGCAAGCTCGTCAAGCGCCTCAAAGACAAGTCCATCCACCTCACCCTCACCACGGAAGCCCGCGATCTGCTTGCCATCAAGGGTTTCGATCCCGCCTACGGGGCCCGCCCCATGCGCCGTGCGGTCGAGCAATCCCTTGAGGATCCTCTTGCCGAGTCCCTGCTCCGTGGCGATGTCAAACCGGGCGATTCCGTCAACGTCGTCAAGAAGCCCGATGTCGACGAACTCGACTTCGTCTCCACCCGCCCCGAGCCGGAACAGGAAACCACCGAAGCCAGCGTCTCCTAGCAGCCCCCAATGCCCAAGGTCTGAAATCCGAGGCCACCCTGGCTCTCCGCGAATCATCCCCAGAAGTTAAGCGATTGCAGCCTAAGAAGGCCCATCGTCCTGGGGTGCTGGTGAATGGACCTCGAATCCGCAGTCGGGCTTGAGCATAAGCGGGTGCAAGTGCTTATGGCTGCGGTGCTCGAAGACGAGAACGAGCGAACGATGCGTGCACCACGGAGCCTTGAGAACACAAGATCACCCCGTCTCTTAAAACTCGGCGAGGATCCCCTGGCCGATGGAATACTCAGCGAGCGCCTCCACCTCCGCGACGGATGCCACCTGGCAGAGTTTTTGCCGCAGTTCCTTGGCACCGGGAAAGCCTTTGCAATAAGCCATCAAACGCGAGCGCATGGCCGTGAGCGTCTGCTTTTCCGTGCCGTTCCTCCGGCTTTCGACCGCAAGGCGGCAGTGACGCAGCACCAGCTCCCAGCGCTCTTCGATCATCACGTCCGCTAGAATTTCACCGGTCTCCAGGAAATGCTTCGCCTCACGGAAGACCCAAGGATTCTGCATCGCCGCCCGCCCGATCATCACCCCGGAGACTGCGGTCGCACGGCGCTTCACCACGTCCGCCCCGCAGGTGATGTCGCCGTTGCCAATCACGGGAACCTTGACCGCCCGCGCCACGGCATCGATGACCTCCCAGTCCGCCTCCCCCCCATACCCCTGCGCGCGGGTGCGCCCGTGCACCGCGATGGCCTGCATCCCGCAATCTTCGAGAATCCTGGCCACTTCCACCGCATTCACCGAGTTCTCATCCCAGCCGATCCGCATTTTGGCGGTGACAGGCACCTGCTCGCCCACCGCCTTGGCCACGCCGCTTGCCACCGCAGCCAGAACCGGACAATCCTTGAGCAAGGACGAGCCGCCATTTCTCGCGACCACCTTGTTGACGGGGCAGCCGAAGTTGATGTCGATGAAGTCCGGGCGCTTCCAGTCGATGATTTTTTTCGCCGCCTCCCCCATGCGCTCGCCGTCCGCGCCGAAGAGCTGCACGCCTACCGGGCGTTGTTCATCGGTGAACTCCGTGTATTTGCGGGTCCGCTCGTCCGCCTGCATGATCCCCTCCGCTGAGACGAACTCGGTGACCATCACGTCAGCCCCGAGCTCTTTGCAAATCTGGCGGAAAATCACATCGGTCACCCCGGCCATGGGCGCGAGATAAAGCGGGAACGCATTGTTGGAAAACCAAGGAAGCACGACCAAGTCTAGCCGGGATGACCGCCGGACGTCCACCCAACATCCGACAAAAATGCCGATTGCATCTTTCCTGACATTTGCTGAGGTGGGCCGTATCCAACCCAATCCACCATGCGAATCCTACTCACCACTTGCAGCTACCAAGACACCCCCGGCCCGCATCACCCGTTGATGGAATCCCAGAACTGGGAAATCGTCCGCGAACGCGGTCCTCTCACGGAGGCCCGGATGCTCGAACTCGCCGGTGACTTCGACGCCTTCCTCTGCGGGGACGACGCCATCACCCGCGCCGTCATCGAAAAGTCGCTGCCCCGCCTCAAGGTCATTTCCAAGTATGGCATCGGTCTGGACAAAATCGACCTCCCGGCCACCAAGGACCTCAAAGTCCCGGTGCTTTTCACCCCCGGCGTGAACCACACCACCGTCGCGGAACACACCTTCGGCCTGCTTCTCGGCATCACCAAGCACATCGTCACCACCGCCGCAGCCGCGCGACAAGGCGAGTGGTTGCGAATCACCGGCCATGAAATCGCCGGAAAAACCATCGGCATCATCGGCCTCGGGCGCATCGGCAAGGAGGTCGCCATTCGCGCGAAGGCCTTCGGAATGCCCATCATCGCCTTCAATCCCAGCTGGGATGACGCCTTCGCGCTCGAATACGGAATCACCCGCTGCGCCTCGATCGAAGAGGTGCTCAAGCAGGCGGACGTGGTATCGCTCCATTGCAGCCTTTCAGAAAAAACCCGCGGCATGATCCGCACCGAAACCATCGCGGAAATGAAGGACGGCGTGATCATCCTCAATTGCGCCCGCGGTGAAGTCGTCGAAACACCCGACATCGTCGCCGCGCTCCACAGTGGCAAGGTCGGCGGCTACGGGGCCGATGTGCTCGACATCGAGCCCCCCCCCGCCGACCACCCGCTGCTCTCCGCGCCGAACTGCGTGATCACCCCGCACATCGGCTCGCGCACCTATGAAAGCGTCCCGCGCCAGGCGATGAAGTCCCTAACCAACCTGATCAACGCGCTCAAGGGCGAGGGTGAATGCAATTGCGCGAACGGCGTGCTCTAAAACACCGCCCGGTCAGGCATGGGACTTCTCATGAAGTTTCCCCATCCGGTAAGCGTCGATGAGTTGGAGGAGCAGGTCGATGACCGTGTCGATCTCGCGCCCTTGTTCGGTATCACCCACCTTGCGGGGCTCGGCGTATTGGCGCAGCTGAGTCATTTTCGGGATGATGTCCAAGCCATCGCGCACGGCGGTCTCGGGGTCGGGGAAGGTGTGATGCTCCGCCAGGGTCTCCCCCTCGGGACCGAGAATGAGGGTGTAGCCGCGGTCACCATAGGCTTCGGAAAACGCGCCGTCGATGGTGACGGCATTGCCCCCGCGCTTGAGGGGATTTTCCCCTTGATTGAATTTCACCGGAACATGGCCGTTGACGAGCAAGCCATCCTTGAGGACCCCCATGTCACGGGCGATCCGGTCACAGAAGGCAGCATCGTGGATCCAGCGGAACCACGGACCGGCCACCTCTTTGTGAGTGGACTTGTCCTCGATGAAGTAGGTCTCAAAAGTCGCCATGCGGTCCTTGCCAAAAAGCGGTGACAGCGGGCCGGCCCAGAGGTAGTAGAACCAGTCCTTATCAAGATCCGCCGCACCTTGCGCACCCGCCCGGAACGCACGCTTGATGACCTTGTCGAAGGCATCAAATATTTCCGGGCCTTCACGGTCCGCACCATCGATACGGAGTGGCAGGTAATCGCCCTGCTCGTCCACCGGCAGGCAGGCGTGGAAAATAACGGCCCGATCCCTCACCAACGACATGTGCCCATACTCGGCCATCCAGCGCATGTGGTCCCACAGCCGTTGGGACTGGGTGAAGCTCTCTTCCAAGCGGCGGATGCATTCCTCCTCGTCGGCACTCAGACGGTTGGGATCGGCGGGATCGATGGTGGGTAAAAAAGTGTCCCGGAGCGGGTAGGATTGCCCGTCCACGTCGAGCGTGTGGTTTTCAAAATTGATTTTCCGCAGGATGTTGCGGTGGTCCATGTTCCATTCCGGGTGGCGTTCGATGGTTTGGCCTTCGAGCTTGAACTGGAGGATGGCGATGGCCTTCTGCATCCTGGCGACCGTCTCAGAATCCCGCTGACCACTGCGCTTCGCTTGGAAACGGGCGGCCGGGTCATGGGCATAGACCTTGGACACAAGCACTTCGATGGCCTTGGTCAGAAGACCATAGCCCTCCTCGATTTGAAACATCCGGAGGTAGCGCAGGGAAATGCGCAGCACGGTGGCGATCAGTGCGCGCTGGCCAAGGCAGGCCCCCATCCAGATCGCATCGTGGTTTCCCCAGACCAGGGTGACATTCGGCTGGTGGATCAGATAATCGATCACACGGTCAAGCCGCGGCCCGCGGTCGCCAAGGTCACCCGCGACGATGAGCTCTTCCACGGTAAGGTTGCGGATGAATCGCGAGGCGCTGCGGATCAGATCGAAGTCGAGGTTCAGCGCGATGATCTCACGCAGCTGCACATCGATCATCGCCGGGTCATGACCACCGGCCGGGTGATTGAGAAGAGCTTCAAACAACTCACGCTGTTCCTTGGGCGCCAGCGATTTCACATCCTTGCGGCGGCGGGTGCGGATCAATGCGCGAATCACGGTGAACTGATTTTCCAGCGTCCCGAGCACCCAGGATTCGCGGAGCTCGGGATGCTCAAGAAACTCGTTTTTCTTCAACCGGATAACCTCAGCCGGATAATAGAGCACGTTCATGAACTCCTGAAAGTCGGCGGGATCCATCTTTTTGCCGAAGATCTCATCCACCAGGGGTCTGAGACGTCCGCTGGCGTTGTTGATGACATGACGGAGTTTCGCATTCTCACCATGCACGTCGGAGATCACATGGATCACTCCCTTGGGCAGCTCCTTTTTCGCCCGCAAGGCCGCCACCTCCGAGGCTGCGGATGAGACGGTGGGGAAACGCTCGGCAAGAATCGACAGGACTTGGTTTTTCATCGGGTGCTCGGATCAGAGGGTAACGGCGGCAAGGATGCTACGGGCATGACCCGTTCTTCGAGTAAAATGCGAGTTCCCCCTTCAGAAAAGCCCCCTGGGATTTTCTTTGCTAAACCACACCCGCCTCCATAGCGTCCCGACGTCCTACGCAATCCAAACCCATGCCTCGATTCGCTCGTATCTTACTGTGGACCTCCGTCTCCATCCTCGGCGCGGTGGCTGTCGGCGCGACTGCCCTCCAACGAAATGAACCCATCAACGCGCTATGGCTGGTCATCGCGGGCGTCTGCACCTTCGCTGTCTCTTACCGTTTTTACTCGGCTTGGCTGATGGCCAAGGTGCTGACCATCGATGACAAGCGGGCCCCCGCCGCAGTCACATGCAGCGATGGGAAGGACTTCGTGCCCACGCCGAAATGGGTGGTATTCGGGCACCACTTCGCGGCAATCGCCGGTCCCGGCCCCTTGGTGGGGCCGGTTCTGGCAGCGCAGTTCGGCTACCTGCCGGGGACTCTCTGGATCCTGGTCGGAGCCACCCTCGGCGGCGGCGTGCATGATGCCGTCATCCTTTTCGCATCGATGCGACGGAATGGGAAATCCCTGGGCCAAATGCTCAAAGAAGAGTTGAATCCATTCATCGGTCTGGTCGCGATGATCAGCCTGCTCGCGATCATGACCATCCTCCTGGCCGTGCTCGGATTGGTCGTGGTCAAAGCCTTGGCGGAAAGCCCATGGGGGCTCTTCACCATCGCGGCCACCATCCCGCTCGCCTTCGTGATGGGAGTGATGATCAAAAGCGGAAAAGTCAGCGTCACGACGGCATCGATCTTCGGAGTCTTCGGCTTGATCGCCGCAGTGGTCGCCGGCAAATACCTGCCTCCTTCATGGAACGAAGCGCTCACCCTTAAGTCCACGCAACTCGCATGGGCCATCATGATCTACGGCTTCACCGCCAGCGTCCTGCCGGTATGGATGCTTTTGGCCCCACGCGACTACCTAAGCACCTTCATGAAACTCGGCACGGTCGCGGTGCTGGGTGTGTTCATTGTGATTCTCAATCCGCCCTTGCACATGCCTGCCATCACCCCATTTGCGCAAGGTGGTGGCTTCGTCGTCCCGGGGCCTATCTTCCCGTTCGTCTTTATCACCATCGCCTGCGGCGCGATCAGCGGCTTTCATGCGCTGATCTCCTCAGGCACCACGCCCAAGCTGCTGGCACGGGAAAAAGACATCCGCCTGATCGGCTACGGAGCCATGGTGGTGGAGATGTTGGTCGCGCTCATGGCCATCATCGCCGCCTGCGCGCTCCACCCGGGCGAATACTTCGCCATCAACTCCCCCATCGACGCGAACAACCCGGCAGCCGTCACCGCCCAGATCGCCAAAATCAATTCCTTCGGCCCAGCATACGCCATCACCGAGCAACACATGGTCCAACTCGCCAAAGACCTCGGTGAACCGAACATGATCGGCAAAGTCGGCGGAGCTCCCACCTTCGCCGTAGGAATGGCGCAAATGTTCGCCAAGGTCATCCCGGGAAACACGGCACTCTCGTTGTGGTATCACTTCGCGATCATGTTCGAGGCGCTTTTCATCCTCACCACCCTCGATGCCGGAACCCGGGTGGGGCGATTCATCCTACAGGACTTGTTAGGTCAGATATCGCCCAAGCTAGGCGATACCAGTTCCTGGCTCGGCAATGTCATTGCAACGGGCCTGCTGGTGGCCGCTTGGGGATTCTTCCTCTATCAAGGAGCCCTTGATCCCGCCGGGATTGCGAAAAGCCTTTGGCCGATCTTCGGCATCTCCAATCAACTGCTCGCCGTCATCGCATTCTGCTTGGGAACGGTGGTCCTGATCAAAATGGGCAAAGCCCGCTATTGCTGGGTCACGGTCGTGCCGATGATTTTCCTCACCACGGTCACCTTCACCGCGGGATTCATGAAGATTTTCTCCGCAAATGCCGCCGGATTCCTTCCAGCCGTTCGCACCCTCGAAGCACAGATCGCAAGCGGCCTCGAAGGGCCGGCACTCAAAGCCGCCAAAATCTCACTGCTTAATGCCCGCATTGACATCGTCATCACGATCACTTTCCTCGTCTTCGTCACCATCATCGTGCTGGGGACCGGCCGCGAGTGCTGGCTCCTCCTTTCCAAACGGAAAAAATCCGTGCTCCACGAGAGCGAATACCTCCTCCATAGCGATGAAGCGCCTTGCCCGAAAAGTCCCACCTGAGGACAAATCGTCAAAATTTCTTCCCTGAAAAACCTGCGAAAATCCAAGAAAATCCCCCCGCTCTTCAGATTCAGACTTGCACCCCTTCATGCCCGTCTATTGACTCCGCCATGGCGGATATTTCCCTCGGACTTTCATTTGACGACGTGCTTCTGGTGCCGGCATTAAGCGCGGTTTTACCCGGAGAAGCAGACCTTTCCACCCATGTCACCAGCGGTATTCCGCTGTTTCTCCCGGTCATCTCGGCGGCCATGGACACCGTTTCCGAACACGACCTCGCCATCGCCCTCGCCCGCGAAGGCGGCATGGGCGTCATCCACCGCGCCTGCCCCATCGACGAACAGGCATCCATGGTCTATCGCGTCAAACGCTCGGAAAACGCCGTCATCCAAAAACCCCACACGGTTCGCAAAGAGGACACCGTGGACCACATCCGCGCCATCATGGCAAAAAACGGCTTCTCCGGATTCCCCGTCGTCGATGCGGACGGCCACCTCGTCGGCATGGTCACCGGTCGGGACGTGCGCTACCTGGACCGCCTCGACGCCATCGTCGCCGACGTGATGACTCCTCGCGACCGGCTCATCACCGCACCTGCAAATACCAGCCTCGAAGAAGCGCGCCGCATCCTCTATCAGAACCGGATTGAGAAACTCCCTCTCGTCGATGCGGACGGCCGCCTTGCCGGACTGATTACCGGATCCGACATTGAAAAACGCATCACCTTCACCAACGCGGCGAAGGACGCAAACGGCCAACTCCGCTGCGGTGCCGCCGTGGGAGTCGGGCCGGACTGCATCGACCGCGGCCGCGTGTTGATCGATGCCGGCGCAGACGCCCTTTTCATCGACGCCGCCACCGGCCACACCCGCCACGTTATGGATGTCATCAGCAAACTCCGCGCACTTTCCAATGTTCCCGTCGTCGCCGGCAACGTCGTCACCGAGCAGGGGGCACGGGATCTCGTAAGCGCTGGTGCCAGCGCCGTGAAGGTCGGAGTCGGCCCGGGCTCGATCTGCACCACCCGCGTGATCTCCGGGGTTGGGATGCCACAATTCACCGCGATTCAAAACGTCGCGGGCATCTGCCGCGAGGCGGGCGTCAAAGTCATCGCAGACGGCGGCATCCGCTACTCCGGTGACATCGTCAAGGCCCTCGCGGCCGGCGCGGATCTGGTGATGTTAGGCTCGCTGCTTGCCGGCACCCGTGAAAGCCCTGGCCAAACGGTGCAATCCCAAGGCCGTCGTTTCAAAACCTACCGTGGCATGGGATCCATCGGCGCCATGCAAAAAGGCGCGGGTGATCGCTACGGCCAAAACAGCTCCGGCAAACTCGTCGCGGAAGGCGTCGAAGGCCGCGTGCCTTACAAAGGCCCGCTATCCGATGTGATCTTCCAGCTCATGGGTGGCCTCAAATCCGGCATGGGTTATGTCGGCGCGTCTTCCCTGGCGGAGCTCCGCGAGCGCGCCAATTTCATCCGCGTCACCGCCGGCGGCCTCCGTGAAAGCCACGTCCATGACATCGTCATGACCGAAGAGCCGACCAACTATCAACCGCTGAGTTGATTTCAGCTTTCCAATTTCAGCTTCATCCCAACAATGCACGATTCCCACCACGTCGCCGTCCTCGACTTCGGCTCGCAATACACCCAGCTCATCGTCCGCCGCATCCGCGAGCTCGGCTACTTCGCCAAGCTATACGCCATCGAGGATTTTCCTAACATCGGAAAACCCGGTGCCATCATCCTCTCCGGCGGCCCCAGCAGCACCAGTGACTCGGACGCCCCGGATCTTGATTTCGAGGCACTCAAGAACTTTCACGTCCCAGTTCTGGGAGTCTGTTACGGAATGCAGCTGCTCAACATCAAGTTTGGCGGCACCGTGGAATCAAGTAACCGCCGCGAATATGGCCCCGCCAGCCTACTGATCTCGGAATGCACCGGTCTCTACCAGGACATCTCCCCCACTTCCCAGGTCTGGATGAGCCACTCGGATACCGTAAAAATCATCCCCGACGGCGCGAGAATCATCGCCTCCAACCAACATGGCACTCCTGTCTCGCTGCAGTGGAACGAACGCTTCTTCGGCATCCAATACCACCCGGAAGTCACCCACAGCCACGAAGGCCTCCAAATCCTTAAAAACTTCCTCGACCACGCCGGCGACCTGCTGCCCTTCCGGATCGACGATTTCAAACGCGAGATGATCGACAACATCCGCGAGACCGTCGGCACCCGCCAAGTCGTCTGCGGCGTTTCCGGCGGCGTGGACAGCACCGTTCTCGCCGTGCTGCTCCAACATGCCGGAGTCAAGGTCCGGGCGATCTTTGTCGATAACGGACTGCTCCGTAAAGACGAGGCGGCCGTGGTCCAAGCGAACTTCAAACGCATCGGCGTGGATATCGAAACCGTGGATGCCTCGGAAAAGTTTCTCACCGCCCTCGCCGGCGAGGGAGATCCCGAGAAGAAGCGCAAGATCATCGGCAACATGTTCATCGAGGTCTTCTGGGATGCTGTCGGCGACGCCGAAATGCTCGCCCAGGGCACACTCTACCCGGACGTGATCGAAAGCGCCTCCAACGCCAAATCCAAGGCTTCCGTGATCAAAACCCACCACAACCGGGTCCCCAAAATCCTCGAACTGCAAGCCCAGGGAAAAGTCCTCGAGCCGCTGGCAGAACTTTTCAAAGACGAAGTCCGCGAACTCGGCACCGCCCTTGGCATCCCTGAGGACATCCTCCAGCGCCACCCGTTTCCCGGCCCGGGACTGTCCGTGCGCTGCCCCGGAATCGTCGATGCAGAGCGCCTTCACATCATCCGCGAGTGCGACGCCATCTTCATCGGCAAGCTCAAGGAGCACGGCTGGTATGACAAGGTCTGGCAAGCCTACGCCGGCCTCATCCCGGTAAAAACCGTGGGTGTCAAAGGCGACGAACGCAGCTACGAATGGGCCACCAACCTCCGCGCCGTGGTTTCGGAAGACGCCATGACCGCCGATTGGGTGGAGCTTCCAGCCATCATCCTTCGCGAGACCAGTCACAAGATCCTCAACGAGGTCAAGGGCATCAACCGCGTGCTCTACGACATCTCCACCAAGCCACCCGCCAGCATCGAGTGGGAATAGAGGGGGAGCATCATGACCCCCGCCAACAACCGCGCGATCACGGCCCTTTTCCGCGTCTTCGGTGAAAAGGAAGCCCCCATCAGCTCGGACCGCACCCGCCTGACTTCTCTTGGCGGGATGAATCGTCAGGAAGCCCTGACGCTGGCCATCCTCATTCCCGCAACCGCTGTCGTAGGCGTCGGCGAGCAGCTAACACTCCTTTGCGGCCCGCTTGTCGGCTGCCTGTTGGCGGTTCCCGCTGCCTTTCTGGTTCTTCAGCTTCTGCCATTTTTGCTGAACGCCAAATCACCATCCGTGCAATGGGGACTCTGGCTCCTGCTCGGCGTATCGTGGGCACTCCATCGTTGTCAGACAGAAGGACTCGTCGGGCTTTTCGCCTCGATCTGGATTGCCATCGGCGTCATCAGTCTCGCGGCCAAGCTGGTGTTAGCCTGGCAGGCGTCCATGAACTGGCGCGGCTCCCTTGGCATCTTCTGGCGCACACTCGTCATCCTCATCCCCCACGCCATGGCCATCTTCATCGGCTATCGTTTCGGCTGGCCATGGGGACTGCTTTGCGCGGCTGCGGTTGCAGGTTTCTTCTGCTCGGCCATTCTCAACCCGTCTTCTCAAATCCTGGGAACGGTCACCTGTAAGACCTCCCCGCCCGGGATTTTAATCACCATCGACGACGGCCCCGATCCCACCGACACGCCACTGCTGCTTGATGTGTTAGACCGCTATCAGACCAAGGCCATTTTTTTCATGATCGGGGAAAAAGTTCGTGCCTATCCCACCCTTGCGCGTGAGGTGATCCGCCGCGGCCATGAAATTGGCAATCACACCCTCAGCCACCCGCAAGCAAGCTTCTGGTGTGCCGGCCCCTGGCGCACCCGCCGCGAAATTTTGCAATGCCAGCAGATCATCGAACAAGTCACCGGCACCGCTCCCCGTTGGTTTCGCGCCCCGGTAGGCCACCGGAATCTTTTCACCCACCCCGTCGCCCAGGCGCTCGGACTGCATGTCATGGCATGGAACCGCCGCGGCTTTGATGCCGTGGAAAGGGATCCCTGCAAGGTGCTCGCGCGGATCCTACCCGAGCTCACCGGAGGCGACGTCGTACTCCTCCACGAGGCCACACCAATCGCCAAGGATGTCCTCACCGCCATACTGACCCGGCAACAGGCGCTCCTCAATCCGAGCCACCCCCGCTGCCCAGATGGATCCGCCAGCTCGCAAGCATCCACCCCAGACAGCGCGGGCTGAATTTCCCACACCCCAATTGCACCGTGAAACAGTTGCTCGCCACCCTCTCCAATGCCTTCCCTTTATGGATCGTTCTCGGCTGTTTGTGGGCGTGGTTCCAACCCGAAGCATGGACCTGGTTCCAGCCATGGATCGAGCCCGGTCTGGGAGTGATCATGCTGGGCATGGGGCTCACTTTGCGCGTTGCCGACTTCGCAGCAGTCGCCAAGGAACCCAAAAATGTCGTGCTCGGAGTGATGGCCCAGTTTCTCATCATGCCACTTGCCGCCTGGGCGATCGCCCGGATTTTCCAGCTGGAGACCGGTCTTGCGATAGGCCTGATCCTCGTAGGTTGCTGCCCGGGCGGCACGGCCTCGAACGTGATCTGTTACATGGCACGGGCCAATGTACCGCTGAGTGTTTTGCTGACGATGTGCTCCACGGTGGTGGCCATCTTCGCCACCCCCGTTCTCACCCGCTGCCTCGCCGGGGCCTGGTTGCCGGTCGATGGCTGGGCCTTGTTCCGCTCGATGCTTGTGGTCGTCCTGCTCCCGCTCGTCTGCGGAGTGACCGCAAACTCGTTGCTGGGGAAAATGAAACGCCCGGAGCGCATCCGGTCATGGATCGACACCATCGGCCCGCTGCTGAGTGTGGCGGTGATCGTCTTGATCGTGGCTTGCATCGTGGCCATGAAAAAAACGGAGATCGCACGTTCGGCACTGCCGCTGTTCGTTTCGGTGTTCCTTCTGCATTTTTCCGGATTTCTGTTAGGCTATTTTTTCGCCAAACTGGCAGGCTGCAAGGAATCCCTGCGGCGGACAGTCTCCATCGAAGTAGGGATGCAGAACAGCGGCCTTGGTGCGGCGCTTGCCACCAAGCATTTCCCGCACCTCGCGCTCGCCCCGGTGCCAGCAGCGATCTCGGCGGTTTACCATTGCCTGATCGGCAGCTTGCTTGCCGCATGGTGGCGGCGGCGGGTGCCCGGTGAAACGCACGAAAATTGATGCATCAGGATCATCGTCACCAGTCGTGATCTCCTGCGGCGCTAGTGCGTCGATGGAGGACGATTCGGCAACCCAGCAACCATGAGCTCCATCTGCTTGCGGTGAAGCTGCATGTGAAAGCCCGTCATGAAATGCCACGCCGCGGCATCCATCGGCCCGAACCATGGATGATCGCGCCATCTCGCCTACCAACTGACGGAAAAAGGCCAGGCACTGCTGCCGGTTGTCAAAGCCATGAAAGACTGGGGACTTGCATGGGAAAAAGGCAGCCGGACCGCCATTCGTTGATCCAAGAGAATCCATCCATGCCCTCCGAGCTATCAAGGGCACTGCAATCCACCCCTTTTCAAGAATCTTATAAATCATTACGGTTGTGTGACTTGCCACACATCCATCGAATCACCCGTCAAGGCGATTTTTTCCTTCGGAGAAACTCTTGCGGGACTTGCATGAGGAGGCTAAATCTTCGGGCTCCATGACCCACCTTGAAGCCATTGCCCGGGAAACCGGCATCTCCCTTTCCTCTGTCACCACCACCGCCAAGCTGCTTGCCGAAGGCGCTACCGTTCCTTTCCTCTCCCGCTACCGCAAGGAGCAGACCGGCTCGCTTGACGAAGTCCAGATCACCACCATCCGCGACCGGATGCTTCAACTTGCCGAGCTGGACTCCCGCCGCAGCGCGGTGCTCAAGTCCCTCGAAGAACGCTCGCTCCTCACCCCCGAACTGAAGAAAAAACTCGAAGCCGCCCTCACGCTTGCCACGGTCGAGGACATCTTCGCCCCCTTCCGCCCCAAGCGCCAAACCCGCGCCACGAAGGCCATCGAACGCGGCCTCACCCCGCTGGCCGACTTCCTTCTCGAAAATCAATCCACCGATCCCGAAGAAGAGGCCGCCAAGTTCCTCAATCCGGAAATGGAAGTGCCCACCATCGTGGAGGCCCTCGCCGGCGCTCGCGACATCATCGCCGAACGCGTGGCAGACGACGCCCCGCTCCGTGGCCGGGTCCGCAAAATCTATGAAGAAGACGCCACCGTTTCTTCCAAAATCATGTATGGCAAAGAGGAGGAGGCAGATGCCCAAAAATTCCGCGACTACTTCGAGTGGAGCGAACCCTTCAAGACCATCCCCTCCCACCGGACCCTCGCCATCCGCCGTGGGGAAAAAGAGGGGTTTCTTCTCATGCGCGTGGAAGTCCCGCTCGAACGAGTGACGGCCTGCGCCCTGCCCGATTGGGTGAAATCAAACGGCCCCGCCGGAAAGCACGTCGCCCAAGCTGTCGAGGATGGCTGCAAGCGCCTGCTCATGCCATCCATGGAAACGGAAGCCCGCCTGCTGGCGAAAAAACGTGCGGACGAGACGGCCATCACGGTCTTTGCGGACAATTTCCGCGAGCTTCTGTTAGCCTCGCCACTCGGGGAGAAACGTCTGTTAGCCATCGACCCCGGCTTCCGCACCGGGTGCAAGACCGTCGTGCTCGACCGCTCGGGCAAGCTGCTTCACCACACGGTCCTCCACGCCACCGCCGGCTCGCAGAACCAGGCTTATGAAGCCGCAGTCGAAGTCATGGGCTTGATCAAGAAACATGATATCGAAGCCATCGCCATCGGTAATGGCACCGCCTCACGCGAGACCGAGGCCTTTATCAAAAAACTCAAACTCCCCTCCTCCATCCCCGTCGTGATGGTGAACGAAAGCGGCGCCTCCATCTACTCGGCATCCGACGTGGCGCGCGAGGAATTCCCGAACGAGGACGTCACCGTCCGCGGAGCTGTTAGTATCGGACGCCGCCTGATGGATCCGCTCGCCGAGTTGGTGAAAATCGACGCCAAGGCCATCGGCGTGGGGCAATACCAGCACGATGTCGATCAGCGCGCCCTCAAGGCCAGCCTGGATGACACGGTCGTGAGTTGTGTCAACGCCGTGGGCGTGGAAATCAACACCGCTTCCAAACAACTGCTCTCCTACGTCTCCGGACTCAACGCGTCGCTCGCGGAAAACATCGTCGCCTGGCGCAATGAAAACGGTGCCTTCACCTCGCGCGAGCAACTGAAAAAAGTCCCTCGCCTCGGCGACAAGGCCTTCGAGCAAGCCGCCGGATTCCTCCGGGTCCGCGGTGGCAAGCATCCGCTCGATTCCTCCGCCGTCCACCCGGAACGCTACCCTCTCGTCGAAAAAATGGCGGCCGATGCAGGCTGCAAGGTGGAGGAACTGCTCGGCAATGAAGCCGCCCGCAAAAAGATCGACCTTCAGAAATACGTGGATGACCAAGTCGGCCTGCCCACCCTCAAGGACATCATCGCCGAGCTGGCTAAGCCCGGACGCGACCCCCGCAAACAGTTCGAGTTGTTCTCATTCGTCGAGGGAGTTGAAAAACCATCCGACCTGCAAATCGGCATGAAGCTACCCGGCATCGTGACCAATGTCACCGCCTTCGGAGCCTTCGTGGATGTCGGCGTGCATCAGGACGGCCTCGTCCACGTGAGCCAGCTCGCAGACCACTTCATCCGCGACGCCTCGGAAGTCGTCAAAGTCGGGCAAAAAGTCCAGGTCACCGTGGTCGAAGTGGATTTGAAGCGCAACCGCATCGCGCTTTCCATGAAATCCAAGGTCGATCTGGACAACCGCCGCTCCGATTCCGGCGACCGTGACGCCCGTCCCGGCGGCGGTGGCCATCGCAACGCAGGCGGTCGCACCCCGAACTTCACTCCCAACGCCGCACCAAACAACGACTGGTTTTCGCAAGCGCTGAGCCAAGCAAAAAAGAAATAGGCCATCCGCTGGGAAAAGGATTGAAAGACCGGGGACAGCACTCCTAACCGGCGCTTGGTTTTCATGGGTCTCAATCAGATTTCCATGAATCCAAGTGGCTCTCATTTTTCTTTTAACTCGCCGTCCGGGTTCAACACGTCAGACGCGCGGGCAGGAAAATTGTCCCTTTTTTCAGCCCACCACTTTCATGGCCGTTCCCAATCTATCCTCTTTCATCTGGTCCGTCGCCGATCTCCTGCTGGCAGTCGAATCGTGATTCCCTTGAAAAAATACAAATCCAGCGGCGTGGATTGGCTGGGGGACGTGCCGATCTTGAGGGC
>ERZ1022724.60-NODE-60-length-27991-cov-13.874678_pt1 | contig 27991 bp, 23 predicted proteins | sample MGYA00521091_ERZ1022724 | MGnify/ENA primary metagenome ERZ1022724 (study PRJEB33162, sample SAMN09537610) | freshwater metagenome | isolation source: freshwater | place: Canada:Alberta | collected 2017-07 | study: EMG produced TPA metagenomics assembly of the... | reverse complement strand
GATCTCGACTTGCTTGGCTTTGGAGATTCGTCGGAAGCAAGCATCAAGAGCATGTTCACCGAACTGGTGCAATCATCCATTGACCCACCGGATGGCCTCGAGTGGGGGAGCATCGAAACGGGAGCGATTCGCGATGATTTGGCCTATGGAGGTGTTCGCGCCGTGCTGACGGTTCGCCTCGCAGCAGCTCGCATTTTCCTTCAGATCGACGTTGGGTTTGGCGACGCCATCACTCCAGAGGCGATCATGACGGATTGGCGGGAGCTGCTCGACTTCCCGGTCGCCCGCCTCCTGGCCTATCCGCCTGAGACCGTGATCGCGGAGAAGCTTGAGGCAGCGGTGACACTCGGACTGCAGAACAGCCGGATGAAGGACTTTTTCGACCTGCATTGGTTGAGAGAGCATCAGAATTTCGATGGAGAGCTACTCCTCGCGGCGGTTGAGGCCACCTTTGCGCGTCGTGGCACCGTGATTCCTTCGACTCCCCCGACCGCTCTCAGCGAGGTTTTCAGCAGGGATGCCGGCAAGACTCTCCAGTGGAATGCATTCAGAAAGAAAGGGCAGCTGGACGCTCCGGAACTACCGGAAGTGATCGCAAGGCTCTCGGAATTCCTCCTGCCAATTCTCTCTGGAGAAGTTCGCGGTAAGATCTGGCATCCTCACTCCGGCTGGACCACAGAACCCTCATGAGCACCAACACCAAAGAATCTGCTCTCGAAGCGTGCATCGAACGCCATCTCACCGGCGGCGTGAGTGTGATGCCTTCACCCGGCGGTCCCATGTCGGACGATGTCGGAGTCTATCAAACCAGCAAGGGCGCGGGCTACCTGCGTGGCAAGTCCACGGATTTCAGTTCCGAGTTTGCCATTGATGAAGCGAAATTCTGGCAGTTTCTCGAGTCCACCCAGTCGGCGGAACTGGCGAAGCTCCATTACAAGGCGGATTGGAAGCGGCAGATTCTCGAACGCCTGCACCGGAAGCTGAAGAAGGACGGCATTCTTGCGGTCTTAAAGAAAGGGCTGGATGTGGATAATGCGCATTTCGATTTGCTCTATCGGCTCCCCTACAACGAGCTCAACCCGGACGTCACCGCCAAGTTCGAGTCCAACGTCTTCTCGGTCACTCGGCAGGTGTATTTCTCCAGCGTCGATCAGAAGTCGGTGGACATGGTGGTTTTCCTCAACGGCCTGCCGCTCGCCACGCTGGAACTCAAAAACCCGTGGACCGGTCAGAACGTCAACCAAGCGAAGAAACAATACCGCGACGATCGCGACCCGAAGGAGACGCTGTTCAGTTTCAAACGCTGCCTCGTCCACTTCGCCGTCGATCCCGACGAGGTGTGGATGACGACCAAGCTCGACGGCAAGAGCACCTATTTCCTGCCCTTCAACAAGGGCCTCCCGAGTGGCCAAGGCAAAGGCAACCCGGTGAATCCCAACGGCCACAAGAGCGCCTATCTCTGGCAGGAGATTCTCACCCGCCACAGCCTTTCTAACATCATCGAGCACTACGCCAAGCTCACGGTAGAGAAGGACAAGGCCGGCAAGTCCAAAGAGACGCTCTATTTCCCGCGCTACCAACAACTCCAGGTCGTGCGCCTGTTGCTCGCCGACGTGCAGGCGAAGGGCCTTGGCCTGCGCTACCTCATCCAGCACTCCGCCGGATCGGGAAAATCCCACTCCATCACCTGGCTCGGCTATCAGCTCGTGGAGCTCTACGACAAGACCGGACAGGAGAATTTGTTCGACTCCGTCATCGTCGTCACCGACCGCCGCGTCCTTGACCGCCAGATCGACAAGAACATCCGCCAGTTCGCCGAGGTGAAGAACATCCTCGCCCACGCCAACAGCGCTGCCGAACTCCGCGCCCACCTGGAGGCAGGCAAGAAGCTGATCACCACCACGATTCAGAAGTTTCCCTTCATCGTCGATGGCATCGCCGACATGAGCGGCAAGAAATTCGCCGTGATCATCGACGAGGCCCATTCTTCCCAAAGCGGCAGCGCCGCCGATTCCGCAACCGCCGTGCTTGGCGCGACTGAAGAGGAAGAACCCGAAGACTATCAGGACAAGATCCTGCAAGCGATGGAGCGCCGCAAGCTGGGCAACAATGCCTCCTACTTCGCCTTCACCGCCACGCCCAAAAAAGCCACCCTCGAAAAATTCGGCACCCGCAATGCCGACGGTGGTTTTGATCCCTTCCACCTCTATTCCATGAAGCAGGCCATTGAGGAAGACTTCATCCTCGACGTGCTCGCCAACTACACAACCTACAAGAGCTATTACGAGGTCCAGAAATCCATCGAAGACAACCCGGAGTTCGACACCGTCAAAGCGCAGAAGAAACTCCGCGCCTACGTCGAGAGCCACGAGCAAACCATCGGCACCAAGGCCGCGCTGATGGTGGACCATTTCCTCAGCCAGGTCGTTGCCACCAAAAAACTTCGCGGCCAGGCGCGTGGCATGGTCATCACCCGCAACATCGAAAGCGCCATTCGCTATTATCAGGCAGTCCAAAAGGAACTCAAAGCGGCCAACGCTCCGTTCCAGGCCATCGTCGCATTCTCCGGCAAGAAGATGGTCGATGGCATCGAACACACCGAAGAATCGCTCAATGGATTCCCGTCAAAGGACATCCCGGACAAACTCGCCGGAAACATCAAGATTGGCGAAACCAATTACCGTCTGCTGGTCGTTGCCAACAAATACCTCACCGGGTTTGACGAACCGCTCCTGCACACGATGTATGTGGACAAACGCCTCCAGGGCGTGCTTGCCGTCCAAGCCCTGTCCCGTCTGAACCGCTGCAATGCCAAAATGCAGAAGCAGGACACCTTCATTCTCGATTTCTACAACACCGCCACCGAAATCAAGGAAGCATTCGACGATTTCTACACCGCCACTTCGCTCACCGAACCCACCGACATCAACGTCCTCCACGATCTCAAGGACGCCCTCGACGACGCGGAACTCTACAGCGAGGAAGACATCGAAAAATTCAATGAACTTTTCTTCAACGGTGAGGACGCCGAAAAACTCCACCCGATCATTGACGAGACGGTTTGCCGCTTCGACCTACTCGAAGAGGAGCCGGACAAGATCGACTTCAAAATCAAGGCCAAGCAATTCGTCAAACTCTACGGCCAGCTCGCCTGCATCATGCCGTTCGCGAATCCCGCCTGGGAAAAGCTCCACTGGTTCCTCAAATTCCTCATCCCCAAGCTCAAGGTGAAGGATAAGGACAAAGACCAACTCGATGCGCTCTTGGAAAGTGTCGATCTATCCACCTACGGCCTCGAACGCGTCCGCCTGAACCAGCACATCGAACTGGACAGCGCCGAAACGGAACTCGAACCTGAGAATCCCAACGTCCGCGGCTATCACGATCCCGAAAGCGAAGAATCGCCGCTCGACGAAATCATCCGCCATTTCAACGAACGCTTCTTCTCAGCCTGGGATGCCACCCCCGAGGAACAGAGAGTGAAGCTGATAAAGATCATGGAGCATGTCCAGGAAAGCGCGGCCTACAAAGCGCAGGTCGTGGACAATCCCGACGAACAAAACCGCCGTATCGCGCTGGAAAGCCTCATCACCCAAGCCGTGAATAAAGAACGCAAGAAGGATTTGGATCTCTACAAAGTCTACGCCGGCGATCCCGATTTTAAAAGAGCCTTCGACGAAAGCATCATGCGCATTCTCGCACTCCATGAGAAGAGCAAGCCTGCATGAGGATAGGGTAGTGTAAAGATTCGTCTGTAAAAGCCCGCTCCTTAAACCTCCGCGTTCATCACCTTTCCCGCGACCTGCCCTGAAGACCCAACTCACATCGAAGAACTTGAGACGTTCAAAGAATAGCAAATCGTGGCTGGGACTTGCAGTCCCGGTCCGTGGTGGGGACAACCTGTTCCCGCATGCGAATCACCGCGCCAGCAACCCATCTTCGAGGGCCAAAGGCCCGGCCCTAAATCAGCCCAGGGCAAGGCCCTGGGGTACACGCCCCAAAAATCCCCCGAGCCCTGAAGGGGCGATCCAGCCCCCGCGTGCGCTCATGGCCCGCCCCTTCAGGGCTCAATGGTCACGCAACGCCAAACCCAAGTCGTTGCCTTGGGCTGGCATGGTGCGCACCTTTGGTGCTGAAGAACGCATCTTCGAAGCCTGAGAGAATGCCGGAACCCCTGCGCCCATCATCGACTACAAGCCGAATGACCTTTGGCTCGGATTCCCTTTCTCCCCCGAGTATCTCAAGGCCATCAGGCAAGGGGTGGACGGCACACCGCCGAGCAAGGTGGGTGAAAAGGTGGGGAAAACGTCGGGGAGGATTCCCCGGAAAACTACCCAGAAAATCATCGAGATTTTACGCGAGCATCCAGCCCTCGGGCGCAGGGAACTTGCAACCCTTCTCGGCGGAATCACCAAAATGGAGTGAAATACCAATTAGAGAAATTCAAAGCCAGCGGCCTCATTCGTCGCGTAGGCCCAGACCGCGGTGGCCACTTGGAAGTAACTTCCGAACTGAATTGAATCTGCTTCCTCCTTCCTCCTTCATCCCTCAACCTTCTCTCCCATGCCCATCCGAATCCTCCATACGGCCGACAACCACATCGGGCTCTCCTACAGCCGCTATCCGGACGTGGTGCGGGATCGCTTGTTGGAAGAACGGTTCTCCGCACTCGAACGTCTGGTCGCCACCGCCAACGAGCGCCAGGCTCATTTTTTCGTCATCGCGGGCGATCTCTTCGACAAGGTCAACGTTCCCAAATCCCTGGTGGAGCGCACCGTGAAAATCCTGCGGGAATTCCATGGCGAGGCCGTGCTCGTGTTGGCCGGCAATCACGATTACTGCGAGGGCCCCGACAGCAAACTCTGGAAATGGTTTCGCAACGCTGTCGGTGACAGCCCGGTCATCGCCCTGACGGATCAGGAAGCCAGGGCATTCCATGGCGACGACTATCAGGTCCGCTTTTACGCCTGCCCCTGCCCGAGCAAGCACGCCAAGGAGCCTGTGATCGGTTGGGTGGCAGATGAGGAAAAATCTCCGGACATGCTGCACATCGGCATCGCGCACGGCAACGTCGAGGGACTCGGTTTGGATGCGGACCAGCGCTACTTCAACATGTCCGAAGACGAGCTCCGGAAGGCCGGGCTCCATACCTGGTTGTTAGGCCACATCCACGTGCCCTCGCCGTCGCCAGGCACCACCGGTCGGCCCGTCTATTTCATGCCCGGCATCCACACTCCGGACTCCGTCAAATGCAGCCACCCCGGCCACGCGTGGTGGATCGAGTTGGAACCCGACGCTTCATGCCGCCACGAGCAGCTTTCCCCGGGTGCCATCCGCTTCGTCAGATTCACCCGCAGCCTCAATCACGCTGCTGACATCGCCGCGCTCAAAGCCAGTTGCGCGGCTCTTGATGCGCCTAACACGATCCTGGATCTCCAGCTAACAGGCCGGCTCCACGAGGCGGAAATCACCGAGCTCAACCAGGCCCTCGACGCGCTCCAGCCATCGTTTCCACATCTTTCCCGCGAACAGGACATCGCCCAGGCCCTCGACGCAGCGGCCATCGCCAAACGCTTCCCGGAAGGCACCTTGCCCCATGCCCTGCTCCAGTCACTGCTCGCCGATGAGCAGCTCCACCCGGGGGATGCCCACCTCGCTCTCGAACTCATCGAATCCCTCCAACCCGCATGAAACTCCTGAGTATCCGCCTCCACCCCTTTGGTGGCACCCCTGACCGCACTTGCACGCTTGCCGGCGGGCTCAACGTCCTGGAAGGCCCCAACGAGTTCGGCAAGAGCACCCTGAGCCACGCCCTCTGGCACGGCCTCTTCACTCCCACGAATCTCACCCCGGCGAGGCTCAGGCAAGCCATCGGCCGTTGGTATCCGCTCCCCGGCGGCGACCATGCCAGCGTCACCCTCGAGTTCGAGGCCGACGGCCAGCGCTTCACACTCCAGAAAACCTGGGGTGCAGGCTCCTTCGCCAAGCTCCAAGCGAGCGGGTCCGCAGCCATCGCCGACCCCGGAAAAGTCCAGGAAACCCTGCTCAGCCTGCTCCGCCGCAACGAGGCCACCTGGCGGCACATCCTTTTCACCAGCCAAGCCCAACTCGCACGCACCATCGACGAGCTGAAGTCCGGGTCCCATGGCCTCGATGACGTGCAGTCCTTGCTTGCCGGTGCCGCTGCCATCCCCGGTGACATCGCTCCTGAAAAACTCATCGCCGCGCTGGATGACCGCTTGGAAGCTCACTACAGCCGCTGGGACACCAGCACCCATGGCCCGGAAAAAGGCCGTGGCATCGACCAACCGTGGGCGAACCGGATCGGCCCCGTGCTTGCCAGCTACTACGCCATGGAACAGGTCCGCCGCGAACTCGGCAAGGTCGTGAACTACGAAAACGAAGTCGATGACGTCAACGGCCGCATCCAGCGACTCAAGCAGGAGATGGCCGCCGACGAGGGAGTCGTCACCCAGGGGCGTGGCCTGCGCGACGGCTTGGCAAAACGCGAAGGATTGGAGGAACGCTGCAAACGCTTGTCCGGCGAACTCCAGGCACTGAAGGAAATCATGATCACTTGGCCGGGAGCCGCCCAGATGATCCAGAGCAGAGAAGGGGATCTGGAAAGGGGCAAAAAAGATCTCGCAACCCTCGAAGAGGAGTTGAAAAATTCGCGAAAACGCGTTCAGGCGGCAGAGTTACGGCAGGCACACGCGGCTTTGGAAGCGGCAAGGAAAGATTGGGAAAGCGCCGCCGGAGCACTCGCCAAATCCAAGTCCGTGGACACGGGGCTGTTGGCTGAGTTGAAATCTCTCGAACCGGAAATCACCCGGACGCGCATCCAGATCGCCGCGCAAAAACTCAGCGCCCGATTGGAATGCTCCAAGCCCGTCACCGTCACCGTGGGGCGGGGGACTCATGCTCCTGAAACGCTCACGCTCTCGCCGGCCGATGCATGGTCCGGTGACGCCGAGGGTAAATTCCAATTTGCCTTCCAGGACCTCAAGCTCAGCGTCGAGAGCGGCTCCGGGGACGTCGCCGCCCTGTTCGCCAATCTCGAAGCCGCCGAACTGCGCCATGCCGCAATCCTGGAGTCCCTAGGTCACGACAGCGTGGCCGCCGCCGAACTCGCCGACAAGGCTCACCACCAGCTCATTGCCGACGAAAAGAACGCGAAAAAATTCCACACCACCGCCCTGCGAGGCCGCAGCGAGGACGAATGGAAAGCCGAGATGGAGGCCCTGGCCAATCTTCCCGAGACCCGCGCCGTCGATGTATTGGAGGCTGAAAAGAACCGCCTGCTCACCCGAGATGCGACACTTGGGATGGAGATTCGCACGGAAAAGGCAAAGGTCGCCGGCTGGGTCCGCGATCACACCGATCTGAACACCCTGACTGACCGGATCATCGCCCGGACGGCCGACCTCCAAAAAGACCAGAGTGACCTCGCCGGACTGCCCACCCTGCCAGAAGGCTTCACCTCCATCCCCCAATTCCTCACCCAGCTCAGCCAAAAAGAAGCGGCCCGCGAGCAGCTCGACGAGCAACTCGGCGAATGGAGGCTCAAACATGCCCAACTCTCCGGCGCGGCCCCGGAAGCCACCGCCGAGGACCTCCGCGCCGACCTCGAAACCCGCGAACGCGAATTCCAGCGCCAGCAAGCCATCGGCCAGGCGCTGCTGCGCATTCGATCCAAGCTGGGCGGCATCGTCTCCGAGCGCGACACTGCAAACCCCATGCAAGGGCTTGCCGACACCGTTTCAAGCCATTTCAAGCAGCTCACCGGCGGCCGTTACGAAACCGTCCGCCTCGACGGCAGCGCCCCGGTCGAGGTATCCACCGGACAGCCGCTCGATTCCTCACTTCTCTCCCAAGGCACCCTCGGTTCCCTGGCCCTCGCCACCCGCCTCGCCCTGGCCGGACTCTATCTCAAGGAAATGGACGGCTTCCTCCTCTTCGACGACCCCTTCACCGACATGGATGCCGCCCGCCGGAAAGCCGCTGTCCAGGCGATTGGCACCTTTGCCAGCCAGCGCCAGGTCCTCTTCTTCACCTGCCATGCCGACCACGCCCGCGAACTGCAGGAAATGGAAGGTGCCAGCCGCCTCGAGGTCACCTGAGCCGCTCTTTTTCCCCATCAAACCTGAAATCCGCCGTAAACACTGCGGGTTTTGGGATCGCGTTCCAGCCTGCTTGGTGCATGTCCTTTTCCATGCCGGGATCGCCTGATGATTTGCGCGGCCTGCGAGCGGATCGGAGCTCGCTTTTCCTTCAAGGCAATTCCGCCTCAGGACGGAAAATCAACGGGGATCGCGACGTGATCGATGAGTCGGACGTCATCATAAAAAACCGCTGCCGCCAGAACACTGGGCCGCCGCAGGGTGCTTGCGAGTTGCAAGGTCTCTGCATCGACCAAGGAGAGGTAGTCGATTCGGGCCAGGGGCGAACACTCGATGGCTGCACGTGCGCCTGATAGAATGTCGGCGGGGCTGGTGAGGCCTGCGGCGCGTGTCAATGCCTGATAGATCCTTGGCGCGTCAGCGCGGTGTTCCGGGGAGAGGCGCGCGTTGCGTGAGGACATGGCCAAGCCATCCGGCTCGCGGACGGTGGGGCTTGAAAAAATCTCCACGGGAACATCCAGGTCGCGGACCATCCGGCGGATCACGGCGAGTTGCTGGAAGTCCTTTTCCCCAAAAATGGCGACATCGCAGGCGCTGATGAGAAACAACTTCAGCACTACGGTGCAGACGCCGTCGAAGTGGCCGGGGCGGGTGGCTCCGCAGAGGTTGCGCGACAGAAGATTCTCGGTCACCGTAATCGAGCGATCGGGAAGATACATCGCCTCGGGGCTAGGGGTGAAAACGAAGTCCACACCGTTCGCCTCACAAGCGGCCAGGTCGCTGTCGATGGGGCGTGGGTAAGCGGCGAGATCGTTCGGGCGGTCGAACTGGATCGGGTTGACGAAGATGGAGACGATGACCGAGCCTTGCGTGCCTGCGATTTCGCGAGCCCGCTGCATGAGGGAGAGGTGGCCCGGGTGAAAGGCTCCCATCGTTGGAACCAGCACGCGGGGACCGCCGGATTTTCTGAGAAACTCCCGCAGGGAGCTGCCGGTGGTGGCGACTTGCATGGGAAAATCAAGAGGTCTAACGGGCCCAGCTGCCGCGGACGGCAGGCATCGTGCCTTGGCCGACGTCATTGTAGAGCGTGGGGCCGCGCGCACCTTCGAGTGCTACGCCAAGCTTGCTCTTCCAGACCTTGCTCATGCTTTCTCCGGTGTGGCAGCCCCAGCTTTTGCAGTAGGCGTTGCGGCTGAAGATGGAGGACTTGAGGCGGCTGATATCCCGCTCATGCAGCCATGCCGTGGAGGCGGCCATGATCTCGTTGCCGTAGTCAAACATGAAGCAGTAGCGGTTCGAGTGACCGAAGTAGTCGAAGGTCTCGACCGTGCCACGCGGGCGGGAGTTGAGTGCCTGGATGAAGTCACCGGAGCCGCTGAACCACACCAGAGTTGCTCCCCGTTTGGAAGCTTGCTCGGCGATCCAAGCGGTGTAGGGCTTGCCATCCTCGCGCCCACGGGTCTGATAGCCGGGTTGATAGACCATCCATACCAGAGGGGCGCCGGGCCCGTAGGCCTTGCGGATCTCCGCCATTCTGAGAGTCGAGGCCCGGACGAAGTTCGCCCACCAGCGGTCGTGTTGATCCTGCGAGGTGCGGTAGTTCTCCCATTTCCGCAGCGCGGGCCCACCCGTCACGATGACGTGCTCGGCCTGGCTTGCTGCGGTGAGCAGGAAAAAGACGAGCGCGACGATGCGGGTGAGGCTTTGCATGGGGCTTGAGGGTTCGATCAGTCGCCCGAACCGTTGCGGATGATTTCGAGGAAACTTTGGGGTTCGAGGGCCGCGCCGCCGATCAGTGCTCCGTCGATGTCCGGACAGGCCATGAGTTCCGCGGCGTTGCCCGGCTTCACGCTACCGCCGTATTGGATCCGGACCTTGGCGGCGGCATCTTTGCCGTAGAGATTGGCGATGACCGAGCGCACGAACGCGTGGGCTTCCTGCGCTTGTTGGGAAGTCGCCGTCACTCCGGTGCCGATCGCCCAGACGGGTTCGTAGGCGATGATGGTTTCTCCAAGATCTTTTTCGGAGATATCCTTGAGGCCTTCGGTGATCTGGGTGCTGAGAACCGTCTCCAACTTGCCGGCTTCTCGTTCGGCGAGGGTCTCGCCGATGCAGAAGATGGGCTTGAGGTTCGCCTCGCGGGCTTTTTTCATCTTTGCATTGATGACTGCGTCCGTCTCCCCGAAAATCGAGCGGCGCTCGCTGTGGCCGAGAATGACGTAGTGGACGAAGAACTCACGCAGCATCAGCACACTGATTTCGCCGGTGTAGGCACCCGAGTCGAACTGCGAGCAATTCTGCGCGGCGATCTGGATGGCGTGGGCGTTCTGGCCGGCGGTGGCGGTGTGCAGAAGATCCGCAAGCTTTGGCAAGGAGATGAACGGGGGAGCGATGACGATATCGCAAGGGAGGTTCTCACCCTGGATTTTCGAGAGGAAACTCTTGATGAAGTCTTCCGTGGCGGAAGCTCCATTGTTCATTTTCCAGTTGGCGGCAAAGATCGGTTTACGAATCATGAATCAGTCAGGTGGGAGTTAGGGGTGGATGTAGGGAGAATTAAACTTCAGTCAAGGCGGCAACTCCTGGCAGGACTTTGCCCTCGAGCAGTTCGAGGGAGGCACCGCCGCCGGTGGAAATAAAGGTCATTTGGTCATCAAGGCCGAACTGATTCACGGCCGTCACGGAATCGCCGCCACCGACGATGGTCACGCCGTCGCTTTTTGCCATGGCCTCGGCGATGGCACGGGTGCCCTTGGCGAAGCTCTCGATCTCGAAAACACCCATCGGGCCGTTCCAGATCATGGTCTTGGCCTTGGCGATCTCCGCGCAGAACTCCTCGATGGCGGCGTCGCCAATGTCGATGCCTTCCCAGCCGTCGAAGATTTCACCGCCTTGATCGTAGCGGCCGGTGACTTGGGTGGTGGCCCCTTCCTTGAATTCCTGGGTGATGCGGGTGTCGGCAGGGAGGATGAAAGGGATGCCCTTGGCCTTGGCCTTGGCGAGGATGTCGAGCGCGAGGTCGAGCTTGTCCGCCTCGACCCTGCTGTTGCCGGTCTTGTGGCCCTGTGCCTTGCGGAAGGTGTTGGCCATGGCACCGCCGATGATGAAGGCGTCCGCCTTTTCCATCAGCGCGGTGATGACTTGGATCTTGTCCGACACCTTGGCCCCGCCCATGATGACGAGGAAGGGTTTTGCAGGGTTCTGCAGCTTGCCGTCGAGGTATTCCAACTCGCGCTCCATCAGCAGGCCCATGGCGCTTTGCTTGACGAAATGGGTGACTCCCTCGGTCGATGCGTGGGCGCGGTGGGCCGTGCCGAAAGCATCGTTCACGTAGATCTCAGCCGTGCCGGCGAGTTTTTCCGCAAAGGCGGAATCGTTCGCTTCTTCTTCCGCGTAGAAGCGGGTGTTCTCCAGAATGAGAACGTCGCCGGGTGCGAGGGCCGCACGCATGGCGGCCACTTCGTCGCCGATGCAGTCTGGCGCGAGTTTCACCGGTTGACCCAGGATCTCCGCGAGCCGTGCAACGACGGGGGCGAGTGAAAATTTCGGCTCCGGTCCACCTTTGGGACGACCGAGGTGTGAGCAGAGAACCAGCTTGGCACCGCCGGAAATCAAGTGACGGATGGATGGAACCGCACCTTGGATGCGGGTGTCATCGGTGATGATGCTGCCGTTGAGCGGGACGTTGAAATCCACACGCATGAGGACTTCTTTGGAGGAGACATCGAGATCACGAATCGAGAGTTTGGCCATGGCCGGAGAATCCCGCCTTAGTGAAGCTTGGGTGTCAAGCCAATCAAGCCACGCAGGTTGCGGATGTGGGAGATTGGAGGGGAAGCGGGTGCTGGGGCTGGGTTCGGCCCGGAATGTGCTACGAGAGGCGAAATGGTTGGTATTCTGGGTATTGGCGTCTTGTTAGCGGTGGCGTTCGCGCTTTCGGACGCGAAGAAGTCGATCAGATGGCGGACGCTCCTGGCGGCCTTTTTGATCCAGCTTGCGATCGGGGCCATGGTTTTCGGGTCGCCTGCGGGGCGGGATGTCTTGCAGTGGCTCAGCGAGCGGGTCACCGGTGCGATCTCCGCCGGCAAGACAGGCGTGGATTTTTTGTTCGGTCCACTCACGGCGGATGGCGCGAATGGGTTGGGTTTCGTGTTCGCGCTGCGGGTGCTGCCGATGATCATCTTCTTTTCATCCTTGATTGCCGTGCTTTACCACTTGCGCGTGATGCAGGCGGTCATCGTGGTGCTGGGTGGAGGCTTGAGGAAGCTTTTGGGGACGAGCCGGGCGGAATCCCTTGCGGCCGCGGCTAACATTTTTGTGGGGCAGACGGAAGCTCCCTTGGTGGTGAAGCCGTATATCCCGAAAATGACCTCGTCCGAGCTGTTTGCCGTGATGGTGGGGGGCTTGGCGAGCGTGGCGGGCTCGGTGCTGGCGGGCTATGCGGCGATGGGCGTGGAAATGAAATATCTGTTAGCGGCGTCGTTCATGGCGGCTCCCGGCGGACTGCTTTTTGCCAAGCTGATCAAGCCGGAGGTCGCGCAACCGGTGGAAGGGGCGCTGGATTTCGCCGAGGGGGATGCCAAGCCCGCCAATGTGCTCGATGCTGCCGCGCAGGGTGCGGCGACGGGTCTGAATCTCGCCTTGAACGTGGGTGCCATGTTATTGGCGTTCATCGGTCTCATCGCGCTGGTGAATCTGATGCTGGGCGGGGTGGGGGCGTGGTTCGGCCACGGGACCCTGAGCTTGCAGGAAATCCTAGGCTGGCTTTTCTCACCGGTGGCATGGCTGGTGGGCGTGCCGTGGTCGGACGCGATGCGCGGCGGCAGCTTGATCGGCCAAAAGCTGGTGCTCAACGAGTTCGTCGCCTATGGCCAATACGCGGAGTGGCGGGAGGCCATGTCACCGCGGACGCAAGCGGTGTGCGCGGTGGCCTTGTGCGGATTTGCCAACTTGTCGTCGATCGCGATTCTGCTGGGCGGGCTCGGGTCGATGGCCCCGACCCGCCGGGGGGAGATCGCGCAGCTCGGCTTGAAGGCGGTACTGGCCGGAACCTTTTCCAATCTCACAAGCGCGGCGATCGTCGGTTTATTCGTCGGGTGATTCACGGATTCACCGATGTATTGCCAAATCCTTCATGATTTAGTGATCATTCTCCATCATGCATGAACAACATATCCACCTCGGAGGCGCGGTCCCATCATCGGTGCTGTGGGAGATCCTCTGTGACAATGGTTTGAAAACGGAGTTCATCGACTTCGCGACCTTCCATTCATCGCTCACCGCTCGGCATGACGAGGTGAAGTCGCTGGATGATTTTCTGGGGCGTTATTTCCAGGTGACCGAGGAAATCCAGTCCTCGCCTTCTGCGGCGAGTGTGTCCGCCTATCAGGTGGTGGCAAAAGCCTACCGCCGTGCGGAGATTCAAGAGTTGGAGTTGCGCTTTAATCCCCACAAGCGGGTGCGGCATGGCTTGCATACCATGGACGCGATCATCCTCGCGGTGATGCAGGGGCTTGAGCGAGCTTCCCTCCACTACGGTGTGGCCACGGGTATCATTCTCTCACTGGGCAGGGATTTGTCGTTAGAGTCAAACTGGCAGATCATCGATGCGGCGATCAAGTGGCGCAGCCGCGGGGCCTTGAATGGCGCGAACGGGGTGGTAGGCATCGACATGGCCGGGCCGGAGTCCCGGGCTTTGGAAATGAGCAAGCCTTGGATGAGCGAGGTGGCGGTGATGATGGAAAAGGCGCGCCAGGCGGGGCTGAAGATCACCTATCATGTCGGTGAAAGCGAAGCGACAGGGCCGGAGGGGATGTTGCGGGTCATTGAGGCGATCCATCCGGACCGGATTGGTCACGGCATCGAGCTGCGCAATGCCAAGGGAAAAACCAAGGAGGCGCTTGTCAGTTTGCTGCGGGAGGATTCGATCTGCCTTGAGTTGTGTCCCACGGTGAATCTGGTCACCCGGGTGATCCCTGACTACGCGTGCATGGGGCGCTTCGTGCGGGAACTGGCCAAGGAACAAATTCCCTTTTGTATCAATACGGATAATCCCTACCTGATCCATACCAACCTGAAACGGGAATACGAAATCGTGGGAGCCCAGTTGGGAAATGATGCGGCTTCCTTGTTGGATCTCGGGATGAAGTATGCCGTGGAGCACCGTTTTTTGAACGACTAGTACCGTGTAAAACTCAAATTGGCGGGCAAGGAGGCACTGCACTCGTGTGGCGCTCGTGCATGCACGGCCCTCGAAATGCGCGAAGCACTCCGCAAAGGCCAGCCATTCGAGTCAACGACAAGAATGCCGTTGTTCCCTCCCTTGTCCGCCGGTTTGAGTTTTACACGACGCCAGGACGGAGCGGAGCCCGCCCCTGCTTGTGAATCAGGCGTAAAATGCCCGACGATGTCAGTGGGGAAGCACCATGACGGAGGATTCCCGCCAAGATTCCTTCAGCTGGCAGACTTGGAAGAAGGGCCAATCAAGCCTCCGCCATGCCGCTGCGGTAGGGCTGGGGAGCTGGTTTGTCTTTCTTGAGGAGAGCCTTGCGCATTTTGGCCAATGCCGAGTTCTGGAGCTGGCGGATTCGCTCGCGAGATACCCCGAATTCGCGCCCCACATCCTCGAGCAGCATTGGCTTGAGGCCATTGAGGCCGAAGCGCTCGTCGATGATCTTGCGCTCGCGCTCATTGAGAATCGAGAGGAGTCCACCGATTTGATCCTGGAGATTCTTGTCTGTGAGCATCTCCAGTGGATCGGATGCTGCTTCATCACTGATGATTTCTCCATACTCAGTGGCTTCACCCTCGTTGATCGGGGCATCCAAGGAGGCTGGACGCTGGGCGGCCTGCTTGAGCATGGCGATCTTCTGGCGCGGGAGCCCAAGCTCAGCGGCGAGTTCATCGTCGGTGGGCTCGCGACCCAGATCTTCAGCAAGCGTTGATGCGATCCTCCTCATTCTGGCAATCTTGTCCACCATGTGAATGGGAAGACGGATGGTCTTGGACTGGTTTGCAAGAGCTCTCTTGATCGACTGCTTGATCCACCAAGCCCCGTATGTTGAGAGCTTGCCGCCTTTTTCCGGGTCGAAACGCTCCACGGCATTCATGAGGCCGATGTTTCCTTCTGAAATGAGATCGCTGAGCGACAAGCCGTAGCCTGAATAATCATGGGCGATCTTCACCACCAGTCGGAGGTTGGCCTTGATCATTTGCTCGCGTGCCTTTTCGTCACCGTTCCGGATGCGCTCGGCAAGGTCATTTTCTTCCTGAACGGTGAGAAGAGGAGTCTTTGCAATCTCCCTCAGGTAGATCTTCATGCTGCTGTCGGAATCGTATGACATAAGGTTGATAAGGATGGTTTACATCCCTGTGTTCGTTGGTCCGAGACGTTCGGATTCAGAAAAGTAATCAGAAGATCCACGGAGTTCAATTCTATACTGAGATTTCTGAGCGATTGGCCTCGGGACTTGCTTCACCTCTTCATCGGGGGTTTCGAAGGCTTGCCTATGCCGGTGGGATCGCAGAGAGTCCCTGCGTGTCCGATTTGATGATTGAAACGAACGACCTCCACCGCAGCTACCGGATTGGGCGGAAGTCCATTGAAGTGCTGCACGGGATCAACCTGCAAATCCGGCGGGGCGAGAAGATTTTCCTGTGTGGCCCGAGTGGGGCGGGGAAAACCACCCTGCTTTACACTCTGGCCGGCCTGGAAACGCCTGAAAAAGGCCGGGTTCTCATCGCCGGCACGGATATTTACACCTTGGACCGTCGCGAACAGGCGCGATTTCGGAACAAGAGCATTGGCTATGTTTTTCAAAACTACCATCTCCTGCCAGAACTGACCGCACTTGAAAACGTCGCTGTCCCCGGTGCGATTTCTGGAAAGGACAGCACTGCTCTCGCTCTGAAGGCGCTCGAGAGGGTGGGCCTGAGGGATCGCTCGGACCATCTTCCCGCTGAATTATCGGGCGGGGAGCAACAACGCGTCGCGATCGCCCGGGCCATCGTCAACGAGCCCATGGTCCTCTTTGCCGACGAGCCGACCGGCAACCTTGATTCCTCAAACAGTGCGGAAATCATGAAGATCCTGCTGGATCTGGCCACCGAACACGCGGTGACCTTGGTGGTGGTGACCCACGACCAAAGTCTCGCAAGGGTCGGAGATCGCACGTTGATCATCAAAGACGGCTCCATCACGACTCACCCGCCTGAGCCGGAAGCCGCATTGTGAGAAATCCCTGCGATCCTTGAGTTGCGCGCTGGGTCGCGGCCTGCTTGGATTTCCTCATGGAAATTCGCAAGCGGGACGCTCAGACGCCATTCACCACGAAGGACGGGTCCACGATCCGGAGTTTGTTAGATCGATCCAATGCTCCGGTCCTTTTGCAAAGCCTGGCCGAGGCCACCTTGCCTGCGGGGGTGGAGACGCAGCGCCACTATCACAAGGTAAGCGAGGAGTTTTACTACCTGCTCAAGGGGCGGGGGCTGATGGAGATCGACGGTGACGAGCGGGAGGTTGGTCCAGGCGATGCGATTTTGATTCCAGCCGGCGCGTGGCACCAGCTCCGAGCGTTGCAAGACATGCAGTTTCTCTGCTGTTGCGCCCCGCCCTATTCTCATGATGACACCTATTTCATCTAGCGGATTGATCCGGGGTGGATCGGTGGGGCGGGTCAGGTGCGAGGCTATTGCGTGAGGGATGCGAGAAATGCATCGGCCGCCTGGCGGTGCCCCTCCTGCTTGCCCGGGGATTGTTTCTCCCAATTCCGTATCATCATGGAAAGCCGGGGATTTCTGTGGAAAAATGGCGCGTAATCGCCGATGAAGGACCAGAAAAGTCCATCCCAAACCGCACACCAGGGCCCTTTGGATTCATTGGACATCTTCAAAACATAGTTGGATCCCGAGATATAGGGCTTGGTCGTGAAGGTTCCTCCATCGGCGAACTGGGACATGCCATAAACGTTTGGAACCATCACCCAGTCGTAAGAATCCACAAACAATTCCATGAACCAGCGGTAAACCTCGTCTGGCTTGATGCGGCACAGCAGCATGAAGTTCCCGAGCACCATCAGCCGCTCGATGTGGTGGCAGTATCCGTCTCGCAGCAGCTGCTTGATCACGCGGTCGACCGGAGGAATGCCTGTCGTCCCGTCATAGAACGCCCGGGGCAGCGGCCTGTCGAAATTCCAGAAATTCCCATTGCGGATCTCGGTTCCGCGGTGCTGATAGATCCCATGCATGAACTCGCGCCAGCCGATCACTTGCCGGATGAAGCCCTCCAGGGAATTCATGGGGATGTCCGCCCGGGCGGCTTTGGAAACCACGCGGTCAATCACTTGCTGCGGATCTAACAATCCTGTGTTGAGCATTGGCGTGATGGCTGCGTGATAGATATAGGAGTGCTCGGTGGAGATCGCGTCTTCATAGAGGCCGAAGTCGGCCAGGCGTTCGTCGATGAACTGCTCCAGCCAGGCTTCTGACTCCTGCCGGGTGACAGGCCACCGGAATGCTGCGGTGTCTCCGAGCGGGTTGGGGAACTTTTGGTGAATGTAGGCGGTGGCTTCTTGGATGAGGGAGTTCGACCGGCTTCTTGGTTCGCGCGGTGGAGCGTGTCCTTTGGGCAACTTGGCACGGTTCTCGGTATCGAACGACCACTTGCCACCCAGAGGTCCGCCTTCCGGATCCAGGAGGAGAGCCATCCGTTTGCGCTGGTTTTCATAGAACTTGGCCATAAACGGCTTTTTCTTCGTGGCGAGATGGGTCTCAAGAAACTGCGGGGGGCTGATGAAGTTGGGCGATTCATGGATGACGAGGCTTGCGCGACGTTTTTCCACGAAACGTCTGACCCGCTTGAGAATCAGATGATCGGCAGGATCGGCGATGTGGAAGGTCTGGATCGTTTTCGGGAGATGCTGATCGAGCAATTCCGCGCTGTCCGTGGTGGATCCGTCCGGGAGATCGAGGTAGTGCACGCCCAGCCCGGCTGCTTCGAGCTCGCAAGCGTAGGCCTTCATCGAGGCGCGATGCAGGACCAGTTTTTGCACATGCATCCGGCTCGGCCAGTGCGGGTCGTTACCAAAAAACAAAGGATCCTCGATCAGCCACACCGGCCTCGATTCGGACATCCCTGGGTGTGTTTCAAAGAGCTGGTGGGGGAAAACGAGGGTGGCTTCAAGCATCGGTCGGTCAGATTCGGGTGGGTGAGACCCCGGGTTTTGCGTAGCTCATCCGCACGGGTGCCCGGAGTTGAAAATAGGTATCAAGCGCTGTGGAGGCGAGGCAGTCCAAGCCGACAAGATCGATGCCGCCATGGTCGTGCCGGAAAGCGCTAGGCACTTGGACGAGCACGACTTTTCCGATGATCAGCTGGGTTCCATTGGCTGGAATAGGAATCATCTCTAGCAGCTCAAGCCCGATGCGGAACAAGGATTCGGAGACGAACGGCGCTGCGAAGCCATCGTGGAAAAGCGGACTCAAGCCGACCGCGTCGAACTCGGATGTCTCCTGCGGGTAGCGCGCCGAGCATTGATGCGCGGCAGGGAGGATCTGCGGGTGCAGGTGATTGATCGTCCAGCAGCCCGTCGCCAGAATGTTTGCAGCGGTGTGACGGTTCACGGAGTCCGGCCGGCTGACCATTCCCAGAAGACAGGGAGAGGATCCCAGGTGCACGACGCTGGAAAAGGGCGCAAGGTTGGTCGTCCCCTCGGAGCCGATCGTGCCGATCAGGCTGATGGGCTTGGCCCCGGGCAGTGAGGTGGCGAACTGAACCCGCGCGAGCAGCTCCATTTCCTCGATGTCGGAAAGCGTGATGGTTTCCATGGTTAGAAAGTCCGCACCGAGGAGAGGCCGCCATCAGGACGTAGGATCTGGCCGGTCAGGAATTTTGAGGCGTCGGAAAGGAGAAACGAGACCATCTGCGCCACGTCGTCCGGCTCGCCGACAAGTTGCAAGGGGTGGCGCTTCGCCGAGGCTTCTTTTTTCGCGTCTGTATTGAGAAGAGTGCCGGCCAGCGGGGTGTCGGTGAGAGATGGTGCGATGCCATTCACCCGGATTTTCGGCGCGAGTTCCGCAGCGAGTGAGCGCGCAAGCCCCTCGACCGCTCCTTTGGCTGCGGCGATGGATGCGTGAAAGGAAAGGCCCTGCGCCACCGCGATGGTGGAAAAAAGCACGATCGATGCACTAGGAGCCGCTTTCAGCGCGGGCAGCGCCGACTGGATGGCGGCGACCGCTCCCAGGCAGTTCACCTGGAAGTCGTTGAGGAAATCCTCGGCGCTCAGCCGATTGAATGGCTTCAGGGTGATGCTCCCGGGAAGATAAACCAGCCCGTCGAGCACAGGAGGCAAGGTGAGGGCGGTCGGGTGTAATGCGTCAAAAGCTTGAACCGGGATTCCCAGCTCCTCCAGAGCTCCACCGCTCCTCGCCGCGGCCAAGACATGAATCCCCTGCGCCTTGAGCAAGCGTGCGGTGGCGAGGCCAATCCCGGAATTCCCTCCAATCAATAAAACGGTGCGCGACATCCAAGAACTTGGGGCGCCTTGTCTTCTGGTCAAGGGGCAATGTCACCATCCGGATACTCTCTCTCCGCGCGGTCAAGGCCTGCATGTTGATTCGCTTTACTTAACTTTGACATCCAGTTCAAAGCGGCACATTTCACGAAATTTTTGATCATTTGAATCGTACGTTTGACATTGGCGTTTCAGGAGCTTGGATCGTTTCAAACACATGCATGAAGTTCCTTTTCCTCAATCTGGGCCCAAGCGAAAACTACTCGATGTTGCTGAGGAATTATTCGCCGAAAAGGGCTTCGAGGCGGTCTCCGTGCGCGATATCACTCAGGCTGCCAAGGCTAATGTGGCGGCGATCAATTACCATTTCGGAAGCCGTGATGGACTGATCGCCATGGTGGTCGTGCGACATCTCGTTCCGGTCTGCGAAGAACGTCTTGCCCGACTCGACGCAGTGGAGAAGCGCTGGGCTGGGAAGACTCCTCCTTTGGAGGAAATCATCGAGGCGATGCTTCGTCCTCTGTTGGGGCAGTTGAGAAAATCCGACTTAAGCGAACGTTTGTTTTATAAGCTGATTGGGCGAATTTTTGCTCAAGCTGGCGAGGGTATGCCTTCATCGGTCGAGGGGTTGCTGGCTAAAACGAACGATCGTTTTAAAAAAGCGTTTGGAAAGGTATTACCAACCCTTTCGGGTGAGGATTTGGCGTGGAGAATCCATTTTGTGAGTGGTGGAATGATTCACATGTTGTCCAATTATGATTCGGTGCAAAAACTGCCCGCAGGCTCGTCCGCTGCGTCCGCCATGGAGGTGACGCTCGGCCGTTTGATTCGATTTTCTGCGGCAGGGATGGGTGAGGGGATGGCAGTTGCGGCGGAGTTGGTGGAGAGTCCGCAGGCGTTTTTCGATTTTTGAGGCGGCCGTGACCGTGGCGGCGTGCATCGGATGGCTCGATTTTAAAATTGAGTCTTTCCAAAAGATACGTTTTTATGAATGATCAAGCCGTGTGAGGTCTGCGGGATTGAGCGGTTGAAAAAATTGCAAGCGAAGGCAATTTGATTTACGGTTCAATCCATGGAGGGCCTCATCGGCTTGGAATGGGCCATGAAGAGAAATTTTCGTCATCTTTTATCGATTCTGATTCTGCTGTTCTGCGGTCTTTTTGGCTGGTGGGTGGTGAGGGATTTGAAAAAAACCGAGGCGCAGCACCCTTCGTCCGGGCATGTCCAGGGAGGAGCGGCGGTTTCCCGTCGTGCGCCGGAGTTAAGCGGAAGCCGGCCAGTGCGGGATGAGTTCCAAGACGGCACCACGGTGGAGATGTTCGGAAGTCTCACGCCGGGTGAGGTGATTTTGCGTTTTCCGTCGGATGATTCATATGCAAAACTGCTCGGCAGCCTGCGAAGCAGCCCGGTGCGGCTGGTCGATCAACTGGATCCGCTCAAGGCGGTGCGGCTCAGGTATGACGATTGGGCGGATTTTTCGGATCTCCTCGCAGGTGAGGAGATCATCGCCTACGAGGCTCTACCTAAGGTGGTGCCGACACCGAATCATCTGGGTCTGCCGCGGCAGGAAGGGGTGGTGGGGTTCGATGATGGTCTGCTCTCCTGGTTGGGCGTCACCGCAGACCATTCAAGCTGGGGAGCTGGCGTGAAAGTAGCCGTGCTGGATACAGGCGTGGTTCCGGTTGCGGCACTGCCGGGAGTTTCCCGCTCCATCGCGATCACTCCATTTCCTTCTGATCTGGCAAAAACCCATGGGCACGGAACCGCAGTGGCGTCGTTGATTGCAAGCAATGATCCGGCGGCGCCTGGCGTGGCACCAGCGGCGGAAATCATCTCGATCCGCGTGGGGGATGAGTCGGGTCAGGCGGATTCATTCGCACTGGCGGCGGGGATCCTGGCGGCGGTCGAAGCAGGGGCACAGATTATCAATATTTCCATGGGCACCCATGAGGATAATCCACTCATCCAAGAGGCGGTTCGTTATGCGGATGCACGGGGGGTGGTTATCGTCGCCGCCTCCGGGAATTCCGAGCAGGCGGATGCCAGTTATCCAGCCGCCTATCCGAGCGTGATCAGCGTGGGGGCTGTGGACGCACGTGGGGAACATTTGGACTTTTCCAATTACGGCACTTACCTATCCGTCACCGCTCCGGGTTACTTGATCAATACGGTGTGGCCGGGCGATCGCTACGCTTCCATCAGTGGAACTTCAGCAAGTGCGCCCATCGTTGCCGGGGCCATCGCTGCCACCATGTCCCACGGAAGCGGCTTGAAAATGACCGCACGTGCAGCGGCGGAGATCGTCATGAAATACTCCAATGAAGCCGGTATCCCCGGGCCGGACTCCGAATATGGCGTTGGCATCATCGATCTCGGACGGATCATGAGTCGAGGCTTACCCGGCATCGTCGACGCCGCCATCACCCATCATACGCTTCTGGCTTCGGAGCGGGCGGGGCAGGGGGGCGTGATCCAGGTGAGCATCCAAAACCGGGGAACATCTCCACTGATTAATACGCTGTTAGAGACTCGGACGCCTTTTGGGGTCTGGCAGTTCAATGCGACGATGATCGCCCCGGGCGGCATCGAGACCTTTTCCATCCCAGTTCGCTTGGGTGATCTGCCGTGCGGGAAATTGATAGAAGTGAGCTCGGTCCTGACCCTGGGCATGCCTGTTGATGACATCTCGCCTGGCAACAACCGCCGCAGTGACGTGCTCAGCCTTCGCTGACCGCTTTGTTTTTCCATATCGATCCATGCTCCCGACCGAACTTTCACCACACTCGCCGATGGGCGAAGTCCTGGATACCTTGCCCGGTGCGAAACGCGCCATCTTCGCACGCTACCATCTGGGTGGGTGTCAAAGCTGCGCATTCTCCAACGATGAAACGCTGGCTGCTCTTTGTGAGCGCTCGGAGATTCCAGTGGATGAAATGCTGCAGCATCTTCTCGCAAGTCATGCTCACGACGAGGCGATGCTCATGGAGCCTACCGTCGCTCGTGCGGCGCTTCCCGGACTGAGAATGATCGACCTGCGGACACGCGAGGAGCACGAAGCTGTGGTTCTTCCGAATTCGGAATTTTTCACCCAAGAGCTTCAGCAGCAGTTGTTTGCGGGGGATTCAAGCGCGCGCCTGCTCCTCTTCGACCACAGCGGAAAAAACGTGCTCGATCAAGTGGCGTGGTTTCGCGGCCACGGGCTTAAGGAAACTTACGGCCTGCGTGGCGGGATCGACGCCTGGAGTCGGGAAATTGATCCGTCCATCCCGCGCTATCGGCTCGAGATGGACTGAGATCAGCCGGATTTACTTCTGTAAAATCCGTGTCACCTTGGGTGCGCGGAGGCGGTGCGGTTCAGGTAAGTCCGAGCCTAGCAGCGGGCGACAGTAGTTCTTGAATGCCTCCGTAACGCCGTTACCGTCCGCATTGATGAAGTCGTCGGGCATATGGCGGGTCTTTCCTGCAACTTTCGTAATGTCCACGAGTTCGTAATCCACGCTGTAGTTCAGCACCGGACGTTTGATCGCCACGGAGCCATCGACATTGTCCCACATGGCGTATTGCACGGCTTTTTCGCCGACCTCGCGGGCTTCGCGGGCGTCGCGGTCCGACTGGATGCCCATGAACGAACGTTGCAGGTAGCCGAAGGTGTCCGAGCGCACGCGCTTGATTCCGAGACCTTTGCGAATCTCGTTGGAAAGGAGGTCACCCAGTGCCCCGGTGCCGGAAAGCTGGACGTTCCCGTGGGAATCCCGCTCCTCCACGCCCAGCAGCTTCACGATCATCGGCGTATTGTCCGGATCCGAGATGCCTTCGGAGACTGCGATGGTGCACAGACCGTGCTTTTGGTAAACGCGATCCACGTCGGCTAGGAATTTGTCCATCACGAAATGGCGCTCCGGCACATACACGAGGTGCGGACCGTCATCGAAGTATTTCTGGGCAAGCGAAGAAGCCGCAGTGAGGAATCCTGCATGGCGTCCCATCACCACACCGATGTAGACGCCCTGCAGCGCGCGGTTGTCCAGGTTCACCCCGGAAAAAGCCTGGGCGACGAAGCGGGCGGCCGAACCGAAGCCCGGGCAGTGATCGTTTTCCTCAAGATCGTTATCGATCGTCTTTGGAATGTGGATCGCACGCAGCTCGTAGTTTGCTTCTTTGGCCTGTTCGTTGACGATGCGCACGGTGTCGGAAGAATCGTTCCCGCCGACGTAGAAAAAGTAGCGGATGTCGTGGGCTTGCATGACCTTGAACATCCGTGCGCAATACTCCTCATCAGGCTTGTCACGGGTGGAAAGCAGGCCCGAGGACGGGGTTCCGGCAACTTGCTCCAGATTATGCGTCGTTTCCCGGGTGAGATCGACGAAGTCCTCGTTGATGATCCCGCGGACGCCATGGACGGCACCGTAAATCGAGGTTACCTGAGAAAATTTACGGGCTTCGAGGGCGACGCCGACGATGCTTTGATTGATTACAGGTGTGGGGCCACCACCCTGTGCGACGAGAACTTTTCCTTCTAAACGACTCATGGGGGCAGGAGAATCGATGATCCGCCATGAGATGCAAGCGCGAAGAAGGAGTCGCGCTTAAATCCGTTTCATCCTCGAAACGCGAAGCCGTTCGGCAGTGACAAGCGCTTGGAACTGCTGGTAGTCCTGCGCTTTTGACGACGACAGGAGACAATACCCGTAGCGGTGCCAGTGACTCATCTCCTCAAGAGCGTTGGTCATCCGTAGAGCCACGGTCTCCGTGCTGTCGGTGCCGCGGCCGGCAAGCCGGGCGTGCAGTTCCTCCTCGCTCGGCGGCATCACGAACAGGTCCACCACCGCGCACTGAATCTCCGGATCCGGGCAACTCCGGATTTGATCGGCTCCTTGCACATCGATGTCCATCACCACGTCGGTCCCCGCCTGGAGGAATGAAATCACCTCAGATTTCAGCGATCCGTAGAGATTTCCATGCACCACGGCGTGTTCGAGAAACTCCCCGGCACGGAGGCGTGTTTGGAAATCCTCCTCGCTTAGAAAATGGTAGTCCTTGCCGTGCATCTCACCCGGACGAGGTCCGCGGGTGGTGCAGGAAATCGAGTAGTGGGCCTCGCCCGAATCCGCCAACTGGCGGCAAAGCGTGGTTTTTCCAGACCCGGAAGGACCCGAGACAACGAGAAGGATTCCGGTGCGTGCGGACATGAGGGGGGATGTAGAAACAAATGCAGGCGGACAATCGAGAAGTTTCTGCGAATTTCCGCAGTGAGGGCGATTTTCTTCCTCGCACGCCGGAGTGAATTGCAGATTGCGCCCTGGTCCTGAAATGCCAAGACTTCCTCAGCAGCCCATGCTACTTCCTGTTTTTAACGATCTCATCAAACCCCAATGGCGAGCGGTGTTCCTGGAACTCAAGCGTGCGGGAGGACTGCCTGTCAGCGACCTCGCGCGCCGGGTGGATGCCAGCTACATGGCGGTCAAACAACATTGTGAGGAACTGAAAAAGATCGGCTATCTCGACCGCACCCGGGTGCCGCGGACGGCGGTCGGGCGACCGGAGGTCTTCTACAGCCTCAGCGCCAAGGCCGACGCGCTGTTCCCGCAAGCCGGCCTCGGCTTCACCCTCAAGCTCTTGGATGAGCTCAAGCACCTGCTTGGCGAGAGCGGTCCCGAAAAACTGCTTTTCCAGCATTTCCAAAATCAGCAGGACCGTTGGGAACCGCTCATCGGCCACATGAAGGCCTTCGAAGAAAAGGCCGGCACACTTTTCTCCCTGCGGGAAAAAGAAGGCTGCCATTGTAACTTCAAGATCGTCTCAGAGACACTGCTTCACATCGAGGAGCTTCATAATCCATTACAACGGGTTTTCGAGGCTTATCCCAGGGCGGTCACCATGGAGCTGCGTATGATCGAACAGCTCTTGGAGACCCGCGTGACCCGTCGCGAGCTCCCCAGCGGCCGCAATGCCCAGGCGCGCGTCATCTTCGAGGTCGTCATTCCCCCATCCCGCTGAGAATCATTTTTTGAATGTTTCCGGACGATCTGCGTCGAACCTGCCAGCCTTGCTTAAATTCATGAAAAACTCCTACTTGCTCCCGCTCACCGCAGTGGTTCTTTTTTCTGCCTCAGGGTGCGATCGATCATCGCCGGACGTGGCAAAGAAAATCGCCGAACTGGAACGAAAAAATCAGGAGGCCGAGCAGCGACAGCGCGACCTCGAACGGCAGATCGAAGATCAAAAACTCGCCTCGGAGCGCGACGCTATCGAGCGCGAGCGGGCGGAAATCGAAGCCGCCCGTGCGGACCTGGAAAGCCGCCAGGGTGCCGCCGTGGCGGCGCGCGACCAAGCCCTCCGCGACCGCGAGGAGGCCTTGGCGAAACGCGAAGGAAAGCTTGAGCAGTTGGAATCAGCGGTCGAGGAAAAGCAAAGCGATCTCCAAGCCCGCGATCAACGGCTCAGCGAGCGAGATCGTGATCTAGCAGGTCGCGAGGCCTTGCCCTTTGTCCAGCGGCAACAGCGCGCCCCCGTGGGGGATTACGGGATGTTTTACGATTCACTTTCGTCCTACGGCTCATGGTTTGAAACGGCGGACTACGGTTATGTCTGGCAACCAGCCGTGGTGAGAGATGTCAACTGGCGTCCCTACTCCCGCGGCCGCTGGGCGTGCAGCGATCGCGGCTGGACCTGGATCTCGGACGAATCCTTTGGCTGGGCCACCTATCACTACGGTCGCTGGGCTCTCCTGCGTGGCCGGGGGTGGATCTGGGTCCCCGGCACTGAGTGGGCTCCCTGTTGGGTCTCATGGCGGGAAAATCGAAGCCACATCGGCTGGGCTCCGCTCCCTCCTGAAACCCTCGCCTTCCGCGGCCGCCGCTGGGATCAAAATGTCGATGTGCAGTTTGGCATCAGTCCTTTGTGGTTTAACTTTGTCGAAACAAGGAACTTCGGGGGGCCGCTCCAGCGCCATTGTTTGCCAGTTAGAAACAACATCACGATCATTCAGCACACCACCAACATCACCTCCATCCATACCTGGAACAATGCGGTGATCTGCGGTGGTCCCCGCTATCGCGACCTCAACGAACGCGTCGGTCGCACCATTCCGTTCTATCGCCTCGACGTGGACCAACATCCGCAGATCGGACGGGATCCCTTGGGGATGCGCCCACGCATTGAGGGGGATCGCCTCAGAATTGCAGCGCCTAACATGGACGCTGCCTGGAATGACGGGCTCAGGCCGCGACGTGTCAGGGGCCGGCTGGAAGCGGTGACCATGGAGCGTGAGCAAGCCCTCGACAGGGAGGTCACCGAGCAGTTTCGTAACAAACGCGCCGAGTCCTTGAAGAAGGCCGAGCAATCGATCGCAGAACTGGGGGGGGCTGAAAAGTTTGAGGAAAAGCGCAACGAACGCTTGCAAGAAAATCGCCGTCTGGCCGACGAGCGCGAGCGTCACGAGGAACAACAGGATCTCGCCAAGACTCCTGTGATCCCGGTGCCGGTCGACAAGGCTGCGACGTCAGCTCCAGCAGGGGATGACGCCAAAGTGGCTGAACTTCCAGAGACCGGGCCTGTTCGTGATGCAGCGCAAGAAGCCGCACCCATACGGGATGTGGAAAAGCCTGCTGCTGACACTGCCGTCCAAGCGCCGAGAGAAGGTGGGCAACGCAGAGAGGGTCCACGGGAAGAAGCTGAGGGTGAGAAAAAAGAAGTTGGGGTAGATGCTCTCCGTCAAGCCCGGCGGGATGCTGCGGCGCGCAAACAAGAAGAGCTTGCCCAAGCCAAAAATGAAGTGGCCAAGGAGCAGGTCGATACACCTCCTGCTGCCGACAAGGAAGCGATGGTAGCCACGCAAGAAGAGCCCCGGGTAAAGCCGGAAGGCACTCCTGTCGCCCCTGCGGAAAAGGCGGAAAAGGCGGAAAAGGAAACGATGAATCAGAATCCGGAAGAACTGGCCCCGCCAGAGAAAGCCGAAGCTCCGGATCCAGCCGACTCTGCCCAGGATCTTCAAAAGGCAGCTCGCGAGCAGCAGCGTGAACAAGCTCGTGAGGCTCAAAAAGCTGCCATGGAGCAACAACGCGAGCAGGCCCAGCAGTTGAAAATGGAAGAACAAGCGCTACAGGAACGTGAGGCTCAAAAGGCGGCTGCCGATCGTGATGAGAAAAAGCAGGCCCTGCGGATGCAAACCGAGAAGCAGGCGGAGCAAGATGCTACTCGCGCTACGGAGAAAGCGGCGGAAGAGAAACAGCAGGAACAAGCACGCGAAGCTCAAAAGGCCGCCATGGAACAACAGCGCGAGCAACAGCTGGAGCGCGCCCGCGAACAACAGCAGGAACAAGCACGCGAAGCTCAAAAGGCCGCCATGGAACAACAGCGCGA
>ERZ1022724.59-NODE-59-length-27992-cov-8.477396_pt1 | contig 27992 bp, 25 predicted proteins | sample MGYA00521091_ERZ1022724 | MGnify/ENA primary metagenome ERZ1022724 (study PRJEB33162, sample SAMN09537610) | freshwater metagenome | isolation source: freshwater | place: Canada:Alberta | collected 2017-07 | study: EMG produced TPA metagenomics assembly of the... | reverse complement strand
TACTCACGAGCTTCTTCAGCTGTTTGTGTTAATTTTTCATCTGAAAGAGGCAATAGTTTTTCAACAACTGGCTCTTGCTTCATTGTGTTCACGAATTTTGTATACGCCAAATAAACTGCGTCTACTTCACCGTTTTCATACGCATCCAATTGAACTTTGATTGCGCCAATGAGTTTTTCTAAGTGCGGAGTGTCGCCCATTTGAGTTACATGAGAAACAACCTTCGCCTTGATCCTATTTAAGAACTGAAAGCCCTTCATGCCAATCGGGGTGCATGACAATGAAATACCTTTAGAGTCCAACTCTTTCATGGTATTCGTCAAAGCTCTTAACACGTTGGTATTCATACCACCGCAAAGACCCTTGTCAGTTGTCACAACAATCACACCAGCATTTTTAACTTCGCGCTCAACCAAATAAGCAGGGCGGTATTCTGGATTTGCTTTACCCAAGTTCGCTGCAATATTTCTTACTTTTTCTGAGTAAGGACGTGCATTGCGCATGCGCTCTTGAGCTCGCCGCATCTTAGATGCGGCGACCATTTCCATCGCCTTAGTGATCTTGCGCGTATTTTGTACGCTCTTGATCTTTGTCCGTATCTCTTTTGTTCCGGCCATATCGGCTCTCCTTACTTCTTAGAAAGAAGCCGAACGTTTAAAGTCCTCGATCGCAGCGCGCAATGCAGCTTCGTCTTCCTTCGAGAGATCCTTAGTGTCTTCAATACGGCCGATCAAATCAGCAAACTTGCTCTTTAGATGCTCATGCAAACCTTTTTCGAAGGCCAAAACATGTTTCACATCCAAGTCATCCAAGAAGCCGTTGTTGGCTGCATACAATGATGCTGCCAACTGCCAAACTTGCTGTGGCTGGTATTGAGCTTGCTTAAGTAATTCAGTAACGCGACGACCGCGCTCCAACTGCTTGCGTGTTGCTTCGTCCAAATCTGAAGCAAACTGAGCAAACGCTGCTAATTCACGATACTGAGCTAAGTCTGTACGAATACCGCCAGACAATTTCTTAATAACTTTAGTTTGAGCAGCACCACCCACACGTGAAACAGAAATACCCGCGTTAATCGCTGGACGTACGCCCGCGTTAAACAAGTCTGTTTCCAAGAAGATTTGGCCGTCAGTAATAGAAATCACGTTGGTTGGAACGAAAGCAGAAACGTCACCCGCTTGAGTTTCAATGATTGGCAATGAGGTCAATGAACCTGTTTTACCTTTAACTGCACCGTTGGTGAATTTCTCAACATACACTTCGTTTACGCGAGCAGCACGCTCAAGCAAACGTGAGTGCAAATAGAATACGTCGCCAGGATAAGCTTCACGTCCTGGTGGGCGACGCAACAATAGTGATACTTGACGATAAGCAACCGCTTGCTTGGTCAAGTCATCATAAACAATCAAAGCATCTTCGCCGCGATCGCGGAAGTACTCACCCATTGTGCAACCAGCGTAGGCTGACAAATACTGCATCGCTGCAGAGTCAGATGCTGTTGCAGCAACAATCACTGTGTACTCCATTGCGCCGTTTTCTTCTAACTTGCGCAATACGTTTGCAATCGTAGAAGCTTTTTGACCAATCGCCACATAAACGCAACGAATGCCTTTACCTTTTTGATTGATGATGGCGTCTACAGCAACGGCTGTTTTACCAGTCTGACGGTCGCCAATGATCAACTCACGCTGACCGCGACCAATTGGTACCATCGCGTCAATTGACTTCAAACCTGTTTGAAGAGGCTGGCTAACTGACTGGCGATCAATAACGCCAGGAGCAACCTTCTCAATAAAGTCTGTCATTTTTGCGTTCACTGGACCCTTGCCATCAATTGGCTGGCCCAAAGCATTAACAACGCGACCCAATAATTCTGGACCTACTGGAACCTCAAGAATACGGCCGGTACATTTAACTGGGTCGCCTTCACTGATGTGCTCGTATTCACCCAAAATAACTGCACCGACTGAATCACGCTCTAAGTTAAGCGCAAGACCAAGTGTGTTGTTTGGGAACTCAAGCATTTCACCCTGCATCACGCCTGACAGGCCATGAACACGACAAATACCGTCTGTTACTGAAATTACTGTGCCTTGGTTACGGACTTCGGCGCCTACGCCTACACCGCTGATTCGGCTCTTGATCAGTTCACTGATCTCTGATGGGTTGAGTTGCATTTGCTTACTCCTGGGATCTTATTCGGTTATGCGCTAAGAGCGGTTTGCATCGATACCAAGCGGGCTTTAACTGAAGTGTCTAACACCTCATCACCAACTTGTACGCACACTCCGCCAATCAATTCTGGGTCTACATTTACTGTAGGACGTAGCTCTCTTCCACCAAAGCGCTTCTTCAATGTTGATAACAAGCTTTTTAATTCTTCGCCTTGCAGCGGGAACGCGCTTGTGATCAAAACTTCTGCAGCACCTTCTTGAGCATTTTTCAAAGCTGTAAATTGAGCAGCAATTTCTGGCAACGCTAGTAGACGATGATTTTGCGTTAATAGTTCTACAAAATTCTTAACAACGTCTGCTGGCTTTGTTTTAACGCCACTCAACAAAATTTGTAGCAACTCTGCTGTAGCCAACTTTGGATTATTGGCCACTTCTAGCAAGTCTGGATTGCTAGCAATTTGTGCCAACTCTTCTAGCTGCTCTGCCCAAGCAGATAAATCTGCAGGCTTTGCACTTCTAAAAAGAGCCTCAGCATAAGGGCGGGCAATAGTAGCTAAGTCTGCCATATTAAAGCTCTGCCTTAAGCTGATCTAATAAACCAGCGTGTGCTTTTGCATCAACTTCACGACGCAAAATTTGCTCTGCACCCTTCACCGCCAATGCGGCTACTTCTGTGCGCAAGGCATCTCTTGCACGAGTTACCTGTTGTTCTGCTTCAGCTTTGGCTTGAGCAATGATGCGAGCGGCTTCTGCTTGAGCATTTGCTTTAATTTCTTCAGCTGATAATTGTGCGCGCTTTTCAGCATCAGCAATACGCTGAGTGCCTTCATTGCGAGCCTCTGACAATGCTTGTTCAGCACGTTTTTTTGCAGACTCAAGATCAGCCTTACCGCGCTCAGCGGCAGCCAAACCATCGGCCACTTTTGTGGCTCGCTCGTCCAATGCCTTTACCAATGGTGGCCAAACAAATTTGGCTACAACCCACCACAAAATAAAGAAGACGACCATCTGCGCGAATAGCGTCGCGTTTAGGTTCACGTTTAGTTCCTTTCGGTCACAATGACAAATATCCACGGGCGCTCAAATTGCGCCCGTCAATAACTACGCCTATTACTTGATTACAGCAAGCAATGGGTTTGCGAAAGCAAACAACATCGCAACACCAACACCGATCAAGAACGCAGCGTCGATCAAACCAGCCAACAAGAACATCTTAGTTTGCAATGGCTCCATCAACTCAGGTTGACGTGCACATGCTTCAATATATTTACCACCCATCAATGCGATACCCAAACAAGCACCGATCGCGCCTAAGCCGATGATGATGCCGATACCGATTGCTGTTAAACCTTGGATGTGGGCTAGAAATTCTTGCATGTTGACTCCTAAATAAAAAAACAGTTAGTAAAAAAATTAGTGGTGGCTATGTGCTTGCCCGATGTAAACCAAGGTCAACATCATGAAAATGAAGGCCTGCAACAAAATCACCAAAATATGGAAAATCGCCCAAGCGGAACCTGCAATCACATGGCCCACAAAACCTAGGAACGATAAGTCGACACCAAAATGCCAGATGCCGCCTAACAGGGCGATCAGCAAAAAGACCAATTCGCCTGCATACATGTTGCCAAACAATCGCATACCCAATGAAACTGCTTTGGCAATAAATTCGATGATGTTCAAAACCAAATTGAATGGTGCCAAATACCACTTGGCGCCGAATGGTGCAGATAGTAACTCGTGCACAAAACCGCCCGCACCTTTTGCTTTGAAGCTATAAAAAATCATCAAAACTAAAACTGACATTGATAAACCAAGCGTACCGTTCAAATCAGTCGTTGGCACAAGCTTATGGTGAGGAACGTGGATATTTCCAAAGATTCCCAAGAGTCCATTAACGCCATGAATCCAGTCTACCGGAACCAAATCAAGCGCATTCAACAAGATGATCCAGCAGAAAACAAACATTGCTAATGGGGCGATGTAAGAACGATCGCCATGAACAATGCTCTTTGATTGGCTTTCAGCCATCTCTACCAACAACTCAACCAATGCCTGGAATCGGCCCGGCACACCAGCGGTTGCGCGACGAGCAGCCATGAGCAAAAAGCCCACAACAATCAAACCCATCGTCAAAGACCAAAAAACCGTATCCAAGTTAACAACTGAAAAATCAACGATGGCCTCTTGCTTTGCTTGCAATGTATTTAAGTTTTGCAAATGCCCTGCAATATATTCGGTAGGTGTGTAGCTTTTGCCAGCTTCAGTCGCCATTGTTACTTCCCTCTGTCCTTGTCAAACCGCTTGCTCACTTAAAAAACCACGCCAGCAAATAACACTTCAGCGCCAGCACATAAGTCAACAACAGCGGTAACCAATCCAATCCTGGATAAAAAACTATTACCAAAAAAAACATTGCAACAGTTGCAATGATTTTTATCAATTCCCCCGTTACAAGACCCATTACCGATGATCCTGCAACCTTTGCTCCTACAGCTCTAGTTGCTAGCAGCTTTGCCCTTATGGCGAACAACCCCGCAGGGATGATTGCTATAAGACCCCCTAGCAATGAGGATATGGCCGAAGAGTCTAAGCCAAGCGGCTTACCCTTTACTGACCACGCCCAAGCCAAACTGGAGAGCACTGTTACTAGCGCCTGGAGAGCAAATAACCGCTTCACTGAAATTTTGCTAGGCTTAAGAGCCTCCGAACCCAAAATTACCTCTAGTTCGGCTCTTGTCAATGGTTTCGATAACTCTTCAGAATTATCTAACTCATTGTCCCAAATAGCATTTTTATCAATTTCAGCTTTTTGCACAACTCCAGGTACAAAGCCTCGAGATTTTACAGAATCTGTGGGCTTCGGGTCAATGCTATTCATAAAAAATTCACATTTACTCGACGCCTAGACGCTTTAAGAAACCGTCTAATTCATCAAACTGGCTAAATTTAATGCTAATTTCTCCGCCGCGCCTTTTTTGCTTGATTTCAACCGCTAAATTCAGCTGGTCCGATAGCCTCTCTTGAAGCTGCCTTAAATCTGGATCAGCTTTGATTTTTGCCTTCTTAGAGGGGCTGGCTGCGGTTTTATTTAAAACCAATTTGGTGGCCATTTGTTCGGCCTCACGCACCGAAAGCTTCTGAATCATGATTTTTTGGGCAAGGCTTACTTGCGCAGCAGCCTCAAGCGGCAAAAGGGCCCGCGCATGCCCCATGTCTATGTCACCCTTGGCAAGCATCAACTGAACCGGCTTTGCCAATTGCATCAATCTCAATAGGTTAGAAACCGCGCTGCGAGACTTTCCAACGGCCTGCGCCGCCTTTTCGTGGGTGTAGCCAAACTCTTCAATCAGTCGAGAAAGGCCATTTGCCTCTTCCAGGGCGTTCAGGTCCTCCCTTTGCATGTTTTCAATCAAGGCCATTGCAGCCGTGGCCTGATCATTGGCCTCTTTAATCAATACCGGCACCTCTTTGAGGCCCGCCATCGTGGCCGCACGAAATCTGCGTTCTCCGGCAATGATTTCGTATTTACCAGGTGCCACACTTCTCACCAACAGGGGTTGCATGATGCCTTGCTCTTTAATGCTTTCGGATAACTCTTGTAGTGATGCATCCACCATGTTTTTGCGTGGCTGGTACTTTCCAGCCTGAAGCTGATTGAGCTGAAGCATCGCAACACCAGCATTGGCATTACTTTTATCGTTGGCCCCCAAGAGCGCCTCTAAGCCGCGCCCCAAGCCCTTTTTCTTGATAGTTGTCATATTGTTTTCTTTTCTTTTTCTTATCTATTACATTGTTTTTATGCGCTGAATCATCTCTGTGCCAAATTGCATATACGCTTGCGCGCCACGTGAAGCTTTATCAAATGTCACACCTGGCATCCCATATGAAGGGGCTTCAGCCAAGCGAACATTCCTTGGAATGATGGTGTTAAAAACTTTATCTCCGAAGTGATCCGTCAGCTGGTCGGAAACCTGTTGCTGCAAGGTCGTTCTTGGGTCAAACATCACTCGCAATAAACCAATGATGGTTAAATTTGGATTGAGGTTAGCGTGCACTTGTTTGATGGTGTTAACCAGGTCTGACAAGCCTTCTAGGGCGAAGTACTCGCACTGCATCGGCACAATCACACCATTGGCAGCACACAAGCCGTTCAGGGTTAGCAATGAAAGTGCAGGGGGACAATCAATCAAGATAAAGTCATAGTCATTGAGCACTGGCGCTAGAGCATTTTTGAGTCTTTCTTCGCGCTGATCAAACTCAACCAATTCAACTTCGGCACCAGCAAGCTCTCGGTTTGCTGGAAGCACGTCATATCCACCTGTTTCGGATTTAACTCTTGCAGTTAAAACATCGGACATGCCGATTAAGACGTGATAAACGCTTTGCTGCAAGCCCATCTTATCAATGCCAGAACCCATGCTGGCATTGCCTTGTGGGTCAAGATCAACAACCAACACTCGCTGCTTTTGTGCTGCTAAGCTTGCGGCCAAATTAACCGTGGTGGTGGTTTTGCCAACACCACCTTTTTGGTTTGCCACACAAAATATTTTTGCCATAAATGTCTTCTTTTAATTAAGCTTTCAATTCTCTCACGCGAGCCAACTCATACAGCCTTCTTTCAGCATCAAGCCCTGGGACGCTGAACAAATAATCGTTTTCAATCTTCCATGTGTTTGGAATGGTTTTTAGGTCCTCATCCAGGGCGCGGGCTTTCATGGCCCACAACAAACCATCTTTCTTAAGCATCGGCTCAGACAGGGTGATGAACTTCCCAAACTCTGAAAAAGCCCTTGAAATACAACAACTTATAGATTCTGCAAGAGCTGGGGCAGCATCTTCGATTCGCGCGCCATGCACTTTGACATTGTCCAAATTTAGCTTGGTCACGATGTGCTGTAAAAACACCGCTTTTTTCTGAACTGCCTCCATCAGGTGCAGCCTCCAAGCAGGGCGGCAGATGGCCAAAGGAATTCCAGGAAGACCGCCGCCTGAACCAAGATCAGCCATAGAAAAAAAGTCTTCAGATTTTGGCAATTGTTCGACGTGTTTATCTAGGTAGGGCAGCACGGCCAAAGAATCCAACAGATGCAAAGTAACCGACTGATTTAAATCATGAATGGAGGACAAATTATGGGTTTTATTCCAACGCTGAAATTCGATTAAATAGTCCAATAAACGCTGAATAGTTTCTGCGGAAAGGTTTAAATGAAGGTCCCTGATGCCATCGCTTAGTTGAATAAGCAGGGCTTGTTGTGAATCTTTTTCCATCAATCAACACTGGGGCGTCGACCCAAACCCTTTTTTAAATGGATCAATAACAAAGATATGGCGGCTGGCGTCACACCAGAAACCCTAGAGGCCTGACCCAAGGTGCTTGGCTTATTGAGGCTCAGCTTCTGCTGAACTTCCATCGTCAAGCCCAAAACCTTTGAATAGTTAATGTCTGGGGGCAGGGCCATTTCTTCATGATAGGCATGACGCGCAATTTCTGCGGCCTGTCTATCGATATAGCCCTGATATTTAATCGCAATTTCAACCTGCTCAGCAATTTGATCTCTCAAAACAACGTCTTGATCAAGTGGCTCGGCAGACCAGCGTCCGTCAAATGAAGTCGTGAGGTTTTCGTAGGTGATCCCTGGTCGCTTTAATAGCTCGGCCAAACTGTATTCGTGCGCAATGACCTGGCCAAGCAAAAACTCTGATTCTGCCGCATTAATCAGCTTTGGGCTCACCCAAGTGGATTTAAGTCGCTGTGTTTCACGTGAAACAGCCTCCCGTTTTTTACAGAAGAACTCCCAGCGACGATCATCGACCAAACCCAGCTCACGACCCTGCTCGGTTAATCTGACGTCCGCATTGTCTTCTCGGAGGCTTAAACGATACTCGGCGCGGCTGGTGAACATCCGATAGGGCTCTTGAACGCCCTTGGTGATCAAGTCATCGACTAAGACGCCCAAATAGGCCTGGTCGCGCTTTGGATACCACGCATCCTTGCCTTTGGCGCTCAATCCAGCGTTGATACCGGCCAACAAACCCTGAGCTGCCGCCTCTTCATAGCCGGTTGTGCCATTGATTTGGCCAGCAAAGAACAGTCCCTTAATAGCCTTAGTCTCCAAGCTTGGCTTTAAGCCCCTTGGGTCATAGTAGTCATATTCGATGGCATAGCCAGGGCGCACAATCATCGCATTCTCAAGGCCACGAATACTTCTCACCAAGTTCCATTGAACATCGAAGGGAAGGCTGGTTGAAATACCGTTTGGATAGAACTCATGGGTTGTTAAGCCCTCGGGTTCCAAAAATATTTGATGGCTGTCTTTGCCAGCAAATCGATGTATCTTGTCTTCAATGGAGGGGCAGTATCTTGGACCCACGCCCTCAATCACTCCTGTATACATTGGTGAGCGATCAAGTCCCCCACGAATGATTTCGTGGGTTTTTTCATTGGTATGGCTGATCCAACATGGAAGTTGCTTTGGATGAAACTCCGGCCTGCCCAAATAAGAAAAGACTGGCAAAGGGTCTAAATCACCCGGCTGCTCTTGCATCACGGAAAAGTTAATGGTGCGCCCATCAATCCTTGGAGGGGTGCCTGTTTTTAAACGCCCCTGCGGTAGCTTCAATTCTTTTAATCTAGAAGATAGTCTAATAGCGGCGGGGTCGCCCGCACGGCCGCCCGAGTGGTTATCTAAACCAACGTGGATTTTTCCATCTAAAAAGGTTCCGGCCGTTAAAACCACCTGGGAAGCATAAAAGCTCAGGCCCAATTGCGTTGTGGCACCACATACTTGGTCGTCACGAACAATCAAATCATCGACTGCGGCCTGGAAAATAGTCAGGTTTTCTTGGTTTTCTAATTTGCTGCGCATGGCAGTCTTATAAAGAGCGCGATCTGCCTGGGCTCTGGTCGCTCGCACAGCAGGGCCCTTACTAGAATTTAATATCCTGAACTGGATTCCAGCCAAGTCTGTTACTTCGGCCATTGCACCACCAAGGGCATCGATCTCTTTAACAAGGTGGCCTTTGCCAATGCCGCCAATAGAGGGGTTACAGCTCATCGCCCCCAAAGTCTCAATGCTGTGAGTCAAAAGCAAGGTGCGACAACCCATTCTGGCTGAAGCCAATGCGGCCTCTGAGCCAGCATGCCCCCCGCCAATAACTATCACATCATATTTAACTGAAAAGTCCATAGAAAACCCTGCCTAGGGCGGCGATGATATCACCCCCGCTTGTTTGACTCAATTGTTTTGGCCAATTATGAGTGTTTCACGTGAAACTTTTTGAGCGCCTACGCCAAGATATTAAAGTAACGCAGGGCATCAAATACCGTCTTTAGAATCAATGCTGCAACAACCCCAACAAACACCTTTCTAATGAATGTATTTCCGTGGCGCATGGCGTAATGCGACCCAAGGATGCTGCCGGCAATATTCAAGCCCATCATGGCAAAACCAATTTGCCATGCAATATGTCCAAAAGAGGCGAACAACAAAAGAGCGGCAAAGTTCGTGGCCACATTCACCAGCTTGGTTGCGGCTGATGCATGCAAGAAGTCAAAGCCAAAAATTCGAATGAAGCCAATCAGTAAAAAACTGCCAGTTCCGGGGCCAAAGAAACCATCATAAAAGCCGACAGTGCCGCCAAGAAGCAGGGCATGTACTATTTTTTTTCTACCATCAACTACAGGTGCATGGGCGATTCCCATGGAGGGCTGCTTGATGGTGTAAATCAATAAACCAATCAAGATGATTGGCAACAGCACGCGAAATACATCGGCAGACATGCTTTTAACCACGGCTGCGCCAGAAAAGGAGCCAATGAACGCTGCCACGATTGCGGGTATTACAATAAAATAAGGTAACTTAACAACTTTTAAATACCTTTTAGCTGCAATTAGCGTTCCACCAATAGATCCGAGTTTATTTGTACCCAATAGAGTTGCAGGATTTGCGTTGGGGTAAATGGCAAACAAGGCGGGGACCTGGATCAAGCCGCCACCGCCAGCAACGGAGTCAACGAAACCAGCGCCAAAGGCAGCAATGAATAGCAGTAGGGCCGTCCAATGGAAAAGATCGAATTCCATTATTCGTTATCGGCCAAAATCTTGTCAGCTATTTTTTGTGCAATCATCATTGTGGGGGCAGCAGTATTGCCCGAGGTAATGGTTGGCATAACGCTTGCATCAACAACTCGCAATCTCTCAATGCCGATCACCCTTAACTCCGAATCAACCACTGCAGAAGGGTCATCAACTTTACCCATTTTGCATGTGCCCACAGGATGGAAAATAGTGGTGGCAATCTCTCCAACTTGCTTTAACAGCTCATCATCGGATTGATGGGCTGGGCCCGGGCGAAATTCTTCGACCTCAAAATCATTGAATGCTTTTTGCTGCATGATCGTTCTTGTAAAGCGAAGCGCATCTAAGGCAACTTGCCTGTCCTCATCGGAGGCCAAATAATTAGGGTTGATATCGGGCGCTACGTTTAAATCTTTTGAAGTAATGTGAACGCTGCCCCTTGAGCTTGGTCGTAGATTACAAACGCTTGCTGTGAACGCATTAAATGAGTGCAAGGGATCGCCAAACTTATCAAGAGACAAAGGTTGAACGTGGTACTGAATGTTTGGTCGATCATGAGCTGCTGATGAGTGGGCAAAGGCCCCCAACTGAGAGGGCGCCATCGACATGGGGCCACTTCTGGTTAAAACGTATTGAAGTCCAATTAACAATTTTCCCCACCAACGCGATGCCAACATATTCAGCGTTTTTAAACCACTCACTTTGTAGACCAATCTGATTTGTAGGTGATCTTGTAGGTTTTCGCCAACGCCCGGCAAGTGTTTCACAACTGGGATATTCAAAGACTGCAATCTTTTTTCGTCGCCCACACCGGAGCGCTCAAGGATTTGCACGGAACCAATTGAGCCAGCAGATAAAAGAACTTCTTTTTCTGCGATCGCAATTTGCTGCTGCCCATCGTATGAGAAGGAAATACCTTCGCAGCGTGATTCATTGAACACCAAACGATCAATATTTGCGCCCGTTAGAACCGTCAGGTTCTTGCGATTTCTGATGGGCTTGATGAATGCCTGGGAAGCATTCAAGCGCCACCCGTTTTTTTGAGAAACATCAAAATAAGAAGAGCCGAAATTGTTTCCTCGATTAAAGTCATCGACTGGGGGAATGCCGGCTTGCTCAGCTGCGCCCCTAAAGATATCCAGCACTTTCCACTTAAGGCGCTGCTTATCCACACGCCATTCGCCACCAACACCATGGAACTCTGAAGCGCCGGAGTGATAGTCTTCCATCTTTTTAAAGTAGGGTAAAACATTCCCCCATGACCAAGATGAATCACCGGTTGCGCGCGCCCACTGATCATAGTCTTGGGCTTGGCCGCGCATATAAATCATGCCGTTGATCGAAGATGAGCCGCCCAATACTTTTCCGCGAGGATAGATGAGACTACGATCATTAAGTCCTGACTGGGGTTTGGTTTTAAACATCCAATCAGTTTTGGGATTGTTGATGCAATACAAATAACCAACTGGGATGTGAATCCAAAGATAGTCGTCTTTGCTTCCCGCATCAATCAGCAATACGTTGTATCGGGGATCTGATGAGAGCCTGTTGGCTAAAACACAGCCAGCGCTTCCGGCTCCAACAACGATGTAATCAAATGTGGGATGGTTGCTCATCATTAGCCTTTGCGTGACAGATATTCTTTCCAGGCGGCTTGGGCCAAATCACTTAATCCATCCAAAGGCACTCTTTGGGAAGATTGAATAATCATCATTGCATAAGGTTTTGCCAGGGCGGCTGCCTGAGGGCAAAGCTGCAAAGCTTCGCCCCGGGAGGGTGACTGATCACGCCAAAAGTTAATGGCTGCCTCTAGCTCTTGAATGCTGATAAACATTTTTATTGATTAGGTTTTTGCCAACATTGTTTTGCGACAATTTTTTTGTCCGCAACGGCACTCGTATTCTTTTTTTAACTTTTTTGTTTGCTTGCCCTCAACAACCAAGCCGTAGTCATAGAAAAGCTCGTCACCCGCACCAATATCTTTTTTGGCATACAAGAAAACTCGGGTTGTTTTTCCAAAGTCTTCTTCTAAGGCTTCGCAGTTTGGCTTGCATGAATGATTGGCCCACATTGACGCATTTCCACCAAATTTAGCATCAATGGTTGAGCCATCTTCAAGGCCAAAATAAAAGGTGTGGTTCGGCTGAGATAAATCATGTGGGTGGCGTTTAACGGCCTCTTTCCAGCTGATTCTTTCGCCCGTGTATTCAATGATCTTGGTGCCCCTTGGAATATCGCGTTTAGCGAAAACGCCATTGCCGTGAACGCCAGACTCACGAACCACAACCAATTTTTCACCAGCCAACTTCTTAGACATCAATATTTCTGGCAATCAAGGCGTTGGATTCAATGAACGCGCGACGAGGCTCAACCTCATCACCCATCAAGGTTGTGAATACCTGGTCTGCAGCAATCGCATCTTCAATTTGAACCCTCAACAAAGTTCTCGTGTTGGTGTCCATCGTTGTTTCCCAGAGTTGACCTGGGTTCATTTCACCAAGACCCTTGTAGCGTTGACGACTCACGCCTCTTTCAGCTTCTGAAAGTAGCCACTCCATGGCTTCGCGGAAATCTTTAACGTGAGATTCCTTAACCGTTTTATCTGGATCGCCGCGCTTAACGGTTGCACCAGTGCCCAATACATTGGTCAGGGCTGCCGATGCTTTTTCTAGAGACTCATAATCAGCGCCGTGCACAAAGTCAGAATCAATCAAAGACAGCTTTGTGTTGCCGTGGACTTTTCTTGAAAGCAATAAGCGGTAGCGCTCTGTGCGCTCGTCTTTTTGCACAATGATCTGTGGTTTAGCAATGCGCTCGTGAGAATTTGCAAAATAGGCATTAAGGCCTTCTGCAGATTTATTGGCATCAGCCTCTGTATCCAGATTTAAACGCACTCCGTTGGCAATGGCTCTTAATGCGCCCTCATCCATGGTTCTTGATAGGCGATCAACAACACTTTGAATGGTTTGATAGTCTGATGACAGCTTAACCAAGCGATCGTTATCAATCAAAGAGCCGTCAGCCAATGAAATGCTGGCACCCTGAAGAGCTAAGTTAAGCAAATAAGCGTTTAATGCAACATCATCTTTGATGTATTGCTCATTCTTGCCCTGCTTAACCTTGTAAAGGGGCGGCTGAGCAATATAGATATGGCCACGCTCAATCAGCTCTGGCATTTGACGATAGAAGAAAGTTAACAACAGGGTTCTGATATGGCTTCCGTCTACGTCCGCGTCAGTCATGATGATGATGCGGTGATAGCGCAGCTTGTCTGCGTTGTACTCTTCTTTGCCAATACCGGTGCCAAGCGCTGTGATCAAAGTTACAACCTCTTGGCTGCTCAACATTTTATCAAAGCGTGCTTTCTCAACGTTAAGGATTTTTCCCTTAAGCGGCAAAATAGCCTGGAATTTTCTGTCACGCCCCTGCTTAGCGGAGCCGCCCGCAGAGTCACCCTCGACGATAAATAATTCAGAGTTAGCTGGGTCTTTTTCTTGACAATCAGCAAGCTTTCCCGGAAGACCAAGGCCATCCAAAAGACCTTTGCGTCGAGTCATGTCACGGGCCTTACGGGCCGCTTCTCGCGCCCTAGCCGCTTCGATGATTTTTGCGCAAATGATTTTGGCGTCTTGTGGGTTTTCTTGTAAATAGTCTGTTAACAAAGAGCTAACAATCTCTTCCACGGGGCCACGAACCTCGCTTGATACCAACTTATCTTTTGTTTGACTTGAAAACTTTGGCTCTGGAACTTTGACCGAAAGAACGCAAGTCAAGCCTTCGCGCATGTCATCGCCGGTAATTTCTACTTTGGCCTTCTTGGCCAGCTCTTCTTCATCAATGTACTTATTGATGACGCGTGTCATTGCTGCGCGCAAACCAGTCAAGTGCGTACCGCCATCGCGTTGAGGGATGTTATTTGTAAAGCAAAGAACCTGTTCGTTAAAGCCATCATTCCACTGCATAGCCACTTCGGCCGTGATGGTTCCGCCTAAATCTGATGGTCTTTCGCCTTCAGCATAGAAAATGTTGCCATGTAGAACAGTTTTACTCTTGTTGATGTACTCAACGAATCCTTTAACACCGCCGGAGAAGGCAAAGTTTTCTTCTTTGCCAGACCTCTGGTCAATCAAACGAATATGAACGCCGTTATTTAAGAACGACAGCTCTCTGATTCGTTTAGAAAGGATTTCATAGTGGTATTCAACATTACCGAAAATTTCTACGTCTGCCAAAAAGTGAACTTCTGTACCACGCTTGTCAGTGTCACCAATCACCTTGATTGGTGATGTCATGCTGCCGGCATCTTCAATTAATTCACGGTTCTGTGCAACGCCTCTTGCAAACTCCATGAAATGAACTTTGCCATCGCGTTTAACTGTCAAGCGCAACCATTTTGATAGTGCGTTCACGCAACTCACGCCCACACCGTGAAGACCACCAGAAACCTTGTAGCTGTTTTGGTCGAATTTGCCGCCTGCGTGCAGCTCGGTCATCACGATTTCTGCTGCACTTCTCTTTGGATCGTGTTTGTCGTCGTACTTGATGCCGGTTGGTACACCGCGGCCGTTATCAATGATTGATATTGAGTTATCGGTATGTATGGTTACTGTGATTTCTGAGCAATGACCAGCCAAGGCTTCGTCAATGGAGTTATCAAGAACTTCGAAAACTAAATGGTGTAAGCCTGTTCCATCGGAGGTGTCTCCGATGTACATTCCTGGTCTTTTTCTTACTGCCTCTAATCCTTCTAAGATTTGAATCGAGGATGCGCCATACTGCTCTGGTGTTTTTGCTTCAACAGTCATTGATTATTCTTTTCTAGTAACTCTATTAAATGCGCATTGGCATAACTACGTATTTGAAACCTTCTTGTTCTGGAAGGGTGATCACTGCACTGCTATTGGAGTCACCCAAACAAATTTGAATTGATTCATTTTTAAGGTTTGCTAAAACATCCAACAAGTAAGACACATTAAAGCCGATATCAATTTTATCGCCGCTGTACTCTGTTTCGATATCCTCTTGAGCTTCTTCTTGTTCAGCATTCGTTGACTGAATGGTTAAGCAGTTGTCAGAAAGAATGCAGCGCACACCTTTGAACTTATCCGTTGTTAGGATGGCCGCTCTTTGAAGAGATGCTTGTAGTGCATCACGACTAACCACCAACTTGTTGTTTTGGCCTTTTGGGATAACTCTCTGGAAATCAGGGAATTTACCTTCAACAAGCTTTGATAAAAGTTCAACATCACCGAAGTTAAATTTAACTTGATTGCTTGCCAAAGACACAACGACTGGATCTTCTGAATCTTCTAGTAAGTGCTGTAACTCAAGGATTGTTTTGCGTGGAATGATCACTTCTTGTTTTTGACCATTGCCGGATGGTGTCTTATCGAGATCGATGTGACTATATGCCAAACGATGACCATCTGTTGCAACAGCAATAATTCTTTGACCTTCCAAAACAAATAACATTCCGTTCAAATAGTAACGAATATCTTGTTGGGCCATTGCAAAGTGCACCTGGCTAATCAACTGCTTCAATGATTTTTGAGACATTTCCCAACTGGCTGACACATCGGCTGATTCAGACATGATTGGAAACTCATTGGCTGCCAATGTTTGAAGTGTGAAACGACTCTTACCACTTTGAACAACCATCTTGCTATCTTTCAAAGACAAGGTCATTGCACCCTCTGGTAATGCGCGCAAAATATCAACCAGTTTTCTTGCACCTACTGTCGTGCTGACGTTGTCTGAACCAACACCAAAATCTGCATGAGTTGTGATTTGGATTTCAATGTCTGTTGAGATTAAAGAAACAGATGATCCGTTTTTCTTAAACAACAAATTGGCTAAGATTGGCAGCGTGTGACGACGCTCAACAATACCACTCACAAGTTGAAGTGGCTTTAGTAATTTATCTCTCGTTGTACTGACCAGTTCCATGGTTCTTATTCCTGTATTTATTTATATGTATATATATTTATAGTAGTAGTTAATAAAGCAACAAAATTCTGTGGATAACTAAAAATTCATTTAATAATCAGTATTTTACCTTCAATAAATACCTGTGGATATGTTTTGTATAAGCTTTGAATAAGATTTAATAACTTTCTGCATTTGTGGTGTTGGTATCACTTATCCACAATTCATCAACAATCCATTCACATACTTATAAACATACTTATACAGCAATTATCCACAAGGATTTCCACAAGCAAAAATCAATTTTTAAGAGACTGTTCTAACACGTGTAACTCATGGTTTAGTTGATTGTCTCTTGATCTTTCTTCGGTGATTTTTCTTACCGCATGTAATACCGTTGTGTGATCCCGCCCGCCAAATAATTCACCAATTTCGGGAAGACTTTTTTGAGTCAATTCCTTAGCAATATACATGGCAATTTGTCTTGGCCTAGCAATATTAGCAGGTCGTTTTTTGGAGTACATGTCCGCCACTTTGATGTTGTAAAAATCCGCAACGGTTTTTTGAATATTCTCAACAGAAATTTGTCTGTTTTGAACGGAAAGAAGGTCTTTGAGGGCCTCTCTAGCAACCTCAATCGTGATTTCTTTTCCATGAAAACGAACGTAAGCCAAGATTTTTCTTAAAGCACCCTCAAGCTCTCTTACGTTAGAGCGAAGATGTTTAGCAACAAAAAAAGCAACATCTTCAGTCAGCGGCAAGCCTTCTGCTAAGGCCTTTTTCATCAAAATGGCCACCCGCATCTCAAGCTCTGGCGGCTCAATGGCCACAGTTAGGCCTGAATCAAACCTCGAGATCAAGCGATCATCAATACCTGAAATCTCTTTCGGATATGTGTCGCTGGTCATGATTACTTGGGATTTGTTGGCTGTTAATGCCTCAAACGCATAAAAGAATTCTTCTTGAGAGCGCGGCTTTCCAGCAAAAAACTGGATATCGTCAATCAACAACAAATCCAAGGAGTGGTAGTACTGCTTGAATTTATCAAAGGACTTTTGTTGATAAGCCTTAACCACATCAGACACATATTGTTCGGCATGAATGTACCTGATCTTGGCCCTTGGCTTTTCTTGTAACAAATGGTTGCCAATAGCGTGAATCAAATGGGTCTTACCCAGCCCGACGCCGCCATAGAGGTACATTGGGTTGTAGGAAGAGCCAGGATTATTGGCAACTTGTATGGCTGCAGCACGCGCAAGCTGGTTGGCCTTACCAGTAACAAAGCTATCAAAAGTAAGCCCCGGGTTTAAACGTGAACGCCCATCTATGCCGATGCTCGGTAGCTCATTGACTTCGTCTAGGCCTACACCAGGAAAGCCGCCCGAGGAATTGGCCTGCCCAAGATCTTCGCTGATGAATTCAGATTGTTGTTCATCGGTGTTAAGCAGCTTGACCTTTGGATCGAGCACCCAATCAAGCACAATTGGGACGCCAAAGTGTGCCTGGGCTAACTCTATAAATCTTTGATTAAATTGGTTTTTTGCCCAGTCTAATTTGAATCGATTGGGCGCGGCCAAGGACAGCGTCAAGCTTCCTTGGTCAAAAGAAAGCGGAAAAAGAGGCTTGATCCATGTTTTAAACTGTTGCGGAGAAAGCTCTTTCGAGAAAGAATCTGCTACAAACACCCAAAATGTCTCAAGGTTTGAATTTGCTATTAACGAGGAATTTGTCAGGGTATTTGTATTCACGAAGCAATTGTAGATGCTGTTAAAAGTTATCCACAAAGGATAAGTCGGTGGATAAGCTGTGGATAACATGTTGATAAGCTAAAAAAATTAGCAAAAACAACAAGATAAATGACAAAATAAAAAAATTCTCCTTAAATAGCTATTGACGCTGTTAAGGAAAAAAGCGAGAATCTAAGGTTCGCTAGGAAATAATTATGAAACGTACATACCAACCATCAGTAACCCGTCGTAAACGCACCCACGGTTTTCGTGTTCGCATGAAAACAAAAGGTGGTCGCCATGTTTTGAATGCGCGCCGTGCCAAGGGTCGTAAACGCCTCGCTGTTTAAGCAACAGCAAGAAAAAGATAGAAAAGCGAGCAATCAATTGGCTCGCTCTTTTTCCCTTTCCGACGCCAATTTGATCCGATCAATATTGGCGCAAAAACCAAGCAATACAAAACACTTAGCCATCCATACCCTTGCGGGCGGGACTGGTTACGCGTTAACAGTTCCCAAAAAATTAGCCAAGCGAGCAATTGATCGCAATCGAATCAAGCGTTTGATGAGAGAGTCTTGTCGTCAAAACCTGCTTAATTTGAATGGCGAGCAAGTGGTTTTGAGGCTTAGAAAAAAAATTGGGGAATCGAGTTCTGGCAAGCTTCGAGAGCAAGAGCGACGACAGATCAAGGCACAACTGTTTAACCCAGCGGGCCAGGACAAGTGATTGCAAGACTATTAAAAGGGCTCATCAGGCTTTATCAGTTATTGTTAAGCCCTTTTTGGGGTGCGCAATGTCGTTTTCACCCAACTTGCTCTTGTTATGCGATGGAAGCTTTAGATAAGCATGGCGCATTCAAGGGCACAGGCTTGGCTGTATATAGAATTTTGAGATGCAATCCTTGGGCCAATGGCGGTTTAGACCCGGTACCAGAAAAGAACACGAAGAAGTAACAATCTAACACTACAATTCCTGCTTACGCTATTTAATACAGAAAAAATAATGGACATCAGAAAAACCTTACTTTGGGCAGTTTTTACAATATCAGCAATTTTGTTGTTCGATGCCTGGCAGCAACACAATGGTCAGGCCTCATTCTTTTCTAAGCCAAGCGCTGAGGCTCAGCAAGCTGCTGGGGCGAAAGATGCTGCTGCGATCAACAGCGCACCAAAAAATGATTTGCCTAAGGCTGCGGCAACTGCTTCTGCTCCGGCGTCTGCGCCAACTTTGTTTGTGCCAAACAAAACTGGTGAAATCATCACATTAAAAAATGACGTCATCACTTTAGAAATTGACACATTGGGCGGAGTGATCAGTCGTGCCCAATTAACAAAGCATTTAGAGGAAGATAAGTCTGGGGTTCTAATTTTTGAGCGCAGCAAAGCGCGCCAATACTATGCGCGATCAGGGCTGGTTTCAGCATCGGGCGTTGAGCTGCCAAATCACACACAGATTTTTTCAGTCAGCAAAAATTCAGCTGGCAACTCAGTAACCCTGGTTGCTGAAAAGAACGGTGTCCGTTTAGAAAAAGTGCTTACCTTGGAGAGTGGTTCTTACGTTGTTGAGGCAAAGCACACAATTAAAAATTTAAGCAATCCTTCAGCTGATTTAACTTTGTATGCGGAGTTGGTTCGCGACAATGGCAAGCTAGAAGAGAGCATGTTCTATGCTACGTTCACAGGCCCAGCGCTTTATACCGATGCAGAGAAGTTCCAAAAAATAGACTTTTCTGATATCGAAAAGAACAAAGCAAAACTACCCGGCACACAACAAAAAGAAAGCCCAACCTGGATTGCCATGGTGCAACATTATTTTGCATCTGCATGGATACCATCTAATAACTTCCAAAAAGACTTGTATGTTGGCAAGTTGGAAAATAATCAGTTCAGAATTGGTGTCCAATCAAAGCTAGAGGGGTTGGGCGTTGGTCAAGAGAAAACAGAAACACTCAAGCTGTTTGTTGGTCCTCAAGAAGAGCAAGTATTAGAGAAGATTGCGCCGGGCCTTGAGTTGGTTAAAGACTACGGATGGTTCACAATTTTGGCCAAACCAATTTTCTGGTTGCTTGAAAAAATTCATGCATTGGTGAATAACTGGGGATGGTCAATTATTTTCCTCACCATGTTGATCAAGTTGATCTTCTTCCCATTATCTGCAGCCAGCTACAAGTCAATGGCTCGCATGAAGCTTGTTCAACCAAAAGTTTTAGAGCTTAAGGAGCGTCATAAGGGCGAGCCACAAAAGCTTAATCAGGCGATGATGGAAATGTACCGCAAGGAAAAAATCAATCCTTTGGGCGGCTGCTTCCCAGTGTTGATTCAGATTCCGGTTTTCATTGCCTTGTATTGGGTGTTGTTGTCTTCCGTTGAAATGAGGGGCGCACCTTGGTTGGGCTGGATTCAAGACTTATCAAAACCAGACACATTATTTGGGGTTTGGTTTGGCGCGCCAATTGGTTTGTTGCCAATTTTGATGGCGGTGTCTATGTTCATTCAAACAAAACTCAACCCAACACCACCTGATCCGCTTCAAGCAAAGCTCATGATGTTCATGCCGCTTGTTTTCTCGGTGATGTTCTTCTTCTTCCCTTCGGGCTTGGTTTTGTATTGGGTAGTGAACAACATCTTGTCAATTGCACAGCAGTGGCAAATTAATAGAATTTACGGTGAGGCTAAAAAACCTGCCTGAGCATGAATCATGAGCGCGAACCAATCATTGCTTTAGCCACGGCTAATGGTCGCGCCAGCGTTGGAATAATTCGTTTATCTGGAACAGGGGTCTTGCAGATTAGCAAGGCCCTTTGTCTTAGAGAGTTAGCCCCAAGGCATGCAACCTTGGTTCAGTTCAATGATGCCTCGGGCGACTTGATTGATGAGGGCTTGGCGATTGCTTTTCCTGCGCCCCACTCTTATACCGGTGAAGATGTTTTAGAGCTGCAGTGTCATGGCAGTGCCCCTGCGCTTAATCTCCTATTAGATCATTGCCTTCAGCTTGGTAAAAGTATGGGTTTGCGTTTGGCTCGACCGGGTGAGTTCACCGAGAGAGCATTTCTGAATGGAAAAATGGACTTGGCTCAGGCCGAGGCTGTTGCTGATTTGATCGATGCTAGTAGCACCTTGGCTGCTAAGGGTGCAGCCAAATCCCTCAAGGGCGATTTCTCTAAAAAAATTGATGTTTTTTTGCATGCATTGATTGAGATTCGAGCTTTGACGGAGGCAACCTTAGATTTCCCCGAGGAAGAAATCGACTTCATCGAGCAACACGACGTATTTAATCGACTAGAGAAGATCCTTGCCAATATTCAAGAAGTAAAAAAAGCTGCGCAACAAGGCTCAATCATTCGTGACGGCTTAACCGTGGTTTTGGTGGGGCAGCCAAACGTTGGCAAAAGTTCTTTGATGAATGCGCTGGCGGGCGAGGACGTTGCCATTGTGACGGACGTGGCCGGCACCACGCGCGACCGACTGAAAGAAACTATTTTGCTGGACGGTGTTCCGTTACACATCATAGACACTGCCGGCTTGAGAGAAACCCAAGACAGTGTTGAGCAAATTGGTATTGAAAGAACTTGGCAAGCGATTGAGCAGGCAGATTTGGTTTTGCACTTAATGGATCTTACCCAGGGCTCTCAGATATCCACAGAAGATCAAGATTTAATTAAGCGGATCAAGCTCAAGACATCTAAAAATGTTCCAATAAAAATCGTGTGGAACAAGCTTGATTGCTCATCTATACAAAAAGCCGATCTTAAAGATCAATTGTTTGTTTCTGCAAAGACTGGCCAAGGTTTGGATTTGCTAAAAAGCGAGTTGTTAAAAGTTGCTGGATGGCAGCCCGAATCAGAGGGTGGCATCTTGGCAAGAAAGAGGCATGTAGAAGCTCTTTTAAAGGCAGAGCAATTCATTAAAAACGCACTTGTTTTGTTGAAGTCGCAAACATCATCCATTGAGTTGGCTGCTGAAGAAATGAGGCTGGCTCAAGATGAGCTTTCGACCATCACGGGTCAATTTTTACCAGATGACTTATTGGGAAAAATTTTCAGCACCTTTTGTATTGGCAAATAAGCAGTGGCCATGCAGTTCGATCAAATTGTTTTGGCGGGCGGCGGCAATCGTTGTTGGTGGCAAGCCGGCTTTTGGAATGTTCTGAATGAGGCAATTCCCCAGCACCCCACAAAAATAGTGGCTGTCAGTGCTGGAGCTGCAACCGCCTGTTTGTTTTCAGCTCGACCAGGTGATGAGGGCGCCCAATGGGGCCTTCATTACTACGCAAAAGCTTTGGCCGATGTTTCAAGCAATATTGATTGGCGCAACCTCTTCTCAGCGCAGCCACTTTTTCCACACTATCGCTTATACCGGGCTGCACTGGAGAATATTCTGGCTGGTGGCTTTGAGCGAATTCAGGATGGGCCAGAGATTTTGATTGGGCTTGCTAAAACCCCGAACTATTTAAGCCCTAAACTTTCGGTCGTCATGGGGCTTTTAGCGTATGAGTTAGAAAAGAAGCTGCAGCGACCCCTCCACCCACAATCAGGAAAGCGCCTGGGTTTTTCAAGACTATTTGTTTCATCCAAATCTTGCGCCAACATCGACGAACTCATAGAGACTGTCTTGCAATCATCCTGCACCCCTCCTTTTACGCCCGTGATGTACCGAGATGGTCAGGCAATTCTGGATGGCGGTCTTATTGATAATGTGCCCATTGATGGTCTCACTCCAGCGGCTTTGGGTGAGAAAAATCAAGAAGCTCTTATTTTGTTAACCAGGCGGTATGGTCTTCCCAATCCTTTCATTCAAGAGTTGCCCGGCTTGAGGCTGACATATATTCAACCAAGCCAAAAGGTGCCTATTTCAAGCTGGGATTATTCAAGACATGACTTGATGCCAGAGGCCTATGAGCTGGGAAAAAGGGATGCACGGCTGGCTATCACTAATGGCATTTTTGTCTAATTAGGGTCAGACTCAAGTGAGGCGTCCAGGGGTCAAAAAGCCTACAAAGTGGTATCCTTATGCTATTCCAAATTAACTAACTTAACTATGAACCAACCAACGATGAAGGGCGTGGCCACCCTTAATGTGCCATCTTATGTTAAACATCAAAAGTTGATTGACTGGGTGGCTGAAGTGGCTGCTTTGACAATGCCAGACAACGTTTACTGGTGTGACGGTAGTGAAGAAGAATACGATCGCTTGTGCGCTCAAATGGTTGAGGCTGGAACATTAAAAAAGCTAAATCCAGCAAAAAGAAAAAACTCTTATCTAGCCTGTTCAGACCCAAGCGATGTGGCCAGGGTTGAAGACAGAACCTACATTTGTTCTAAAAATAAAGAAGATGCGGGCCCCACCAATAATTGGATGGATCCAGCAGAAATGCGCACGACGCTACAGCCCCTATTCACAGGTTGCATGAAAGGCAGAACGATGTACGTTGTGCCTTTTTCAATGGGTCCTCTAGGATCACCCATTGCCCATATTGGGGTTGAGTTATCTGACAGCCCTTATGTGGCTATCAATATGCGCATCATGACTCGCATGGGTAAAGGCGTTTTTGATGTTTTGGGCGCCACTGGTGATTTTGTGCCATGCGTTCACACGGTTGGTAAGCCATTGCAGGCCGGCGAAAAAGATGTGTCTTGGCCGTGCAACAGCACCAAGTACATTGTGCATTACCCAGAAACCCGTGAGATTTGGTCATTTGGTTCAGGTTACGGCGGCAATGCATTGCTAGGCAAGAAGTGCTTTGCTTTGAGAATTGCTTCAACCATGGGTCGCGATCAAAACTGGTTGGCAGAACACATGTTGATTTTGGGTGTTACATCGCCCGAGGGTAAAAAATATCACGTGGCTGCAGCATTCCCATCAGCTTGTGGCAAAACGAACTTTGCCATGTTGATTCCACCGCAAGGTTATCAAGGTTGGAAAGTAACAACCATTGGTGATGATATTGCTTGGATCAAACCACGCAAAGATCCTGTCACAGGAAAAACACGTTTATTCGCGATCAATCCAGAAGCGGGTTATTTCGGTGTTGCTCCAGGTACAAATACCTTGACCAATGCCAATTGCATGGCGTCTTTGAATGAGAACGTTCTCTTTACAAACGTTGCACTGACTGATGATGGTGATGTTTGGTGGGAAGGCATGACAGAGCAAGCCCCTGATCATTTGATCGATTGGCAAGGCAAGGATTGGACTCCTGCAGATGGTGCAGCAGGAAGAAAAGCATCACATCCAAATGCTAGATTCACAGTGGCAGCAACCAACAATCCAGTGATTGACCCAGAGTGGAACAATCCTGATGGCGTTGCAATTGATGCATTCATCTTTGGCGGCCGTCGCTCAACAACGGTGCCATTGGTGACGGAGGCTCGTAACTGGGTTGAAGGCGTTTACATGGCATCAACCATGGGCTCTGAAACAACAGCCGCTGCTGCTGGTCAGCAAGGCGTTGTGCGCCGCGACCCATTCGCGATGTTGCCTTTCGCTGGTTACAACATGAGCGATTATTTCCAACACTGGTTAAACATGGGTAAAAAGCTTGAGGCCGAAGGCGCAAAATTGCCAAGCATTTACTGCGTTAACTGGTTCCGTAAGAACGAGGCTGGCAAGTTTGTGTGGCCTGGATACGGTGAAAATATGCGTGTACTGGCTTGGATGCTTGAGCGCATTGAGGGCAAGGCCAAAGGTCAAGAAAATATTTTTGGCACCACTCCTTCGCACAAAGACATCAATTGGACCGGTCTTGATTTCAGCGAGGACCAGTTCAATCAAGTAACCTCAATTGATAAGGCTGCATGGCAAGAAGAAATGAAGTTGCACGATCAGCTGTTTGATCAGCTCTCATATCACTTGCCAAAGGAGTTGGTTCAAACAAAACAGGCCTTAGAAAAGCGCCTAGCCAGCTAAAGAAATAATAGAAACAAAAAACCCCTTGTTTGAAATCTTCAAGCAAGGGGTTTTTTTAATGAGGCTTGATCAGTTAGTTCGTTTTGGGAACATGTTCGCTGGATTGATATGTGTGCCAGCTCTGATGACTTCATAATGAAGGTGTGGGCCTGTTGATCTTCCTGTGTTACCCACCTTGGCGATCACGTCACCGCGTTTAACGGTTTGCCCCACTCTAACCAGCAATGCACTTGCGTGGGCATAGCGCGTTTTAAAACCTTCTGCGTGATTGATTTCAACCACATTGCCATAGTGCCCATCCCAGCCAGAGCGACTCACAACCCCGCCGGCAGAGGCAAGAATCGGTGTGCCAACCGGCGCAGAAAAATCTAAGCCTTCGTGCTTGGCCATTGTGTGTAAGAAAGGATCTAGTCTCAAGCCAAAGCCACTGCTAAGACTGTAGTTGTCTTTAATGGGGGTGCCAGTAGGAAGACTGTTTAACCAAGTGAGCTGTCTTTCCCAAAGAACATTGATTTCTGAAACACTCTTTTTAAATTCTGTGATGTCCTGAAGTGAACCATCCAAAGCATCGATCAAACGAACATCTTTTTTGATTTTCATTTCTGGAAGTTTGTGAGGGCCACCCTTGCCATTGCCACCCGGAACTTGAGACTTGACCGCGCTTGGCGTAGCCATGTCCATGAATTTATCTTTTAGTTTTTGAATCTGAACAATTTCTTCAGAGGTTGTTTGTAACTTTTCCTGAATTGCTTGAAGACGTTCTTTGTAGGCTGATTCAATTTGATCTTGTTCGGCCTGAGTTAAAACACCGCCCATGGCCCTTGCTAAATCTGGCCTTGCCTCAATCGCAATTCTCAAACCAACAAAATGCAAAATGCCGCCGGCTGCAACCAAGAGTGCCGCGAAAATAGCAACCGCAATTGAAACGGTTCTTAAAGTAATCGATATTTTTCGTACCCGACCCGTTGGACCGGAAACCCACATTAACTGCATAAATCTTGCTCTTTTTGATCAGACATGCATTATAAAGGCTCCCATGAATATGCCAATACCCTCCCAAGCCTATGATGCAATCGTGATTGGTGGCGGGATTGCTGGCACATCAATCATAAAATCATTAAAAAACAATAACTTGAGCAACTTTTTGGTGATTGATTCAGGAAGTTCGCCAGCCCAGGGCACCAGTGGGCATGATGGCGCCCTTTGTCATCCTTATGTTGGTCGGGGCGCCTCAAGGCTTCAGCGTTTGAGCATGATTGCGTTCAACGAAGCCAAGCAAGTTTGGGCAAAACACTGGACTGGTAAGGGTGTTTTGCATCTGGCTAGAAACGCAGAAAACCATGATAAAAGCTTAATGAGTGAGCGCCTACTATCCCAAGGTTTTAGCTTTGATAATGCTCAGGTGGTTTCCGCTGATGAAGCTAAGGTGCTCTGCGGCGTATCACTGGCCGGCACTTTTTTTCCAGAGGGTGGCTGGGTTAATCTCAAAAAAATCTGCGAGGATCTGTTTTCAGATCTGACAAACCAGCAGACCATGATGAGATGCACAGTTGCAAAAATTGCATATCGTGACAAACATTGGATTGTTTACGATGAGCAGCAAAAAATCATTGGGGTGACGCCGAGATTATTTTTAGCCAATGGTTTGGGCGTTAAAGCATTGGCAGCTTGCGCAGGCATAGATTTGCCTCTTAAACCGGTTCGAGGACAACTATCCACCTTTCGATTTAAAAAAGAAAGCTCATGGGCCAAGTGCCGACCGAAGGCGGCCATTTCTGGGAAGGCGTATTGTTTACCGCCGATTGAAATGAGTGACGGTTCTTTTCAGTGGATGGTTGGATCTAGTTACGATGAAAACGAGGATGACTTAAGTATTTGGGATCAGAGCCATCAAGAAAACTTGAGCCTCATTCAGGAAATGCTTGAAACAGAATGTGATCCGTCAGAAATTGAGCCAGCGGATGCATTTGTTGGAATACGTTGCGTGGCCAGCGATCGCCTGCCGATCATGGGCCCCGTAAAAGGCCACCCTGGTTTGTACATCCTGACCTCTTTAGGATCGAGGGGCGTGATGTGGTCAGCGCTCGCCCACCAGATGTTCACAGAACATCTGGCAGAAGAGATGCGTCACTCAGCTTTTTTAGACACGCGTTTTTTTGCGGGCGCGCGTTTAGCTGGTTTGGGCTTATCAGAAGATTTGGTTTCTGCTTTGCTGCCAGCACGCTTTTTGGCGGGAACTTCAAATTCAAAACCAATTTTGCCGTCTGGTTGACGCGCCAAATATGCTTTAAAGCCACGCCCAGTTCTAGAGGATTTGAAGTTGGTCAATAAATCTGTTTTGCCCTCATTCAAAAGCTTAGATACTTGCTCTTGCGAAATCTCTTGTTGCAAGACAACTTTACCGGTAGAAAAATCACAGGATTTGTTTGGTCCAACACTTCGCTCACAAAGATACTTCATGCCATGTTCATAAACCGCACCCGAGCATTTAGGACAGGCACCCAAGGATGATTGACCAGTGAAGTCAACCTCTTCATTGTTGTCTTCGTCGCTGTTGCCGAAATCAAACTCAAGCTTGTAACCTGCATTTGGATAGTCTTTGTCGTCCTCTGGAATAGAAACCAATTTAATGATCGCAGCAAAAGGGCGCCCCATTTTGCTTCTAAATCCTTGTAGCGGACCGATCTCTTTATTCTTGATGAACTCTTCTGCTTCGTGGTATTCAAAAGCACGGCCACCAGGAATTTTGCTGATAGAGAAGCCACACTTTTCACAAGCAAAGCGACGATAGTTTTCTTTCACTAAGCCACCACAATGAGGGCAAGGTGTTTTTAGATCTGCATAGTCACCAGGAATCGTATCGCTGTCATATTCTTTGGCGCGCTTAACAATGCGCTGAGTGATTTGTGCAATTTCTTGCATGAAGGTATTGCGGTCAATCTGACCTTTTTCCATCAAGGCAAGCTTGTGCTCCCAGTTACCTGTTAATTCGGGGTGAGTTAATTCTTCAACGCCTAGACCGCGCAACAAAGTCATTAACTGAAAAGCTTTGGCGGTCGGAATAATTTCCCTTGCTTCACGCACCATGTACTTTTCGAACAACAAACCTTCAATGATCGCGGCCCTGGTGGCTGGAGTACCAAGACCTTTCTCAGACATCGCCTCTCTAAAGTCTTCGTCA
>ERZ1022724.58-NODE-58-length-28164-cov-17.100608_pt1 | contig 28164 bp, 22 predicted proteins | sample MGYA00521091_ERZ1022724 | MGnify/ENA primary metagenome ERZ1022724 (study PRJEB33162, sample SAMN09537610) | freshwater metagenome | isolation source: freshwater | place: Canada:Alberta | collected 2017-07 | study: EMG produced TPA metagenomics assembly of the... | reverse complement strand
CGACAAATCCCGCCGCCAGCCGCCCGTGGCGGAGTTGGTCAGCAAGCCCCGGCTGTAGGCGGTGAGATCATGCATTCTTCTCAAGTCCGCAGGAGGATTCACGAGTTTCAAATTTCCAGTGCTGGGAACCACCCTGCCCGTGGCATAGCCGTCCAAGTCCTGAAGTCCGAAGGTAGCGGCATCCGCCTTCCCGTTCGAGCGTGCCCGCTCCTGCCACTGAACAATCGACGCAGGCCTGGGGGAGCGATCGGTATTGATCATGGCCTTGGAGTTATCTCCGCTGGTCCACCACGCGAGGGCACCTCGGGAGGCGTTGATCAAGGTGGGCCTCAGGAACACCTGACGACCGGGCTGGTTGGCACTGGCGGTGGAGACCATCGGCACGAAATTCGCGGTGGGGGTATTGGCAATGTCGGGAAAATCGGTTACTCCCGGATTGGTGATGGCGGTGGCGGAAGTCAGCCAGCCGAGAAAGCGGCCGGATCCTGCGGAATTAGGCGGTGCCAGCGGGTTCCCGGCGCTGCGCTTGGATCCGTAGTTCGGAATGATCGGTCTGCCAGCGGCATCATGGTCGGATCCTTCCCAGCTCCGCCATGCGCCGGTCACCGGAGGGCTGTTGGGGTCGATCACACCGGAACTTGCGGTGACCCGGGTATCATGTCCTGCCATCAATTGCAGCTGGCCGAGCGCGAGCAGCATCGAGAGCCGCGCATTGCTGCGTGCCTCGGCCATCGCCAAAGAGCTAGAGGAAGCCCTCAAGGAAACCGAGGATAAGGACAGCAGTCCGACAGCGATGATGGTAAGCAGAATCATCAGACTGAGGGTTACAACCAAGGCGAATCCTTGCTTGGACGTCGGGTTATGCGCTTGCAAAGTGGGTTTCATGTAAATACATTAACATTACATCGTTTGAGAGCCAATAAAAAAATCAGACCTTTCGGGATTTATCCAACAAAATCGATTCTCGCAAGGTTCATCAGGCTCGGTGAATCAGGAATGGGGCGGATCCCGGGTGGCTCAGGCTTGAGTTGACGGTTTGGTGCATTTCAGATCGAAGCTCCCCCCTCAGCCTTGAGACTTTCCAGGCGATCGCGGGTGATCGGGTAGCGCCGGATCGCCAGCAGCGAGAGCAGGCAAATGGCCGCGCCGATCACGAAAGTGACCAGGCCGAGATTCCAGATGGCCTCCGGTGTCTGGGTGACCGCCTTGCCCTCCTTGGGAACCTGATAGCCGATGCCACTGAGGCACCAGCCCGCGACGATGAGGCTGAAGGAGATGGCCATGCGCATCGCAAGACTGAAAACGGACGAATAGCCACCATCCTTGACCTCGCCGGATTTCAGGCGGCGCACCTCGCTGACGTCCGCCATCATGGCGGTGGAGACCGGCAGCATGATTCCGTTTCCGAACCAATATGAGGCGTGGAAGATCACGAAAAGAATCAAGGCAAGCGGCAGAGTCACCCCACCCACCGCAAGAGTGGTATCCGGCTTGACGAATCCTGTTAGAAACAAGCCCGCGAGCATGAGGTTTCCAATGATGCTGATCACCCCGCCGATGAGCACCGCACCCTTTTTATCAAAGCGCTTGGTGAGGCCCATGGACACCAGCGCGCCGAGGGCCATGCCGATCATCGTACTGCCGTGGGCGATGGATTTCTGCCAGGCGGGGAACTGCATGAAGTCATCATAGACAAACATCTGCAGGGAACTCACGATGACCATCCCCGCGCAGACGACGAAGATGAAGATAAACACCCACCGCGGATTCGGATCCGCAAGGATGGTTTTCATTTCGATGAAGAAGTCCTTGAACCAGCCATTTTCGGAAGCGCGCGGCGCATGGCTCGTATCCTCCCGCCAGCGGAAGGTGAAGATGCAAACGAGCAGGACAAACAGCGCGGTGGCAGCGGCGAAGGTGCCGCCCATGTGATGATAGTTCGCCTCGATGGTGGTGGCCTGGGTGTTGCCTTTACCACCGAAGAAAAACACCCATGCCATGGCCGGCCCGGCGAAGTTGGCGGCCATGTTGAAGATCTGCCGGATGCCTTGCAGCCGTGAGCGGCCTTGGTAGTCGCCACACATTTCAAAACCGAGCGCCATATAGGGAATGAAAAACATGGTCAGCCCGGTGCGCAGGATCAGATTCATCGCCACCAGATACCAAAAGATACCCATCTGGCTGCCGCGGCAGAATTCCGGCACGGTCCAGATGAGGTATGAACAAAGCGCCATCAGCAGGCCGCCGATAAGCATGTAGGGATGGCGGCGGCCCCAGCGGCTGCGGGTGTTGTCGCTGATATGTCCCATGACCGGTTCGGTGATGGCTTCCCAAAAGACCGAGACCGACATCGCAAGGCCCGCCCATGTGGGATCGAGCCCGAGCGACTTGGTATAGAAAAGCATGGCAAAGCCGAAGATGCCGTTCATCACGAGCGAATTCGCGCATTCGCCCAGCGAGTAGGTCATCATGCTGCCGGTCGGGCAGGATTTGGATTTTTGGGTCATGGTATCAGATGGTAGATTCCGGGATTTAGTTAAATGTTCCGAACACCCGAAGCTCTTGCACGACGAGTGGATCGCCAGGTTGTGCACGGCGGATTCGGATGGATTGGGCGCGGGTATCGGCGGGCAGATCGACTCTTGCGAGCTGCGGTGGGACAAGCTCGAGCGCGGCGCTTTCCGCCGCATCCCGGGTGGTGGTTTGATCGCCGGTCTTCATTTCGATGCGCAGGCGTTTTGGTTTGTTAGGAGCGGGATCGCCGCCTGCGAGTGCGTTTCCAGCAAGGACCGTGGTGGTGCCGGATTTCAAGATCTCGCGGATCCTGGCCGTGACGTCGGCTTCCTGTCCATCCACGCCATAAGTGGCTTTGAGGATTTCAGGCGGCGGGCTGGAAGCCTTGGCGGGAACCGGCATGGTTTTGGCACCGGACCCTGCGGGATCGAGTGAAACATCGATCACCACGTCATTGCCAATCGGGCCGAGCACTTCGATGTGTGAGATGCGCGCGGCTTGTCCGAGGTCGATAAGGCCGGAGGGGGTGGCATCGGGTGCTTGTGGCTCGTTGCCCTCCGTATGTCCGGTGGGGCGCGATTTCCAAGCGGTGGCGGAGTCCCCATCCACAGCAGCGAAGGCCCAGGCGGAGCCACCATCCGGCCCGGGATCCGGGAAGGAGGAAGCCCTGAAGGCTTTCCAGAGCGCGATGTTTTGCAGCGGGGAATCTTCCGCCACTTTCAGCGCGAAGACCGTATCAAGAGGATCCCAGGATACTCCTTCGGGCAGGGTGATTCTCACTCCATCCGAGTTCTGGACGAAAGCGGCGGATTTCTTGTTAGATAATAATATAGCCTTCGCAAACTTCCTGCCATCCGCAGGAGCCGGAAGTTGCACCGAGCGCCGACCATCGGCGGGCGGGGTGAGGATGTGGATGTATTCGATCGAGTCATCGGTGGCGCGGGTGGCCACTCCACCCCATTTGAGATCGGGGATGCGCGTGCCCCGTGCGGTCGGCCACGAGACGCTGGCGTAGGTGTTTTTAATCGAGGGCGCGATGGGTTTCATCCAACTGGCGATGCGCTCCATCGTTTCTGCGACGCCGGTTTCCCAGCCACCACCGGCATGATTTCCTGCGGCCCACTGGGTGCCGCCGCCTTCGTGGTTGGCACCGGCTTGGAGGACGGTGTAGCGGAACATGTCCTCTGCTTTGAAATAGACCGCAGAATCGCCTGCGGGCTTGGTGGCATACCAGGAGGGAGTGAAAATGGTCCCCACCGGCATCCGCCAAGCAGGCCAGGCATTTCCATCGCGGTTTGCGAACTCGCCCCAGTGTGCGTATTCCTTGCAGCCGACGTCGAGCGAGTAAGTAGTGCCATACCAGTTCTGCTCCATCATCAGGTCCGGTTGAAGCGATTTAACCGTTTGGCGAAGTCGCGGATAATCGACCACCTTCCAACTGTCTCCGGCAGCGCTGCCTTCGTCTGAAAAGATGCCGATGATATCATTTCCATACCGTGCGATGAGTTCATGGTAGAGCTCGTTGGAGAAGTCGTTCCATTTCTTGCGGTCGAATTTCGCCCAATCCGGGTTGGTGCCATTGGGGCCGCCCCATCCGGTTTTGGTCTGGTCCTCCTGGCTGAGGTCATGGCCGTCGCGCGGGTGGGTGTAGAGCATGACCTTGATGCCCTTTGCCTTGCAGGATTCGATCACGTCGCGCAGCAAGTCGCGTTTGCAACGGTGATTTGCGAGGCCCCACTTTGCCATGGTTTCGCTCGGGAATAGCGGGTTGATGTTGTAGTGCCAGGCGGTGAGAATCACATACTCGACTCCCCAGCGGGAAAGGTCGTTGGCGAAGCCTTTGGCATCGAATGCTTCGGCAAGTTCGTCGAAGGACGCCGGGACCTTGCCCTTGCTGTCGACAGTGAATGGCTTGTCCTGCGAGCCGCCCCAGACATAGTGAACGAAAAAGCCGTGTTTCGACTTGAGGAATTCCGCCATGCCATTGGTTGCGGCATGGATCCGGGCGGATGAACCCAGCAGCATGGCGGCGGCGGCAAGGAGCGGAAGTTTGGATTTCATCGGAGTCGGCAGTAGTGGATGGAAGTCTGGACCTGTTTGGCCAAACGTCGGGGAAGGTCTCTTTGGATACAGGAGTCTAGGGTCTGTCCAATCGGATCGCCGTGTGGACTGGGTTCCAGTTTTCGTCATCGGGCAGGGTGATCATATATCCGGCAGGGGTGAGTTCGAGTTTTACCGCTTTTCCGGATGGCATCAGGGTGGCCTTGCTAAAGCGTGCGCCATTGGCAGGCATGCCGATGAGCAGGCGTCTGCCTTCGTGGGGATTGAGGATATGGAGATAGGTGGTCGAGCGGTCGGGTGAATCGGTGGCGACCCCCCAATCGACGGCGCGGACGCCCCAGCCGATGTTTTTCAGGGCGGCGCCCTTCTGGGTGGGGAAGGCAGTGCTGGCGAGGGTGCCCTTGATCGTGGAAGCGACCGGTTTGAGATAGGACGCGAACTTCGCCATCGTCTCGGAGACGCCGGGCTCCCAACCGCCGCCCGGATAGGGGCCAGCGGCCCATTGCATGCCGCCGCCGAGGGTGTTAGTTCCGGCTTGGAGGACCGTATAGCGGAACATATCCTCCGCGGAATAGACCACGGTGTTTTGAGTGGCTGGCTTGGCGGCCCACCAGGTGGTGGCGAAGACCGAGGCCACCGGAAGGTCCCATGCGGGCCATGCGCCACCATCACGATTTTCGAACTGCTGCCAGTGGTGGTATTCCTTCACGCCGACGTCGCAGGCGTAGATCGTGCCATAATAGTTTTGCTGAAGCACGAGGTGGGGTGCGCGTGACTTGATGGTCTCGCGAAGGCGTGGGTAATTCACGACGCGATGGCTGTCACCGGCGGAACTGCCTTCATCGAGGAAGAGTCCGATGATATCTTTGCCGTAGCGATCCACCAGTTCCGCATAGAGTTCATGGGTGAAATTGTTCCATTTTTCATAGTCGAACTCGTCCCAATGGGGATCGCCGGGATGCTTTCCGGGATTGGCGCCCCAACCGGTGCGGACCCGGTCCTCGCCGCGCAGATCGTGGCCGTCTCGTGGGTGGGTGTAAAGCACGACGGGGATGCCCTTGGCCTTGCATGCATCGATCACGTCGCGCAGCACGTCGCGTTTGCAGGCATGTTCCGGCATGCCCCATTTTTTCATCGTCTCGCTGGGGAAGAGCGGATTGATGTTAGCGTGCCAAGCTGTGAAGATCACATATTCCACGCCCCAGGCTTCCATGTCGTTGGCAAAGCCTTTGGCGTCGAAGGCATCGGCCAGCGCATCAAACGACGCAGGTGCTTTGCCCTCGCGATCAAGGGTGAGACCACCACCAGCCCATACATAGTGGACGAAGAAGCCGTATTTCAATTTGAGGAAATCCGGGGAGATCCGCGTGTTGGCATGGCTGGACTGGACCATGAAACACAGGGCGACAAGCAGGGTGGTAAACAGATGTTTCATGGGTAAGCGATGAGTTTGACAGGACCGAAGAGGCCGGAGCGCGTTTGATGGGCGAAAGCGTAGGGGGTCGGAGTGCCCACGCTGTATTGGTTGGCAAGCGTGTTGGCGATGGTGATGGACAGCTGGTTTTTCCCGACTCGCAGGTAGGGAGTAAGATCGCACTTCCAAGGCGGCGCGATCAGGGTTGCAGCCTCGTGACCATTGATTTCAACACGCGCGGTGGCGGATAGATCGCCAAGATCCAGGGTGATTTGCGATCGCAAATCCGGGATTTCGAAAGTGCGCGAATAGATCGCCGAACCTGAGTAGGTGGCCAGACCGTGTTGGCACCAATCGCCACTCGCGAGCATCCCCGCTTCGCAGTGATAGCGGACAGGCTCGGGCAGTGCGTCGCCCGCGCGCGAGTCCGCGGGCGCTTCCACACGGAGGGCGCAGACGCCGGGTAATGCCGCGGCTTGCGGCAAGCGGCACTCGTAGCTATGCAGTCCATCTTCGGAAATCCCCTGCAAATCCATGGCCACGGGCACCGAGTCAAACCACAATGCAGCCGGCCCCCGGGTGACGATGCGGGCGGACCGGAATCCGGGTGGACTCAACCAACGGAAACGAATCGCACGACGGGCGCTTGGCGCGATGAGTGCAGGACGGGGTAGCGCTGGATCGTGAAGCCCCCGCAACCTCAGCATCTCGGGGGCCTCCTCCGCGGTGAATCGGAAAAACGCCCGGGTCCGCTGGCCCGCGGGCTGCACCAGCTTGACGACCAGTGGATTTTCTCCGGCATGAAGTCTGACCATGGTTTCACGAGGCTCGCACTCATAATGCGGGATGCTCCATGGCGCGTAAGAGCCAGGCGTCAGAGCGGTTTCCTGAACAAGCGCCCGGTCACCATTCAACCATGCCTGATATGCACAGCGGCCACCCATCTGGAACGGGACCCCGCACTCGTTTGGTGAGACGATGCTGGTGCGCAGAAACCAAACCGCGCCCGGTGTCTCGCTATGGAAGTCCAGGAACTCGTCCGGCACCTCGCCCTTGAGACCATGGGGGCCGCTGATCCAATCTGTTAGGAATGGATCGCGCTCGATCCCCCAGCGGGTGGAAAACGCATACTCCTGCCACGGAGGGTGAGCCGGGGGTTCCGAACCACTGCGGAGCAGCCAGCCCTCAATCTCCGTTAGATCGGAATCCGGCGCAAGCGGCCCGATGAATTCCAACCTCGGACCAAACGAAAAGGTCGTCCAAGCCCAAGCGGAATCATCAAAATCCGCGGCTTGCCAAGTTCTGTCGTCATCAAACTCGTCCGCATAAGCGAAGCGCCGGGCCTGCGGACCTAACACCTCATCCGCCGCAGGCAAGCTGAAGTCGCCGAAGCGATTGTCCAGCGTAGGCACGACCTGGAATTCCCAAGGGCCATCGAGCGTGGCCAAGACTCGGGTTTTACGACGGTCCTGCTGCACGTCGGACACCGCCTCATCGGCGCTGTGAATCACGATCACCTTCGATTCACGCGCCGCAAATGCCAGCGGACAGTCCATGGAAATGTCGGCAACCCCGCCGGTCCACGCGTTCCAGATTTCGGCACGACCCGCATCGCGAAAGCTCATACGGGCTTCCACCGGATGCCCGGCCGGATTAAATAGGTAAAACACTTCCCTGTCCTCAAGATGACGGTGAAGGACCTGCAACGGACAACTGGAAATGACGTCGCGCTCGATGCTTGCGTCAATGGCTGCCAGGACCCGTTCCCGGCCCGCTTTGAAGAAAAACGCCGTTCCTCCGCCTGCGTGGGACTTTTCGAGATCGGCATCATCGCCGGTTTCACCAAAGATTTCCGCGACCCTTGCGTCGAGCGCCGGATCATGACGCCCCGCGTGATCGCTGGCTTTGGGCAGACAGCCATAGGCAATCACCACGCCGCCGGCACGGACGAAATCATGAGCCTTCTCCAAGCTTGAAAACCTAACAGCCGCCATCGCCGGCAGCAACAGAACCCGGTAGGTGCCGCCCGCCACATGCAGACCGCCATCGGCAGGAGTCGCACGTTCAAGCGATTCGAAATCAAGAAAATCAAAGTCGCAGTTCCGGTCGAAGAGATACTTGCCGAGCTGGAAGGCACTCTCCTCCGGTTGGGCATCCTCCGACTCCTCACCACCGAGCGCTTCATTGCCGACATGGGCGATGATGCCGCTGACTGAAGCATCAGCCGCTTGCGCATCGAGCGCCGCGATCGGATAGAGGATCGCCACATCACAGCGGCGGACACCTTGAGAGAGCAGCCAGCTCAGACGCGTGAACCAGCGGTTGAGCGCCTCGGCATGTTGCCAATACGGCTGGCGGAAATGAAAATCCGGCGGAGCCCATTCCCACCACCCGCCGAGCGTCGAGTAGTAAAGACCATGGAGATTCACGACCGTCGCGCCGTAGGCGAAGTCCTCCTGGATGGCCGCCACGACATCGGCCGGGGTGGTGCCCCAGCCACTGGAGTGGAAAGCCTCGATCCACACCCTCGGACGCTGATAGAGATGGGCGATGGAGCTATTCACCTTGAGGCCCTTGAACGCCCGCGCGCCTTGCAGCTTCGGATCGTCACAGCCCGGCGCGGAATACCACCGCATGGTGCGGAAATAATCGCCATAATGGGCACGCCCCTGGCCGATGCGACCCCGCCCGCAATTGTCATGACCGAACAAGATGCCCCGCGCCTCATGCCAGTGGAAGACCGGCTTGAAGTAACAATCCTCGATGCGGCGGGTGACATGATCCGCGAAATCGAGCCGGATTTTCTCCGTTGGATTTCCAAAATCATGCCACAAGGCGGGCAGCAGCGGACGGAGATCATAGCCCTTGGCCTCCAAGAACCCTTGGAACAGGAAATCCGACCAAAACGGCATCCGGCACCCGAAATCGAGCTCATCCTGGAAGAAAAGATTCAGCGTCTTGCCCAGTTCGCCGGGACATTCCCGCTCGAACGGGGCGTAAAGCTTGTCGATCGCGAGCTCCCCGGACCGCGGATGCAGCGGATCGAACGCATTCGGCCGGGCGAACACCAGCGCGACGAACCAATCCCCTGCCGGAGCCGCCCATTCCAACATCCCGCCGGACGTCAAATCCGTCAAATCCAACCGGGTATTAAGGGCCGGCGTGCCATTTTCCATGCGGTATGCCCAGGCACCGACCATGATGGCCCCCTCTTCCGCCGCGAGGCGGACTTGCTCATTTCCGGAAATCCGCCCTGCAACACACGCCAACTGGCCGCCTTGCATTCCGGGTGTCTCCTGCCCGATGGATTTGAGAATCGGCTCGATCAAGGTGTAATCCTGGAACCCGGCCGTCATCCCACGACGGCGGCATTCAGCGAGAAACCAGCGGAAAAGGTCCCACCACGCGGGTGAGAACAACTTCGGATCACCCGGGGAGTTGCTTCCATCCGGCTGGTGCGGATAGCTGACAATCGTCTGACGGACACCTTTTTGGAGGAGTTGATCAAGCTGCCAGGCGATGCGGCCGCGATCCAGTTTTTCACCCGCCCACCAGTAGAATGGCACCGGGCCAAAGGCGCTCGGCGGGCACAGAAAAGCCTCTCTCATCTCGCGGCTTGCCGCCGTCGATGATCCTTGATTGATGATTGGTGATCCTGCCGTGTGAGCCATCAGTTCCGCTGCGCGCTTCCGTATGAGTTACGAACGCGCAGCAGCATCGCAGATATCCTGCGGATTCCCATGGAAAATTCCCTAAGATTCATGGACTTTTCCCGTGCCGGCTGCTGGAGCGACGGGTCGTTCACCTCGCCTTGGCAAGCCCTCAAGCCTCGTCACACCTACCAACCGGAATCCCTTGTTCGCCACCCCGCGTGTGCCATGATGTTCCCTTGAGGATGGGGCTTGGCGTACGTGCCGATCACAGGCATAGTCAGCCACCACATCAACACATGAAGATTCTCAGTTACCTTGATAAGGGCTATGCGCCCTTTGTGCGCCGGCTTTCCCGCAAAGCTCTACCGGAGGCCGGAACTTGCGAATTGGTGACCCAAATCATCGCTGAGGTCGCAAGCAAGGGCGACGAGGCCCTGTTTGCCTTCACCAAGCGTTTCGACGGTGCCACGCTCACTCCGAAGACACTTTTTGTGAGTGAAGCTGAGTTCGCAGCCGCGGAACAATGCGTCACCCCGGAAACAAAAACCGCCGTCGCCCGCAGCTTGAAAAACATCCACGCCTTCGCGAAACACAGTTTGCGAAAGGATTGGAGTGCGAAAAATGCCGAAGGTGCCACGGTGGGAGAGCGGTTCACCCCTTTTCAGCGGGTGGGCGTTTATGTGCCAGGCGGCAAGGCTCCGCTGGTATCCACCGCGCTGATGACCGCCGGCTTCGCGCAGGCGGCCGGGGTTCCTGAAATCCTCGCGGCGACTCCGTGCGGGCGCGATGGCTCGGTGAATCCCGCCCTTCTCTACGCGCTCAAGGCGGCCGGGGTGACCGAGGCGATCAAGGTCGGCGGCGCGCAGGCCATCGCAGCCCTCGCGCTGGGAACCCGCTCGATCCGCTCCGTGGACCGCATTTTCGGCCCGGGAAACAGCTTTGTGGTCGAGGCAAAACGCCAACTCGTCGGCGCGGTTTCCATCGACCTGCTTCCCGGCCCCAGTGAGATTCTCATCCTCGCCGATCACACGGGGAACCCCCACTTCATCGCTGCTGACATTCTTGCCCAAGCCGAACACGGCGGTGACAGCGTGGTCGGATTCGCCACCGACTCGAAAGCGCTGTTAGGAAAAGTCGTGAAAGCCATCGAGAAGCAAGTCACCTCGCTCTCAAGGGCCAAGATCATCCGCGAGGTGCTCAAGCGGGGAACCTTTTTACTCCATTTGAAATCGTTTGAGGAAGGCGTGGCCATCTGTAATGCCTTCGCGCCCGAGCACCTCACCCTGATCACTGCGGCGGAGGATCGCTGGCTCCCGCGAATCCACACGGCTGGAGCCATCTATCTGGGCAATGACTCTCCCGTGGCCGTCGGCGATTTTCTGGCAGGTCCCAGCCACACCTTGCCGACTGGCGGTTCCGGCAGATCGTTCTCGGGAATCCGGGCGGACCAGTTCCAACGCCGCACCAGCATCGTCAGGCTCGACAAGGTGTCCGTGAGAAAATCCTTGTCCGTCGTGGAGGAATTCGCCCGTATCGAGGGACTGGACGCCCACGGCCGCTCCACGGCCATCCGTCTCGAGAAATGACCGCGCAACGAGGATCCCAGAGTCGGTCACACGCCCGCCGTGCGACGGGTATCCTGCGCTGCCCGGCTTGCGGCAACACACTCAAGGCGGATGCAAAGTGGTGCCCCACCTGCAACTTCACCGGGGGCGATTCCTTGGCGATTTTTCCCGGAGCCGCACCGCCATTGCTGCCCATCTCAGACCCGCTCGGGCTCTTGAATACCAGCGGACTGCGGAAAATCTCCCGAACTCGCGACAAGCTCATCAGGCGCTTCCCGCAGTTCCAGTGGCGGATTTCCATCGACCGGCTGGCGATCGACACCCCGCTTCCGCTGCTCGGATTCTGGCTTCTCAATGCCAGCCCGCTCCATGGAGACGAGACAGCGGAGCAACGTGCGTGGACCGTCTTGCTCGTGGTCAATGCCGAGCATGGAAAAGTCGCCGTAGCGGCCGGCTATGCAGCGGAAACCTGCATCTCTGACGATGAATGGAAAACCGTCCTCAGCACCATGGCAGCCCCTTGGGCCGCGGGGAATCCCAGCGCGGCCATCTGCCAGTTTTTCGATACCACCCGGCGTCACCTCGAGCGGAATTGGATCCGCTCCGGAAATCAAGCCATGAATCAGCGCCAGCCATGATTGCCTGGGTATTCATCATCATCTCCGCTGTTTTTTCCATCCCGCCTGCCCAAGCGGCACAGGATTTTGAATTCGGCCCCCGTCCTCCGCTCGCGGTTTTCGATCCGGTAGGCCTGCTTGACCCCGCAGTGGCGAAGGCGGTTTCTGATCCTCTCGCAGCAGCCTATCAAAAAGAAGGCATCGATGTGATGGTCGTCCTGCTTCGCGAGATCGGCCAGGCACCTCCCGAGCACGTGGCGGGGCGCTTCGCCGCGGCGTGGTGCGAGGCCCCCATCCACTGCGTCGTCCTCCACATCCCGGGGCGCGAGGGAAGCCCTTGGATCGTCCCAGCTGGAAAGCTCATCGGCCAGATCGATCCCGCAGCCGTGAAAACCGCGGTCGCCAACGCACAACGCCGCAGCGCCGCGGAAAGCACCGACGCGGACAAAATCCAAACCTCCGCCACCGCAGCTGCGGACATGCTCCGCAGCTGGATGGGCAGCGCCATCGCCCGGACCACCCATATCGGGATTGAAACCACCAAGATGCGCCTCGAACTCGAAGCGGAGTCCCGTCGCTGGAAACTCGGCGTGATGATCGCCGCAGCGGCCTTCGTTCCACTCGTCGCAGGCATCGTCCTGATCGCCAGCTTGGTCAACCATCGTGGCCCGCGTCGATTCGCCAGGAACCATCCCTCACCACCCCGCCTCGGAGCACCTCATTGCGGGGGCGGCCACGCGACGGCCGACCTCGGCCCACCTCCCCCCTGACAGCCCGTGAGTCCCCTGTTTTTCACCCTCCCGCTCATCACCGCCGTCATCTGCCTGACCGGATGCGACTCCTCAAAGGAAAATCTAACACCCACCCGACCCGCCGAGACGGCTGCCCCGGTGGAGTCTCCGCCGGACATCCCCATCCTCCCGCTCACCGAAGGCGACCATTGGATCTACCGGGTGCATCTTGAAATCCCCGCTGGCATCACTTCACCAAGCGCTGCCGAACTTGATTCCCACCACCCGCTCACCCGCACCTACCTCGGAAAAATCTCACCTGCCGAAGGCCTGCCACGAGTGGATTGCTTCGAAGTGGTGGCACCTGCGCTGCCCGTCGAACGCGAATTTGTGGACATCCATCCCGACCGCATTCTCATGCGCGGCTCGATGCTCATGCGCCCCGAGACCACCCACCCGATGTGGCTGGACCCGCCCGTGCCCTTGATCATCGCGGGCATGAAACCCGGTAGCGAATCTCCTGAAATCAAGGCACTTTCCGGCGGACTGTCGCGAAAAACCCAGATCATCGCCCGCGAAACCGTCACCGTCCCCGCAGGCACCTTTCCCTCGATCCGCCTGCTCATGACAGGCATGGATGGCGAGCTCGAACTCCGCCGCACCCTCTGGTTCACCCCTCGCATCGGGATCGTTCGGGAGGAAAAAATCCGCCATCGTCTCGGAAAACTCATTTTCCGGGAAACCCATGAACTCACCGAGACCAATCTTCACCCCGCAGCGCCTCCGCCGTAAAGCCTCCGGAGTTTGGATGGTCCATGGCAGCGACAGGCCGCCCGGGTATCACGGGCCATGCGCAGCCCGCTTTCCACCCAGGAAAAAATGCTCCAGCGCCTCGATCGACCCATGCCCGTGCGAAGCTTGGGACAGCCACCCTCCTCCCTCTCGGACCACACGCTTCACGGCTGCCACCGAGTTGGCCGGACAGGCACTCATGCCGACATTCACCGGATCTAACATCTCAAGATCATTGTAGCTGTCACCGATTGCAAACCGCTGCCCCACGGCCAAGCCGTATGCTTCCGCGACGTGGCAGAGGCTGCTGCCTTTTTGAAAATCCCGATGCCCGAACCGCAGGTAGATCGAGTTCCTCTGCCACGAAAGGTGCGGCTCGTCCCGCACCAGCGGCTCGATGTGCTCGATGATCCACTCCATTTCCTCCTCGGATTGGGAAATCAAGCCCGCCGGCTCGCCATCCATTTCAATCCAACGCGCTGCGGTATGATTTTCGATTTCCTGCCGGAGGCGCTTGAGCAACTTCCGCGCATGTTTGAAGAGCCAGTGAATCTCCTTTTCACATCGCTGGTTCCACTTCCCGTGAGGAACCCACCTCCCGAATGCATTGGGCAGGAAAATCTCGCGCTCCCGGGCCACCACCCAGTCCGGCGAGAAGGGGAACCGGCTTTCAACCAGCCCCTCCACCACCTGCGCCATCGAGCGCCCGGTATTGATTCCCCACACCACCCCCTGCTCTTCCCGCAAGCGCCGCACCAGCTGAAAAAACTCCACCGGAACCGGCGGCTCACCCGCGGAGTGATGCAAGGTCCCATCAAAATCAAAGGATAGAATGGCGGTCGGATGCGCTGGTGCTGGCAGTGGAATCATGGCGTTTCAATTCGGAAGCCTCCACCCTAGCAGACATCCCGATCAAAGAGAACCCCTGCTTCTCGGAAAATTCGTGAAAAACCGACCCATGCGGACGCTCTTACTTTGACATTGCCACACGCCACCGCAACTTAGCAGCTCAACCCCATCGACTACCACCATGAACAACATCGTCCCCATGATCAGCTCCGGCATTTCCGGACCTCTCGGCGTCCTTCACCTGCCACGTCTCTGGCTCAAGGCCTCACTCGGAGCCGCCGGCAAACTCCACCCCGACTACCCAGCCTGCGGCGCCGGCTATGACCAGATGGTCCTCGATGCCCTGGGCATCGACAAGGCTGCCTTTGTCGCATTCATCAACGACAGCAAACCCACCTATCCGCAACTGGAAACCTGGATCCTCAGCCAGTCCGGCGGCGCGCTCGACGCCACAGCCGTCGCCAAGCTCAATGCCGCCATCATCGGCTACATCCACACCGATGATGTCCGCACCTCCATTCTCAACACGGTCGGAGTCCCCGATGAGGGGAAAATCCGCGATGCCATCAACTTGAACAACCTCGACGACTGGCACAGCTTCCACCAGACCGTGATCGCCGGCTGACCGCAACCAGACCACCCACACGGGAACTCTGGAATCGGGCGGCCACTCGCCTTTTTCCCTCCGGAGTTCCACGGTGGTGGTCTCCACACGGCTTGTAATTCGTGATTTTCCCTTCGTTGCGGCTTGACCCCGTGCCGCCAGCCCGCCAATTTTCCGCCCCGCCGCTCGCCCCAATGGCTTCGGCAACCTTAATCGAACCAACCTTATTGAGCAGCCATGGCCGCGAAGATCTACACCACCAAGGACGCATCCGTCGTCCCATTGAAGAAGAAAACCCTTGCCGTGATCGGCTTCGGCTCACAAGGCCACGCGCACGCGCTGAACCTCAAGGACAGCGGCCTCAAGGTCATCATCGGACTCTATCCGAAGTCCAAGTCACGCGAGGTCGCCAAGAAGCTTGGCTTCGAGGTGATGGACACCGCCGAGGCGGTCAAGGCTGCCGACGTCATCTTCGTCGCGACTCCTGACACCGTCATTCCTTCGGTTTACAACAAGGACATCGCTCCCCACCTCACCAAGGGCAAGACCCTGCTGTTCTCTCACGGCTTCGCGGTGCACTTCAAGACCATCACCGTGCCTACGGATGTGGACGTGATCCTGGTCGCGCCGAAGGGCCCAGGCCATACCGTCCGTTCGCAGTTCGTCGCTGGCAAAGGTGTTCCAGGACTCATCGCGGTCCATCAGGATGTCTCTGGCAAGGCCAAGCAAACCGCGCTCGCCTGGGCCGGTGGTATCGGCTGTGCCCGCGCCGGGGTGTTTGAAACCAACTTCCGCGAAGAGACTGTCACCGACCTCTTCGGTGAGCAAGTCGTGCTCTGCGGCGGCACCACCGCCCTCGTCAAGGCTGGCTTCGAAGTGCTTGTCGAGGCTGGCTTCCAACCGGAAATGGCCTACTTCGAGTGCCTCCACGAGCTCAAGCTCATCGTTGACCTCATGAACGAACAAGGCATCGCCGGAATGCGTTTCTCCATCTCGGAAACCGCCGAATACGGCGACGTGACCGTTGGCCCGAAGATCATCGACGCCTCCGTCAAGAAGCGCATGGTCGCCCAACTCAAGAACATCGAGAACGGCAAATTCGCCAAGGAGTGGACCGCCGAGTATGCCGGTGGAAACAAGAACTTCAACGCGATCCGCAAGTCGGAAGCAGCACACCCGATCGAAAAGGTCGGTGAAAAACTGCGCTCCACCATGAGCTGGATCAAGTCGAGCAAGATCAAGAAGGGCGCGAGCCAAGCCAGCTTCACCTCGTCTTCCAAGTAAGATCCCTTCTCGGGAGATGCCTCTTCAACACCGCCGGGTAGCAACCCGGCGGTGTTTTTTTTGGGGAATCAAACCGGCATGAAGGGAGACTGGGGATGAACTTCGCGGTCAGCCATCCGCCGCCCCCCCCGGCACAGCGACGCGCGCGCCTCAGACCCTCGTGCTTGAGGCGCGGACCTCTTCCGCGATGATGCGCAGACCCTCGCGGACGATGGATTCATCCATGGCGTAAGAGACGCGGATGCATTGGTGGCGGTGGGGCCAGGTGACATCATCCAAGCCAAAAAAGAAATGGTGGCCGGGGATGATGAGGACTTCGCGTTTCTTCAGGCGCTCATAAAGTTCCAGGGAAGTGATGGTCAGACCCGGAAACCAGAACCAGAGGAACAGAGCCCCTTCACTGCGATGCATGAACCACTCGATCTCCTCGCCAAAGGCATCCATGGCAGCTTGGCGGGCCAGCTGACACTTTGCCTGGTAAAACGGCCGGATGACTTCACTGCTGAGGCGGAGGATCTCACCGGAATGAATCAAAGGCAGCGTGATTTGCTGGCCGATGTTAGGATTTGAAAGCCCGGCGATGGCACTCATCGATCCAAGGGCGCGGATGATTTCAGGCGGGCCAATGACAATCCCCGTGCGTGTGCCCGGGAGGCCGAGCTTGGAAAGGCTCAGTGTGAGAATGACGTGGTTTTCCCAAAATGGCTTGGCCTCGACAAAGATGATGTTAGGAAAAGGTGCGCCATAGGCGTTGTCGATGATCAGTGGGATCCGGTGTTGCTTGGCGAGATCCGAGAGGTGGATGACCTCCTCGTCGGTAAGCACATTGCCGGTCGGATTGGTGGGGCGGGAGGCGCAGATGGCGGCAATGTCGGGTGTGACTTCCAATTTTTCGAAATCCACCCGGTATTTGAACTCGTGGGCACCGGTCTTTTCAATGATCGGGGGGATGGCATGGAACAATCCGCCATGAACTCCCTGGTTGGCGTAGCCGATGTATTCGGGGACGAGTGGTAGGAGGATTTTGCGGTGCGTGCCATCGGGCATTTCTCCCGCGAGCAGATTGAAGAGAAAGTAAAATGCAGTCTGGCCGCCACAGGTCACCGCGACGTTTTCCGGGCCAAGTTCCCAGCCGAAGGTCTCACGAAAAAGGGTGGCGATGGCTTCCAGGAAATGAGGGTTGCCGCTTGGTGGATCATAAGTGGTGAGCGAGCGTTCCAAGCCGCCCATTTCTGAGAGGATTTCAGCGAGCCTGCGCTTCCAGACGGCATGGATTTCGGGGATGCGGGCGGGTTGGCCGCCGCCGAGCATCTTGAGCTCGGGACCTCCGCTGGCAAGAGCATGGCCGAGGTCATCCATGAGATCGCCAATTCCGCTGCCACACCCGAGCTGTTGGCCGAAATTTGAAAATTGATATGACATTTTTGGAAAGCGGGATTTATACTGCGCACACACTTCAACCACCAACGCATTCCCATGTCCATCAAAGTCGGCGATCCAGCACCTCATTTCACCCTCGTTTCCCAAACCACCAACGGCCCTGAACTGGTCGCTTTGAGCGACCTCATCGGCAAATCTAACATCGTCCTCCTCTTCGTGCCGATGGCATTCACGGGCGGCTGCACCGCCGAGTTTTGCGAGATTTCCAAAGGGATCTCGGAGTATGACGCGCTGGACGCCAAGGTGCTTGGCATCTCTGGTGACAATCCATTCGCGCAGGAGGCCTGGGCACAGAAGGAAGGCATCACCATCACACTGCTGAGCGACTACGAGCACGCGGTGACGGAAGCTTACGGCGTGGCATACAAGCAGTTCCTGCCGGAAAAAAACCTGATCATGGGAGGGGTACCGAAGCGCTCGGCTTTCGTGATCGATCGCGCGGGAATCATCCAGTATGCTGAGATCCAGGAGCACCCGAAGGACATGCCGGACTTTGAGGCGATCAAGGCGGTTCTCCGCGGTCTCTGAAGCGCTTGAGTTTTCGACAATGGCCACCTGCCTGAGGCAGGTGGCCATTTTTTGTTTTGGTAGCCGCCGCGGTGGTAACCTTCTCTGGACAAGTGAGTTGGTTATCTTCAGAATCCGCGGCGGTGAAAGGTTTTTTCCGATCTGAGGCAGGGGCGGCGGTTTGGTGGCTTTTGGTGTCATTGTTACTCGCAGCCGGCATCGCACCACTCCTCCACCATGGGGGAAAGGCGTTTGCGGCGACAGCCGCAGCGCGGGAACTGCCGGAGCTGCTGGAATGGCTAGGCGCGTCATGCGGGCGTGCCGACTTTTCCCGCTACTTCAACCGCGCCTTGACTCTAACAGCATTGCTGCTACTGCCCATTCTTTACCGGCGGATCTGCTGGATCCGGAAGATGAACCAAGTGGCCCTGGTGCCACCCAAAGCGCTGCCCTGGAAATCCAAGCTCGCGCAAATCGTTGCAGGCTTCATCATCACGGCCGTGATTTCATGGGCCCTGTGTGAGTTGATTACCATCTCCGGGGCCTATGTCTCCAAGGCCTCCCCCCCGGACCTTGGGAAGGTGGCGAGTCGCGTTTTCCTCCCCGTGGTGGTGGTTGCATTTCTTGAAGAATGGCTGTTCCGGGGAATCTTGTTAGGACTTTGGTTCCGGATTTCCAAGCCATTGACAGCCTGCGTGGGCACTTCGTTGTTTTTTGCGTTCGCACACTTTCTATCGCTACCCAAGGGGGTGGCGTTGAGCGATCCCCGGTCGGCATGGGCGGGCTTTGAGCTGTTGGGAAAAATCGGTTTGCATTTGATGAACCCGGTTTTTCTCGTGACCGATTTTCTTACCTTGTTCGGGATTGGGATGGTTCTCGCGTGGGCCCGATTCCGCACGGGCGCTCTATGGGTCTCCATCGGCCTGCACGCCGGCTGGATCGCCGTTTTCAAGACCTTCAACCAAATCCACCGGCGGGTCGACGACCATTGGCTGTTTCCACTAGGCTTGGGTGAAACGCTCCGGTCGGGACTGCTGCCGCTGCTAAGCATCCTTTTGGTCGCCCTGCTTTGCCGGTGGTTTTTTGCAACTCTGGAGTCGCGCAGGACAGGCGCCTAACCACGCATCACCGTGACGACGACCACATTCTGAAGACCGGCCCGGCGGAGAACTCTGGCACATTCATCCACCGTGGAACCGGTGGTGAGCACGTCATCGACAAGAACCGCCCCCGCGGTGCTGCCGCTGAAATGGCGCTCGCCTGCCGGGGTGACCGCGAAGGCGCCGCGCAAGTTTTCGAGGCGCTGTGAGCGGGTGAGAGCGGTCTGATGCTCGGTGGATCGGATGCGCTTAAGCCCGCGGAGCAACGGCAGTCCGGTATGCCCTGAGAGAACACGCGAGATTTCCTCCGCTTGATTGAAATGGCGGATCTGCTGGCGGCGGCGATGCAGGGGCACGGGGATGAGCGGCCAGCCCCCCGCCAGGGCCGGTGCCAGGCGGGAGTCGGAGAACGCCTCGGCGGCGAGACGTCCGAGGTCCTTGGCGAGATGAAGCTCGCGCCCGTATTTCAAGCGGTGGATCATGTCCAAGGTGCGATCATCCCGGAGAGCGGCGGGACGGGCGAAGTCGAAGGCGAACTTCAGGTGGTGGCAATTCGGGCAGGCAAACTTGTCCTCGATCTTCCCCGGAAAGACTTCACCGCATTTTTGACAGAAAGGTTCCGCGATGCGCGGCAGGTCCGCATCACAAACATCACACAAGGCCCGACCGTCCGCCAGGCCCACCTGACAGACCACGCAGCGGGGTGGATACAGCAAATCGAGGCTGCGCGATACCCACTTGCGCCAACCATGAATCTCAGGATGCGACGTCCGGGGCTTCATCCTTGGGTGTGGTTAGATAGGTTGCAAGCACGCCTACGATCACGATTCCGATGAGAGGAACCAAACCTTGTCTCAAGGGGACGCCCGAGATCACCCATAAAACCGAGTCCGGATCGGAAGTCGCGGAGAGCTTGGCGAAAACCTGGTTGATGAAAATCCAACCCGCGTGAAGGCCGATCGGCAGCCAGAGCGACGCCGTCCTCCAGCGGGCGTATGCAAGCACCGCACCAAGCGCGAGCAATGGCGCAAACGAACCTAACAAAATCTGCGGCTCGGCGAATTGGCCGACGATTTTCCCTAACAACTCAAAGCCCACCCGCGCGGCATCGGGATCGGACACATCCAACCCCGGTGGCGGCTTGAGAAAATGAACCAGGGCGAACAAAACAGCGGACAGTCCCAGCGCCGCGGCAGGCCTCATGGCTCGCAGGAAAATCCCCATCGCGATGCCACGGAAAAGCAGCTCCTGGAGGGCGGCCAATCCCAAAGCGAAGGGCAGCCAGCCAAAAAACAACTTTGAAATACCACCCGCTGCTTGCCTCCACTGCAAGACGCCCGTCGCGAGCAGCACGCAGCCAAGCAGCGCAAACAACGAGACGGCCAGCAGGAAACCGATACCCGCATGGCGCAGTCCATCGGGATTCCTCACCAGGCGCTGCCCCATGGTGAGAACCTTCGCGCCCTGAGGCAGGCGGATCCGCCAGATTCCAGCACCTTCCGTGGTCTTTCCTCCCCGCAATGAATCCATGAACGGGATGAACAAGACCGCAGCCATACCGACCAAACCCAGCACGAAAAAATCCGGGAAATCCGCCTTGCCGCAGAGTCCCGCGAGCCCTTCGAAAAAACCGTTCGTCTCCTTCTCGGAGGACACCTCGGCAAGCGCCTTACCCATGTTGTAAAGCAAGGGTGAGAGCCAGGTTCCCAACAACACCGAGGCACCGGCGTAGAGCCAGACTTTCATCACATCACTGGAGGCCTCACCGCGCATCGCTGCGAGCATGTTCCGGATTTGAAAAAAATGAAAGCCCTCGATCTCGATTTTGCGGTGGCATTGGGTGCTCCCGCCTCGTATCCTCCGCACCATGCTTGAAATTTCACCTGTCGGAACCATCCACAGCCAATGGGGCGAGGGCCCCGTGTGGTGGCAAGGAGCCTTGTTTTTTGTCGATATCGAGGGCCACCGGGTCCACCGCTTCGACCCGGCGACAGGCGACCAGCGCACCTGGGACGTCGGGCAGCGCGTCGGCACGGTCGTCCCGCGTGAAAGCGGCGGGCTGGTCATCGCCGGCGACCACGGCTTGTTCTTCCTGGATGAGGAATCAGGACAGCTCACCGCGATCGCCGATCCGGAGCCCGGCCTCGCGGACAATCGATTCAACGACGGCAAATGCGCTCCCGACGGGCGATTCTTCGCAGGCACCATCAGCCTCACCAAAAAACTGGGAACCGCGCGCTTGTATCGACTCGACCCGGATTTATCCCTGCACGAGGCCTTCGGTCCGGTGACCAACTCCAACGGCCTCGCCTGGTCGGCCGATGGAAAGATCCTGTTCTACATCGACACTCCACGCAAGGAGGTGCTCGCCTTCGACTATCAGGATGGCCACCTGAGCAACATCCGCAGCGTGATCTCCACCGCCCACCTCGAAGCTTCGCCGGACGGAATGACCATCGATGAACGCGGAAATCTTTGGATCGCCTTCTGCCACGGCGCCTGTGTGATTTGTTTCGATCCGCAATCGGGTGAGGAGCTCCAGCGGGTCGAACTGCCCTGCCTCGAGACCACCGCCTGCGCCTTCGGCGGACCTGATTTAGCCGACCTTTATGTGACCACCGGAGTGCACAAATCCGTGGTCGAGGAGGACGCGGGGCGCTTGTTTGTCATCCGCGGCCTCGGTGTCAAAGGGGTTCCTGCGTATGCCTTTGGCGGATAATTTTCGAAAGATTTGGCATTTCGTAGCGATACGCTTATGTTCACACCAAGGATTATCGCATGAAACTCACCCGTTCCACCGCCCTTGCCGCCTTTTTCATCATCGGGTTGGGAGGATTTATAGCGGGGCGCATTTCCTTTTCAGACGAGCCAGCCAACCCGCCGCCAGATGCAGGCCAGCGGCAAGTGACGCGCTCCGGTTCGCACGGTGAATCCGCCGTGGACCAAGCCAGCCTTCGCAAGACGGCAGCTGCGAACCAATCCCAGCGCACCGGGAAAACAAGCGTGCAGGACCACAAGGCCCGCCTCGAAGCCATCGTCCGCGGCGAAAACGCGCTGGATCGGAACCGCTCACTGCTCGCCCTGATCGACCAACTCGCCCCGGGCGAATTCGAAGCCGCCGTGGCTCACTTCCGCAGCTTGGGCCTCACTGAGGACCGGATGGGCGAGTATGCATTGTTGCTCACCGCCTGGGCCGAACTCGACCCCACCGCCGCACTCACCTACGCTAGGGAAAATACCCAGAACGGTTTCGCCACCGAGACCATTTTATCCGCATGGGCCACCAAGGACTCAGAGGCGGCGGTCCGCTGGGCGCAGGCGAATCACCAGGGCGACGGCGCCAACCCCTACATGCCCGGCATCATCCGCGGCATCGCGGCTTCCGACCCCGCCCGCGCCACCGAGCTCCTTGCAAGCATGCCCCGCAGCGTGGAACGCGCCGAAGGACTTGATTTCATAATGCCTCATTTGTTAGAGAAAGGGGTCGAGGCCACCCGCGCCTGGATTGCCGGTCTCAAGGATGACGCGCTGCGCAACGGGGCGATCCTCCGCTCGGCCGAGCCACTCGCAAAGACGGACCCCGAGGGCACGGTTTCATGGCTCCTCGCCAATCCCGGCGAGGCTTCCCAGCGCCGGCTCGACAATGTTTACAACACCTGGGCACAGAAAGACCAACAAGCCGCCCTGGCTTCATTCAACGCCCTTCCCGCCGGCGAGAACCGCAGCAACGCCCTGCGCGGCGTCGTCACCAGCGTCGCCGCAAAGGACCCGCTAGCCGCTGTGGCACTCATGGACCGCTACCCGGGCGACGTGACGGACCGCGCGGTCCAGAACGTGATCTGGCATTCTTTCGGCAGCGATCCCGCCACCGCTGCCAGCCAGATTTCCCGCATCACCAACGAGCGGGATCGTGAACAAATGTATCGCCGCGCGCTCAACGCCTGGTCTGAGCGGGACTCCACCGCCGCCCAAGCATGGATGCAGGCAAATCCCGTCCCCGAGACCATCAAGCAGCAAGTGCTGCGTCGCCAAGCCGAGCGCGCCCCGAAAAACTGACTTGTAGCCGCTGGAAAATCTACCCAAGGTCTCTCATTCAAACGATGTTGAGACTTTCACTCCTCCTCCCGCCCGCCATCGCCCTTGCCTGCGCTGGAGCATGGCTTGGTAGCCAATATCGAAGTATTTCCTCCTTGGAACTGGAAAGCGCGGTTTTGCAAAAAGCCATCACTTCCAGGCAGTCCAGCGCCGCCACCGAGCCACAGTCCGCCGACCCCGCCACTGCGGCGAAGGCTGCCAAGGATCAAGAGCCCATCGATTGGAAAAAAGTCGCCGGTCAATTCGCAGAAATGCGCAGCCGCGGCGGCATGACCGACATGCGGAGCATGATGAAGCTCCAACGCCGCCTGCAAGCGATGAGCAAGGATGAGATCGTCGCCGCTCTCGACGAGATCGCCGCGCTCGATACGCCTGCCGAGGCCCGCGAAATGTTAGAACAAATGCTCATCAGCCAACTGGCCGAAAAGGATCCGGAATTCACGTTGAAGAAATTCGTGGATCGTCTTCAGGATCGCGCCGACTCAATGAGTTGGAGCCTTGCAAATGCCATGCAGGCATGGGCAAGAAAAGACCCCGCTCGCGCCATCGCTTGGTTCGACCAACAAATCGCAGCGGGCAAGTTCGACAGCAAAGCCCTCGACGGAAAAAGCCAATCCAGACTCAACTTCGAGGGAAGCCTCATCAACCTCCTCATCGACTCGGATCCAAGCGCCGCCGGCAGCCGCCTGGCCGCGCTACCGGAGGACCAACGCCACGAAGCCCTCCAGAGCGGCTTCAACCACCCGCTCACCACAGAAAACGAAGCAGCCTTCGCCAAGCTCGTGCGCGACCACATCCCGGCCGAAGAACAGGCCAGAACTCTCGCCGAAAAAGCCTCATCACTCGTCCGGGGCGACCAATCCTACAAGCGGGTCACGGAGTTTCTCGACCGCATCCAAGCGACCCCCACCGAACGCACCGCCTGCGTCGAGCAGGTCGCAGAATCCGAACTCCAGCACATTTCCTTCCAGAAGAAAATCACCCGCGAAGACATCAACAAAATGCGTGAGTGGGTCTCCAGCGAAGCACCGGAATCCGTCGGCTCCATCACCGGCACCGCACTCGCAAACGCCTCCCAAAATGGCCGCAAAATGGAATTCTCCGAGGCCGCCGAACTCGCCTTGGAATACCACAACGCCGCCGGCAATGATGCCGTGCTCTCCGCCTTTCTCGAAAGCTGGCCCGCGCGGAAAAACAAGGACCAGGCACGCACCCTCGCGGAAAAAATCGCGGACCCCAAACGCCGCGAGGAAATTCTCAAGCACCTTAAATAACCCGCCTCATGAGAATTTCCATCGCCATATCGATCCTCATTCTGTTAGTCGCCGCGCTTTTCGGAATCCCCGCCCACCAGCGGCTCAACACCATCCGCACCAACCACGCCAAACTCGTCGCCGAGGCGGCGGAACTCGGCATTTCCATCGATCCCAAGCACCCCGCTGCCGCCGTCCGCAGCACCAAACGGCCACGCGAGGATAAGTTGGCCGTGGCGAAGAAGTTTGCCGCCGAATTGATCAGCTTCGCCAAGGAAATGGAGTCGAGGGAAAGCCAGAGCACCCCCCCGGATGAGGCCCAACAGAAACGCGGCACCCTGATCATGGAGCAGATCATGGCGCTCGATGCCGCGCAGTTGAAACTCCTCGTCGCCGAGTTCCGCGCCGCCAAGGATCTCAAGGAAGAGACCCGCCAAGAACTCATCAGCTTCGCCCTCATGACCCTTGCGAACGATCACCCGCAGGCCGCGCTACAACTCTTCGTCGAGACGCCGGAACTGACTGGAGATCGCTCGATGTCAAATCATCTTGTCCCTTCCACCCTCGCCAAGTTGGCAAGGGAAGACCCGCTCGCCGCCGTGGATTGGCTCAAGAAAAATGCGAACAAAGTCCCCGACTCCGACTCCGACGGGATCAAAAACGGCCTGATCGCTGGTGTTGCCGCCAGCGACACCAAGCTCGCCTTCAAACTCATCGGTGAACTCGGCCTCAAGGAAACATGGCAAGCCGTGAACAGCATCATCCGCGCCGCCAAGACCCCGGCGGACCAGACCGCCACGCTCATCGCCCTCCGCGAACATCTGGCAGGTATCCCGGATGAAAAAGCCCGGAAAGAATTCGCCGAGCGGGCGATCAATCGCTTCGCCGACACCATCGCCGAAGCGGGATTCGAAGCAGGCACCAAGTGGATCGCCGAGTCCAAGCTCACCCCGACGGAACTCGGAATCATCGCCCGCGGCCTGCAAGGCTCGGTCAAAAGCGCCGAGAGCGGCCGCTGGATCGAATGGATCGGCGAGAAACTCCCGGCCAATGAGGCGGGTGGAGCCATCAACAGGCTCGTCCGCGACTGGACGCGGAACGACTACCAAGCCGCCGGTAAATGGCTCAACGACGCCACCCCGGGCCCCGCCAAAAACGCCGCCGTCAGCAGCTACGCGGAAACCCTCGCCGAGTATGAACCCGCCAGCGCCGCGCAATGGGCGCTCACCCTGCCGCCCGGCACCGACCGCGACAAAACGCTCAAAAGAATCTATCAGAATTGGCCGGAGAGTGACAGCGCCGCCAAAGAGGCATTCAAGCACCAACACGGAATCAAATAATCCGGCACCACCAAACCTTGAATCATCCGGCTCCCTCATGGAACCTGCGCGCGGATGCTCAAGCCAACATGCAAAACAGACGCGCTCGAAGGGCGTGTGAAATTTCGCGCCGCACTGGTCCGCTGGTTTGAAAAACACGGTCGCGACTACCCATGGCGGCGCACCCGGGAACCCTACGCCATCCTGGTTTCAGAAGTCATGCTCCAGCAGACACAGATCGCCACCGTGCTCGGACGTGGCTTCTATACCCGGTTTCTGGAAACCTTTCCCACCATCCAGGCCCTCGCGGAAGCGGAGGACGAGCGCTTGCTCAAGGCTTGGGAAGGACTCGGCTACTACCGCCGCGTCCGGATGCTGCGGGCGACCGCCCAAGCGCTCATCGCCGAGCATGGCGGCATCTTCCCGACCGAACTTGATCGCTTGCTGAAGCTGCCGGGAATCGGCCGCTACACCGCCGGAGCCCTACGGGCATTCGCATCCGATCTGCCCGCCGTCGTGGTCGATGGCAACGTCGCGCGGGTGCTCGCCCGGGTGATGGATTTTTCCGCGCCCATCGATGACACTTCCGGCCAAAAGCAAATCTGGGATTGGGCGGAGGGCTTGGCCGATCCCGCGAACCCGCGGATCTATCACTCGGCCTTGATGGAGCTGGGGCAAAAAATCTGCCGCCCCGGCGTGCCGGATTGCCTGGGCTGCCCGGTCGCCTCGTTTTGTAAAACCCGCGAACCGGAAAACCTCCCGGTGAAGCGCCAGAAAACCACCATCACCGCCATCGACGAACACGCACTCTGGCTGCTAGACCCCGGCGGACGGCTCCTCCTCCACCGCGAACAAGCCAAGCGCCGCGAGGGCTTGTGGAAGCTCCCCACCCGCCAAGCCGCGGAAATCTCCTCGCTTCCCGTCCTCGACGAGCACCCATACACCATCACCCGCTACCGCGTGACCCTCCGTGTCCACGATGGGGCATCCCTGCGGGACAGCCTCTCGCCCGCAACCGGTGAGTCCTGGCACGAACCCGAAGACGTGCTCGCCTTGGCCATGCCCGCCCCTTTCCGGCGGGTCATCGAGAGATTGTTGCGATAAATCAAAAATCAGATGTGACGCAGCGCCCCGTCTGTGGTTTCCTCGTTGCGGATGGAAAAGCTTTTTCGCTTATCGTGGTTGCTGCTGGGTGGAGTGTTGAGCCAGGCGTGCTCGCTTGCCCCGCCACCCGACTCGGTTGCTCCGGGGAGGATGACCCGCCAGATTGTCGCGGAGCGGGTCAGCGCGGTCGTCGTCACCGATCGTGCAAATCTGGATCGCTGGGTAGCCCGGAATTTCTCCACCTCGCAAGCCCCTGAAGACGCTGACGGTGGGTCGGCAGCACCGATCAGCCATGACGGATACTTCCTAACGGCCGATCATGTGCTCGCACGGATGGCTGGCAGAAACGTATTTCTCATCTGCGGCCAAGGTGGGCGCCTGGCCCCCGCCCAAGCGCGGGTCGTCTGGCGGGATGAACGCTCGGACCTCGCCCTGCTCCACGTCCCGGTGCGAACCCCTTATTTCTACCAGTGGACCGCTCCCGAGAAATGGCTGCCCGTCGGCACCCGCATCATCCACGGCGGCATCTCCACCGGCATCAACTCCCGAGATGGCCAACTCAGCACCACCCTCACCCCGCAGGGATCCTTCACCCGCAATCGGAAGTTCAAAATGGACATCCCCCTCCAGCCCGGCGACAGCGGCGGCCCGGTGGTGGATGCTTACGGACGCCTCGTCGGCATCAACTCCGCCGTCGAGTTCCTGGTGCCCATGGAGACCGCTTTTTTCATCGATTCCGAGGGCAACCGACCCAACATCCGCTTCATCGAGGCGTTGATCCGGAACGATCGCGCTCGAAACCATCCAAGCGCCTCCCGCGTCAATTGACCCTTCTCTCCGTCCGTGCAAATCGCCCGCCGCTTTTTCATCATCGCCGCTCTGGGACTGGGACTCGCCTCCTGCGGTCCGGTGGCCGATCGCATCGCTTCGAGCAGCATGGAAGCCGCCGCTCAGGACCAGATCATGCTCGTCAGGAAAGAACCCGCCTCATTCGGATACCGCCGCCTGGAAACCCATCTCGCCACCTTTCCGGAAATGCACCTCTTCATTTCCCAGCAAGGGGTCCCCGACTTCCTCGCGGAGACCGGAAGTCGTGATCGACGCTACCTGATCTTTTACTACCTCCGAGACCGCGAGGCCTTCGTCAGCCGGGTGCGGGCGGAAAATCGGAACTTGCTGGAGTTTGCCGGGCCTTACCCGATCACCCCCAAGGAATTCCAGGTGCTCGATGGCTTCCGCAACGATCCGAAAAAACCACCCGC